>Ga0209006_10000025_pt1 | contig 150580 bp, 148 predicted proteins | sample JacPin_JW_Ref_O2_FD_188567 | JGI IMG/M metagenome (GOLD analysis project Ga0209006, IMG submission 188567) | Forest soil microbial communities from Algoma, Ontario, Canada - Jack Pine, Ontario site 1_JW_Ref_O2 (SPAdes) (version 2) | ecosystem: Environmental > Terrestrial > Soil > Boreal... | reverse complement strand
ATTCCGCCACTAGCTGTAGCATCCCAAGCAAATGTACCAGCATTATACGTTAATACTGTATTTGTGCCTGTCGGAGTAGGTATGCTTATACCCTGTATAGCAACAACTGTGGGGCTGGGAAAACTACCAGAAAGATCGCCACCGGCTTGTCCAGTAGCGCTTCCGCCGTTCAAAAATCCGCTCATTTATACCTCGTATTATCCTATTATGGATGCAGTATTATTACCCGAGGCAAACTGACGAACTATTAGCTATATACGATTTCTATTCTGGCGTTAGTACATATTGCAAAATCACTACCAACAACACCGGCTGTCATAGTTAAATGCACTTCGTACATAGTAACTGCATCTGTTCTTATATTGCCTGGGCTAGTCCCCACTGTTAAAGGGCCGCTATCAAAAAGTATCAATCCAGATGAATTCGATGTTGTTCCGGTTGTATTTGTAATTGCAACGTTATTAGTAACGTCCATTAATTGGACTTGGCAAACAGCAATAGGGGATGTGGTTTCTAGAATGGCCTTAAAGTTTACAGCTCTATTCAAAAACGCAAAACTTGAAGGGTAAAACGACATATTAATATCTCTCCCGCCGAGTCTAACTGCAGTTGAGGAATTAGTAACAAACGAGCCGCTAACGAACGAAATATTGCTAATGGTTGGGGGCTCGGGTGGTGTATTGATACCCGGCGCTGGGGCGCTATTAATAACGGGTATAGATACACCAGCCGCAAAGTTTGAATCGCCAGGGTAGTATGCCAGTAAATTCAATGGCCCACTGCCTATAGCCGTTGGAGAGATCGTCAGGGTCGCAACTCCATTAGTTAAACTTACGACACCCAATGTTAAACTTCCGTTTGTGAATACTATGACTCCAGTAGGCACAAGGTTTGGATTAGAGGATAGAACGGTTGCCGTTAATGTTATATCTGTCATATTTAACCTGATTCATTAAGTATTACAATGGTTGGGCTTGGGCACGACACAAAGTTCGGTATCGGGGCGTTAACACCCAATAGGTTGTATGTCTTGGTGGAATCCATAAAGATTGGTGTATTATTCCATCCGGCTTTCTTTAGGTATACCGTTAGCTGTATTTTCGTATTCAATGTCTGCATCACAGGGTCTTGGTACAAATTGGTGAAATTCAGTGTCAACATACCAGTTGTATAATTCATGGATACGCCAATTTTACCATCAACTATAATTCCAGTAATACAACTTGGGTCTAGACCAAAGAGCTGAGGTGAGAATGATTGAACAGCTACGGCAAATCTAACCTGATTATTTATCAGACCTTGTAAACTTACCGGCGTGCAATCAGCAAACTGCATTGCTGGATAACCGATTCTTGTGTAGCCATTATTGCTGTAATTGGCAACAAAGTCAGTGAACAGATTAACATTCAATTCACCACCAAAGTATCCATCGGCTGGGATTTCTATAACAACCGTGTTCATTTCAAAGTCTACTTTGTAGAAGTAGCCATCGGGGTTGATTAAGTTGCCTCCAAAATTGAGTACTAAATTATTTGGAACGAAGAAATCATTGCGCCCTGGATCAAAATCTGGTGGCTGTGGGAATGTTTGCGATACAATGCCTTCGAGTGGCGCACATTGTTCAAGATTTGGTCCGCCAGATTCATAAGTAAATGCGCATGGTACTTGTCTTGGATTTGAGTTTACAACAACACTCGAATCGTACCACACTAGTTGTGCATCTGCATTGAATTGAATTGGATGAAGCTCTACATTTTGCCCAGCGAATGAGAAATACCCATCTAAAAATAGATCAGGCTCTGGGTGAACAGTTAGATTTCTATTTGTAGCCAATGAAGAATAGTCATCTGCTCTATCAACATATTCCTCAAAAGTAAGACGTATACAAGTGAATTGAGTACCAACATTATTTTCTGGCGAAGTCGTGGGAGGAAATGGCGGTGTTAAATTCACGTAATCCATAATGGCATTCAAATCGGCTGTATTCACAACCATATCACCCGATACATCTGCCCGCATTATCTGCAATATTGTGTCAGATGTGTAGTACATTTTTTGTATCGTGATTTGATTGGTTGCTACCAAGCTAACAATTTGAAATGAGCCGTTGTTTCCTACATTTGTAACGGAGTTAGTTATCACCAGTTGATATTGATTCAGATTAACAATGTTAGCGAAGTTAGTTGATAAACTCTGAAAGTTAGCCTGTGCACTATTTTGCGGATTTACAATCAGTAAACCATCATTTGCAGCTGCTAAAACAACCATAGTAGTTGGATTAATGAGCTGCCATGATAATCCTGCATCATTTACGAATGGTGTTGTTTGCACCAAATATTGCTGATATGTTGGAAATACATTAAGGTTGGCGCCTAGCAGATTCTGCATAGCAAGTATATCGTTTTGATCTACAACACCGTTTCCATCAACGTCGCCATAGATCATATTTATCAGCTCTGCCTTCGCGACCCTATAGAAAATAGATGGGTTAGAAACATTGGGTATGAACTGGGCCCCGTTTAACTGACCATTCACAATATTGGATACCAAGTCTATGATGTTAGTATCATACCTATACCCATCAGTTTGATCTGTTATAACCTTGATGACTAGTTGGTTTTTAACCATACCATATTCATGGATGGCGCCTACGAACGTAGTACTTGATGTTAGGCTCTTAACATTTTGGTCGGAAATCGTTCCTATAATGAATGGCGTAGAAACGTTTTGTATATTGGCTAACCCGGCAGCATTATAAAGGGTGATGGTTGGAACTGTTTGCTGTTCCGAGTCAACGTTATTTCCAGTTCTTTCATCCTGAACTGGTGAAAATTGATTTGTTGTTGCTTGAGCTAAAGCGTAGAATGTGGCGTTGCCGGTAAACTGTAACCCATTAAGATCATAATCTTGAGCGGCACCAGTAGTTGAGCTGATTTGATTCTGGGGAATAACCATGCCATGTCCAGCATCATATGCTTGGCCGGACGCAACTTTGGCAGAATCACTCCACACCTCAAACCATAGAGATTGCTCTGGGATATCTGTCCATATACTACCATTGAACAATGTTTCTTGCTGAGTGCTTGATAAATTAGTTCCTACAGCAACTTGAATCTGACAGGTATCTGCTGAGCCTGCACGTTTAATTGTAACAGCATAGTAGTTCCCAGGGATTATAACGTTTCCCTGCGCGACCGTTGTATTACTGAATATGAAATCTACTGGCTGCGGTACGGTACTGAGAGTTGTTCCAGCAGCTTGCAGAGACAAATAATCTACACTGAGCTGTGCTACAGGGATATTACTTGGATCATAATCTATGGCTGTTTGTGGTACAAGATCAGTGGGGCAAGATACAACAGATTGTAAAGGATAGATGCTTACAAGTAAATCTCCATCCCAAATCAAATCGGCTGGCGTGATATCATTGATAACAGACAATAGTAGCGTTATCTTTTGGATGTTATTGACGGGCGCTAAAAACTTCTGCCCTATTTGTGATGTAACATCGTCTTCTACTAAACTCTGTAACGAGAGATAGCTTGTTGATATATTAAGGTTGCTTATATTGTAGTTTGGTAGAGCAGCTGCAAGGATACTAGATAGTGATGTATTGTTCGGAGTGAAGAAATCTCTGAAGAATAGATTTGGCATTACGTTTTGAGATGATACAATCACATCTCTTGACATCTGAAATGGTGCTGCCTCTTCTATTACAACTCTTCCACCAAGATTAAATGATTGTTGTGGCGGACCAATAAAATCGTTGAACAGTATTGTTAGTACTTCTGTGTAATGTTGGGCTGTTACTTGCGTTTCATTTGTTTGAAAGGTTAGTGCATCGTATTGTAAATTGCTTTCAAAGTTTAACCCGATGATAAGTACTTTAACAGTTCTCTTTCCGGCTGCTAGGGAGTTTGTGAGCGTAACTGCGAGCTGCGCCCCGTTGCTGGAATCTAGTGGTTGATTTTGCGCATTGGTTGCTGTTCCATCGAGGAGTCCATTTGCAACATTGGAATCGAATATGATGTTAGGTATCAAATCGCTTGGTAAGACACCTGAACCGAAATGGTTATTTATGATACCTGATTCTATTTGATTATTGTATGACTGTTCTAGATTTAGAGTGAGGTTGTCCACATTCTGGCCATCGAAGAACAATGATTGTGGGGCTGAAACTGGTATTCTCATTTGATTTTTCCACCTTCAATGGTTTGTGCATATTTACGTACACCACCATATTCTTTCTGTTTGATATTGTTCATGGCTGCGGCTCTACATAGCGAATAATCGGATTCGTGTTAGCTGGGGATAACGTATTTATCAGTTCTTCCAAAACTTGCTTTATCTTAGGGCTACTACCTACTATATCAAATTGATCAAACACATTAACGGTAAAGTCAAACAAACCAGTATTCCTATCTCTTAATGTCGTAAAATTGGTATTGAGTGCAGTTAAGCTATCGAAATTATAGAGTAAAGTTGTATACAAATCAGGTGGTACAGGATATACGATATTTAGATTTGAACTATAACTCACATCTATAGCTTCTCCGTATGGCTTAAATAAAGGTCTAGCAATATTGCTAATCCTTAAATTGTCCATTAATACAAATGCCTGTTGTGTTCTAGTATAATCTGAACCAACAAAAAACTCATTTATAGCATCCTTAAAGGATATCATAGCATTTATGCTATTTGGACCTATATATGATGATCCTAATACTTGATTTTGTCCTGATGCTAGTTGGCCAGCAGATAGTATATTCCCTCTCTCGTACCCATCAACAAAGAAATGCAACTGATCAGATCCCAAACCAGTATTAAATACAAACTCCGCTTTAAGTCTATGCCAAGAACCAGCAGTCCAATATATTGGAGCCCTTATATTATAGTTAATGCCGCTAGCTATTACGTCAAAATTAATGTACCCAGCCGGATCCTTGAATATAGAAATTCTGTCGCCCTGCACACCGGTTGGTATGTAGTTTACAACTACCGGAGTATTTTGATTTGGCAATGGTTTCTTGAGATATATTGTCTGCATATCAGGCGCAATAGTGCCCCCAGCAAAATAATCAGTTCTCTGAGATCCGTACCCAACTTGTAACTGTACATTTAATACGCTTGATATACGTCCAGCTACTTTAACTGTAGCATTATTAATGCTTACAACTTTTTCGCTCACTATCCCGGTTGCATCGAAATAGTATCTATAGTTTGGATCATTTCCGGTATCAAATAAAGGACTAACCCAGAATTCTATTGTACCCTGCTGATTTGCGGTTAGGATACCGGCATTATCAATTTGCATTGGTTTTTTAGTTAGCACAATGCTTTGATCGAAATTATTATTTACGCTAGTCGAGCACTGTATAAATTCATTTGTAGCAGTAGTATATATACTTGCTGTATTTGTGAATGGAAATGAATTAAAGCTCAATAACATTAGTGTATTTATGTTTGGACTCAAAGCTTTCAATGAATTATAATCAGTAGTAATGGTTTCTTGAGTATTTTGTACTACATCACCAATTCTAATATCAGTGAGCATTTCAGAGACTATCATAAATTGATTCAATGTTGAGTCTACTTGATTTTCACCAAACATATCAGAACCAATATATCCAATTAGGGTACCGGATCTCAATGGTATTGAAATATACGTATTGTATTGGAATATATATGTACCCTGTACTATATTATACGGCTTACCAGGAGCATTAGCGTTCTCAAGTGTAAAGAATCCGTTCTGAAGACCGCTTCTATATGTGGTTGGATTTAGAACCTGATATTGCCCATTGGTGAACGAAGTTGGTACGTTCGAAGACAATGTCATCGTTTGAGTTTCAGTGTTAACAGCAATTATCTGATATTGGCCAGCTGATGCTGGAGGCGAAGATATGATTAAGTAGTTCCCAACATTTTGCGATGAGAAAAATACATTTGGATCCGATACAACATTAGTGCCATTACTAACTAAAGTATTTCCAACATTAACTTGATAACTAAATCTTATCACCGGATAATTTACACTATCCTCTGGTGTTGTTATTGGATACAATTCTTCGATTGCAATAACAGCAGAGTTCATCGTTATGTTGTTTGGGGTACATGTAACAACTACATAGTTAACGTATTCAAATCTGCTCGTTGTACTGAGCGTTTCATTTTGTGTAAACGTAACAGTCTCGGTAATACCTGGTACACCTGCAACTGTTCCGGTTATGTTAACTTGTACTGGATTTGCATAATTGATATTATCACCACTTATATAGATAGATAAAGTTCTTCCATTGTCGGAGATAGATGGTTGATCAGTTAAAAGCTGATTTGATACAAATTGTCCAGCTACTACAGTGGAGTTACTTGGCCCTATGTTTGTTGGGGACAGCAATCCGTGTTTAATATTCACATCACCAAGAAGTATAGGTGGTGGCATGTGCGTTGTAATTGTATTGCTCAACTGCGGAGAATACCCGTCTGCCCACACATAGTATTTTTGTGTCGTTAGTCTATGATTCAAACCAAATGTGTTAATTAGCACAATATCATTTGCTTCAGTGCTATTGTCTATTGTTAGCACTTCGTTAAAGTTGGCGTCTCTACTTATCGAATAAGCTGGATGGAGAGCATTTAATCCTGGTATTTCTTCCGACGCTCCCGAGTATACAAAGAAGGGCGATGCACTATAACTTGCTGGCATAGGATCAGTCAGTACAAGTGTGCTACCACTTACAGATACTATCGTATATAATGGCGCAAACCCTGACTCATTTATATTGATCGAAAACCCCGGCAAAACACCAGCGTTTGCAAAGTTTATAGATGACGTAACTATATTTGATCCGCTTATGACGTGCAAATCAGTGCCTTGAACTGGCGTATCTGAATTTGGATTCACAAAAACATGCATGAGCGATACAGATACATTTGTATACAAATCCATATCCGTCAATACATCAAATGATGTTTGATTTACGCTATAAGTAGCCCCAGTCATTGTGATTGGCAGCGGAGTAGACACTATTAAATTTTGTCCATTGACAGTTGTTATAGTGTATCCAGATGGGGAATACCCAGGCTCTAGCACATAAAGTGTATCTCCAGGAAGTATACCCGACGCAGTGAAGTTTATGCTTGATGTAACGAGACCACTTCCTGCCGTGGTTGTCATATCATAAAATCCAACAACTGGTCTTGGGAGGAGCCCTACAATTTCTTCCGGATCAACTGTCCTGTATTTTTCATGCAGGTATGGCGCAACTTTGCTTCCGTATTTGATTATGTTTGGAACCTCAAGTCCATCTATAAACAAATGCATTTCATCGCGTTTTGTTGGATTTCCTATTGCCCATGAAGTTGCAACTTGATGAGTTTGTCCTGCTTGCCAACTAGAGATATCCGCACCAAGAGTGTAGTAGTTTTTATTCCTATCTATTACTCTGAAATTCAAATATCCACTTTCATCTTTGAATAACGAAAATCTATTCGAGTTATGCGCCTCTCCGAAATCAAATATGTAATGGTGATCATCAGCGACAAATGTTATCCCCTGCATAGGATCAGAGGTTCCTTGAATATAGAAATTCACAGATTGATTACCGCTTTGAATAATAGAGGTTGGTGGCTGCGGTATTACTGTAGATTTCACATCATAAAACTTTCCATCTGTTTTGACTGTTATTTGGTAGTTTTTAACTGCGTATCCGTCAGCATACCCATCTATGACATCTATATACCATCTGTTAAATATTCCAGTGACGTCGGGAGCATTGTAAATGAACACGCCATTCTTATTTTCATTTGGAATGCCGAAAACATTAGCCGTAGTATCTATCTCAAATGTCGATTGATTGTACGGGGGATGAAATTCGGCTGGGCCGATAAATACTTCTTGTGGGAGTATTGGCTCCCCATCCTTATAAATGGTGATAAATAATTTCGACTTATTATCTATTCCATTCCACTGTGGAACAATCCAAGTTTCTAACGATCCATCCTGTAGTCTTAGATTTGATGATATCGGAAATGTGATTGTTTGTCCTGGTTGATTTATACAAACTCCATTACCATATTTTGCCGGAACTAAATTGAATTCTCCTGTGGTATTTATTGGCTGAAGGTTTAATAAACTTTGCCCTAGCACCCAGCTTTGGAAAATAGACTCGATAATCTGTGGAGGCGTCTTTACTATTGTTTGTACGATATTTGCTATCGATGTTTTTGTTGGGCCAGCAGTAAAAGACTGCATTGCCGCAATTAATGAATCACGATAATCTTCTCTTGGGAATGTTGTATCTAAGTCATTGAGGAGCGGTAAATCTATCAATGTTCCGAAATTTTGGAGCAGAGCATTCCTTAGCGCTCCGACTTTGTATGTCGTGTAATAGGTTTCTCCCGTACTGAGTGCGAGAGACTGGCTAAAATCTAGGACATTATCTCCATACTCATAGCTTATCGATATATTGTCAGCTAGATATGTGTAGTCTATGTAATATCCTCCCTTGTCATAGTCAGCGACAATTCTAGAGATATTGTTAATAGTATATGTGTATGTTACTAGAACAGGATTGCCAACAGCGGTACCATTTATGCCTGGTAAAATCAATTTGATTGGTGCACCCAATACGACTTGGCCAGAACTATTCCACAGAGATGCATTATCTGTTAGTCTTGTTATTTGAACAGATAATGTAATGTTTGTAGATAAATATGACAGTGATGTATTTAGATAAACGTAGTAATTTGTTCCATCAAATTGAACATTATGGTATTCTTGCGTAGTAAGAGGATTTACAGTTATTGTGTTTCCATTAAATGTGGAAGATGTTGCGAAATTGATTGGAGTAAAGTTATTCAAAACATCTTCGTACTCAAAGATTCCTCTTAAATTCTTAATGAACTGTGCGACGCCTGGAGTAAACGTAGCATTTTCAAAAGTACCAACTTGCCCATTGAATAGCAAGTATGGATATCCGATATTGCCATTTAGAAATGTTTCATTTGAAATATCAAATGAACTAGGTAGTATACTTCCATCAGTAAAGTTGTTATATGTGAAATGTTTACCTTTTGGCCCCAGTGCGCTTATCTGATAATAAATATCTTCTACAGTTATAACGTGTGGGAAGTTAGGAACAACGTACCCATACTTATACGATATGGTACCAACTGAAGTAGACTGATTAGATGGCACAACAACCCAGACAACTCCATTTGCGTAGTCGATCTGATAATCGCCTATGCTTGTAAGTCGTGATTGGTTTATTATGTCCGACAGATTATTATCGAAGTATACTTCTCTTACAAATATGTTATTGTTAGAAAGGCTTACACTTGTATTAATTGACGACCCAATGCAATCTTGAGATTGAGCTATTATATTGTTATTGTTTAAGAAGAATTGGAAGACACTTACTGTTGGAGATAGAGATGTTATGGAATTTATAAAGAGAGTTTCATTGAGATTATCTGCAAACGTTGCTCTTTCCATATTTTCGGGCTGTATGTTTGGAGCTTGAACATACGTAAAATAAATTAAGCTATCGGTCCAACGCAATACGTTGTATAGCTCTCCAGTTGTTTCATTGAAAATCCTAAATACATCTGTTATCGGAGTATTGAGTGTTTGAACAGCGTTTAGAGCTACTAGCCTATTGCCAACTTCTTCGTTCAGCGCTTCTATATGTACATCTGCTTGATAGTCAATGCCTTGTGATAGTACTTGTTCATATTCATAATATATATTGGCTGCCGAACCAATTAAATTTCCCAGAGGTAATCCAACAAGATCGAGCGTATCAGAATCATATACGTAATCAATCAGGGACGAAAAAGTATATCTATAGGTGTAGATAGCGAGTGGTGGTGTTGGACCAGTACCATCTTTACTGCTTGATGCTCCATAAACATAAACGGTTCCAGTTGAATAATCCACTGCATATTGACCAGGCATGGATGGCAGATAGCTTAAACTATATGGTATTTCATACAAAAATGCTGGATGTGGGGTGTTGGAACCTGGTATAGCGTTTGGATCTATAAATGTTACATCTCCAAGAGATCCTACGACATCGCTAGCCGTGACTATCGGTGCGTGCTGCAGTGTAAAAATATTTTCTATTGGTGGAACAATTTCTCTTCCAGATGAAAGATCGGTATCAATTACCAATGTAGTAGAGTCAACAATTTTTCCAGTGTTCTTATATTGATATGAAACTTGTATACTAGCTATATTATCAAGTGAAAAATTTGGATCACTTAATACCTGATCATTCAATTTTATCTGATTGCTATTGAGTTGAAAATATGTAAATGCATAATTTGGATCATATTCAGAGTTTAATATCTGATATCCGTACTGCTGTATATTATATGTATACGGAGTAACTGCAGAATTATAGATAAACACTACGCTATTCAAAATAATGACATTTTGCTTGCTCAAATTCAACGTAAAATCATCAACGTTAAATGTTATAGCCGTATCCTCGGAACTAGCCTGTAATGAGTCCGAATTTTCCGTTGCTATTAAAGATACTATATAGGATGGGAATGGATTAAGTTGTGTTGTATTATTTAATGTAGCGCCTGTTGGCGTTATACCAACTCTTAAAACTTCGTATGCCGATTCCTCATCTAATCTATCGAAGGCGCCCGCGCCTCTGGTTTTTTGTTCATCTGTTACCGTAAATGTAAGGTAATTTTCATTTCCAGATTGTCGTATATCATATATTGTTTGAGATATAGTACTACCAATGCCTTGAAGATAGCTTCCAATTATGGATGGTGGCGTGTAGTTATAGACGTTGTTAAGAAAAAAACTATTTAGATAGTTTATAGATGGGTCATCAGGTAGTGCTGGGGCTAGTATAAGTTGCTTATTTGAAACTCCATCATTGGGCAGTACAGCATCACCATTTAATGAACTAAATAGAGTTTCGGTTGTAGATTGGAAAGTTATAAAGTACGCCGCAAATGGTATGAGAGGCAGGGTAGTAATAATTAAATTAGCGCCTGATGCAGTTACGGCAACTACTTGACCATCTAGTACTCCAGGTGTTTGAGATTGGAGCAATACATTTGGTACACCAATTTCTTCTGAAAGGGGAGCCGTAAATTTAGCCGTAATACTAGTACTAGTTGTTACAGTGATAGAGATAATTCGTAGATTACTTACCATACCTTCTCGTTATGTTAGGCTTTCTTGGTTGATTGTGACTACATTTGCAGCAAAGTATTGATTTGCTTGGGCTTGCAGCGTAAGAACTTGTCCAAGTACACCGTTCAGATTGAACGCTAGAATTCTTGCTCTTTCAACTCCAGATACAGATTGTGCAGCTACTATAAGATCGGATGAATTAAGTATAGCTCCAAGTGTATTTGTATTTATAGTTGATATAACTTTATTTTGCACATTTTGTATAACTACTGATGCAGAATTTGTATAGTTTGAGCTAATTACTATATTTACAGTTGCGTTTACAAGAAGCTCCACTGCCGCTTTAACCAATACATCTGCAGTTATTGGTCTAGAATTCTCTTCGGCGAATGTAACCGTACTAATTAATTGATTATAGTTATAGTTTATTGAGATTCTTTCATTCTGCTTTGGGGCTAGGTAATTATAATAGATGGTATATCTTGTTCCGGTTGCAGGCTGCGTAAAGTATGCTAAAGTAAATCTTGCTGACTGCGTGGCGTTGAAACCGCTTGCAATGTAAAGCTGCTCTATGAATGCGAATCTGCTATTGGTATATAGAGTTCCATTTCTTGTGAAATACACGCTTTCAGCTGCATTATCAGTTGCATAGTAGAAAGTTATTTGTAGCTGATCACCTATCTTAGGTGCGTTGTTTATGTTGTTTGTTGTTGATGGTAATGTAAATTGTATATTTGATAATGATGAGTTATACACCATTTCATTTGAGTATAGTAGATTATTTAATATTTCTGTTCCCAGTACATCATATGTTGCAAGTGTTGATAATACCTCGGTGCCAGCAGTTGTAACTTTTGTGAGCTGCATAAGTCTTATAACATATGAATTAGACGGGAACTGGAAGCTACTCGGGGAACCCAGAAAGGTGGAAACTGCAGACAAAATATTTTGTGTTAGGCCGTTTTGAGTGGCCGAGAATATAATTGAGTTTACCTCTGTTATAACGGTTCCAGTTACAGTGACTTTTCCAGTATTGTTTGTTTGATCTGTGGAAGTAATTGCTAATTTTGTCGGTGCTTGATGTAAGTTCTTATTTGTAAAAAGAAGAACTATCACCTCACTACCAATAGATGTGACCGTTGATGCAGGAAAATTTAATGTATTGTTCGTAAGATTTATGGTACATTGATTTGTCCATAAGTCATCGCCGCTTTGTATAGCAATAACACTAATTTGATTAGTATTTATATTCTCTGTTACTACCCCTATTGTAATAGAATTTGTATTTGGGTTAAATGCAAGTATGCTGAATGTTCCGGCATTATTTACATTAACAGTATGATGAAGCTGTATAGTTTTTCCCAACAAATTTGAAACGTTGTTGAAACTAAATGTATCACTAGAGAACGTAGCTGTGGACCCATTTGATACAATTGCTGATATGTACCCATCAGTATCAGTTCCAATAGAGAGTCCGGTAGTTGTATCAATTACATTAAAAGTTATATTATTCTCTATAATAAAACTTTGTAATGGTACATAGTAATTGTTTGTTGTGAAATTATATTGTACTGTGCCAAAACTTTTACTAAATACTTTATTACTGAATGTGAAAGGCTGAAATCTATTTATATCATTTGCAAAATATATTATAAGAACATTATCACCAACCGCGGGACTGTTCAATCCTGAAAATATTAATTCATAATTTCCAGAACTATTTATAGTGACAGTACCAGGAAAATCTTGATTCCAAATTTCGAGGCCACTTGATAAGTCTATTACGCTTACAACACCATACCCATCGAGCGAATAATTGCTAGATGATATACTCAAAGTAACATATAATTGATTTGAAGTATTTTTTTGTATTGACTCATTCTCCCTTTTCATAGTATTGGACTTTATTCTATTGAGAGAGCCATTATTATCGTTTGCAATAAAGCCGTTGCCGGAACGACTCATTGGTAAATTAGTTATTCCTGCAGTAAGTACATTTTGTATTGCCGCAATGTACGTCACATCGAGATATATTTGGGTAGTTGATGTCGCTATATTATTATAGGAAATTGTTATTTGATTGGATGCAAAACTTCCAGTTGAATTTGGTATGTTAAATACATCAGAGTCATTGTATTCAATTGTGGCGTATTGGCCGATCGCTGCCGGAGTATCTGTTGGAAGAACTATAATGACATTATATAAAATGCTAACACCAACCACAACGGCAGTATTAAGAATAAATCCATCGTCTTGCGCTGTAGCGTATATTTCTTGATTCGTATTTGTTAATTTAAGATTAGTTATCGAGTTTATTTCAGCTGGTAAATTCGTTAACACTATAGCAAGTCTATTTGTATAGTTAGCTACGGTGCTGGCAGAAATAGCTCCCTCAGTGCTGCTAAATACATTAGCAGAAACAACATATGATACTGGATTTTGCACAGTTCCAGTGTAAAGCGTATTCGTGCTATTCGGAGTAAACAGAGTTCTTTCATATCGTATAGCATTTGCTGTGCCCCAATCGACACTATCAGTATTCGATCTGGGATTATTATTTAATATTTTTCCATCGTAATCACTAAATGGATCGTAACTAACTATCCACGTATAATCAACTTGGAGAATATCACTTGAAGATGGAAGTGTGTTCCCACTTATTTGAATAACACCGGTTGTATTAACAGTTCCGGTATTACCAACATTTTGATTTATGATTGTGTATCTTTCACCTGTATTTACATTTAATACTCTAGTAACATTTGTTGCTGGTGTATGCAACAGGGTTATCATTGAATTATCAGTTGGTGACACCAAACTATTTTCATTTGTGATAGAAATGTTTTGCTGGGCTTCTGGTATCTGAAGTACATCTGTAAATGCTGTTGTATCTTGGCCGTTAAATGTTGACTTAACCTCATCTTCTTGATGCATTGTAATCTGGTTTGATACCCAGGCAAATGTATCCATTCCCCAAGGACTACCTGCGTAGTTACCGGTGTCTTTTATAAGTTTGTAGTTTCCAGAAATAACACCATTACTATCGATACTCTCTGGCACGAAATTTGATCCACTTAGCGAACCTGTTACTTGCAAAATTTCTTGTACAGGTTGAGCTGGTAGTGCGCCATTTGCAATATCTTGGACTCTTTTTTGTGTAATTGTTAGGTTGCTCTGACCAGCTATTTGTCCGAGCACATAATCGTTGGCAGCATTAGCAGGATTATTAGTATTGCTCTTGTCCTGGTAAATAAAAGAATCAGTATAGCCTGTAAGAACTGTACCGAGTATATAAATATCTACATCGCCACCTGAACCATCAGAAATAATGGTATAGGACCCATCTGGATTTTGAACTACGACAGTACCATCTCTAGTCATGAGAGGATTACCAGGGCCAACAACATAGGCGTCGTCAACTGATGGGCTAGCTGCTAGTGCAACATTTGTATATCCTAGAGCGGTTCCAACGTTTGCTCCACTGAAAATTGCAAGCACCCTATTTCTAAAAGTAGCGTCAGTTTCTTGATCACTTCCTCCTGTGAATGCAACAGCGTTCGTAACATTTGAAACGCCAGGAATAGAAGTGGAATTAATGCTATAAGCAGAAATGTTACCGGCACTGCCAGCGCTGGTTGCCTGAACAGTTACTTCAACTGCGTACTGATCTGTAATATTTAGGAAATTTAAGTTATTTTGGTATTTTACTGCTACGGCCCTATATGAGTTTAGATTTGTTGGGTCTACGCTTACGCCATTTACTACTGAAAAAGTTGCACCGCTCGAAGCGGTGACAGTTCCTCCGGCGTTTATACTGATAACAGCGGGGATAGATGCAAAAGTAAAAATAGCAACGCCAGAGGCCTGTGCTGCTGGCTTTCTTGTTGCACCAAAGTTTTGTGCTAACTTGTCGAGATCGCTTCCGGAAACCAGTCTCAGTGATTGCAAATTTGAAATATTGGATAATTCATTATAAACTAGCGCTAATTGGCTGGATATTGAATCTACAAACAAGTCACGAGCGACGGTGCCTGGCTTCACGTCGAGTGTTGGTTGCGCAGTATTGAAAAAATCAATTAGACTTAATGCTATGTCGTTCGCTGACCTGATCGTGACCATAATTATCCTATTATAAATTATATAACACTAAGTATTTGAAACTGTAAAAGTAGTGCTAACTTGGCCGAAAGCTTTTGATAAAACCTGTATCGTAACAGAAATTAGTCTCAAATCTACGGTATTTCTATTTATTAAAATATTGGTAATGGAAGCAATTTGTTCATCTGGAGTAACTTGCTGCCCTGATGCTACTTGCATATTTTGTAGAGTTTGTAGGTTTTCAACAGCGCTTGTTAGTTGTGTTTGCGCCATAGTGAAAATAATTGATGAGTTAAGGTATGAACCTATAAGGGTTTTTGACACTAGTGAACCGTACCAGGGTTGCAGAGGATTACCGCCCAAGGGCGTCATCGCTATTTTAATCAAGTCCTGCTCTAATTTATTGCTACCCGAAACAGTAGCAAGATCGCCTGTACTGGAAATTACCAAATCGCCACCGATTACTTCCAAGTCAAAAGACATATAAGCTCCAAATGTATGCCAAATTATTGATTTTGTATATCTGTATAATTTCCTTGGGTTTGTAGGACTTTTATATAGCTATCTATTAATTTATACATTTGTTTTACCACAGATTCGAATCCTGTCAGCGAAGCTAAAACACTGGGTCCAGTCGGGTACCCGGAGATACTTGTGTTTTGGGACAATCTGTTGAGGGCCCTAGAATCTATTAAACCCATTAAATACTTGGGGTTAACTATCCACATAGCTGCCTGAATTGCTACTATGTCTAGTAAACCCAGCCCGCTGAATTCTCCCATAATAATTTCTATAGTTCTTAACTCGTCAAGACCATTATTTCCTAATCCAGACCTTTGATTATCTAATTGATTTATAACATAATCATATGATGTATTAACACTTTTTTGAATATTAAAAACTGAATCAGTTATATTCGAAAAAGAAAAATCTCCAAGATCATCACCTGAAAGACCAATATTATACTGCACTTGATTAAGGAGTTGCTTTTGTGATGCTTGTATTATATCAAATTCAATCTCTTGATTATTAGGGTCTCCTGCAACAGCAGCTAATACAGTACCGCCTTCTATCCCAACTTCTGGCCCAAAATTTGGATTTGGAGATGGCTGCCAGTTCATATTTTGACGTATATAATTAATGTTCTTTACTGATTGTAAGAGCTGTTTAACTAATGTTCTTATTATATTCAAATAATTTGAGAAAGCAGATATTTGTGAACTATATAGTGTGAATCCAGGGTTAGAAACCATACTAATTAAGTCTTGGTCTGTAACAGTGGGGTCAAGTGTAATTTGATTTATAACGGCATTTATGGCTGGTTGTGGAGCAGCCTGAATAATATTAGTACTATTAAATATAGTAGAAATTACTGTCTCTATGTAAGGCCTGATAACATAAATACTTTTATTTTGTTGTGGGTCGAATACTTTCAATTGAGACTTATCGGTTGCAAAAGGCGCTGCAACTCTCCTTGATGCGGGCCGTACACCACTGTCTATTCTAGGATCGACTGCGAATGGCTTTATGATATGTGTTGAAGTTAACAAACTTTGCTTGATATTTAGTAGAGGTGCAGTATATGTCGAAGTTGATATTCCAAAAAATCTTTGTATTTCACCAAGTCTAGCATCAACTGTCTGTATCTGCGTTTGATCAAAATCTAATGGTCCAATAGACGTATCATCACTAAACTGCTTATCAAAAGATCGTAAAAATCTTGATCCTATAGAGACAGCAGTGGCATTTACACCACCTGCGGCCCAAACAGCATTATAAGTTGCTTGAAGGCCTTCCCTCGTTGAAGATGATGTGGTAAAATCAGTATTATCTATAGCTTTCGCAGCTATCTGCTGATATGAATTCGTGCTGTTTACATCAGTATTAAGTGTTTTGTCATATCCGGGGCTATAAAAAGATCCATCTGATGCAACCACAGGGAAACCCATCATTCGCATAAATGCATGACATCTAGATTCCTGGTACTGCGGAACGTTTAATGTTAATGAGCTTGGAGAAAGTGCATTATAGTAGCTACGCTGATTATCAATTGATTGTATAAATACATTATATAAGTAATCAATATCTACTTCAAATATATTTTGAGTATCATAATATTGATATTGTGGATTGGTAGTGTTCCCGGACATTATTAGCCTCCAATATCACCATCACGACTTACATCTCCGGCATCTCTTCTTGGTGTACCAGAGAGTGGTGCGGATTGAACGAATGTATATGGTATTTCGGTTACAGTTACAGAGCGTGGTTGTGTTATATCAGATGGATTATTTAGAACACTTATAAAGTTATTATCGAACGCAACCTTTATAGTACCGTTACCAGGATCCGCTGACGTAATGGTTGCGGTGAAAAGTGAATACCCATCGTATGTAAATGAGGACAGCGTTCCAAACGTTGCAACTCCACTCAATTGAGATGCTATTGTTGCTGCAGTTGTAGCTGGCAAATTTCCCGCAATTACGTTACCAGAACTCTCATTCAACGTCACTTCAACAGTAATAGGCTGAGTAGTAAACTGTATATCTGTATTTAGTGCAAATGTACTTGTGTACTGATCGAACCCGGCGCTTATTGCCTGTGTCAGAGAATTTGCGCATTGACTATTAAGATTATTGAGACAGTTGAGAACTGTAGTTTGGAAAGTATTTGTGCTTTCTATTGAGATACTTTGTGTATACGTGTTAACAGCATTTAGCACGCATTCTTGCGCTCCAGCAACGTCAGGTAATACAAGATTGGATAGCGCTGTACCGTTTGCATTGAACTGAGCGCCAACTGTAGTTGCAATGAAATCTTTAGCTGCAGATACTTCTGGAATACAACCAGCAGTTACTAGGCTTGCTCCGTAAAGTACAGCTGTATTTATATTGAATGTGTATGATATGTTTTGGTACATTACTTGATTAGTACCGCTAGGAAATACTGAATTTATAGGTGCGTGGAAGATTTCATCTATTGTCGCTGGCCCACCATTAGCATTTTGAATTGATGTGCCATCTACCTCGGTAACTGTGCCACCAATTAAGTTTAATGTACCGTTAAAAGGACCAATATATGTTAGGGCCCCAGTAGTTAAGCTATATGTAGCTACTCCAACTGTTGGTACGTTTTGCACTATAGCATTAACAATTTTAATTATTCGAGGGCCCTTGGCTGCATAGGGGGCTGGATTCCCGTACAGTGATGGATCATAAAATACAGTAAAATCTACAGTGTATGGAACTGATGATGGATCAGTTGTGCTTGTATAGTTTGTTCCACCTGGGAAAAATACGATGTGTGTTCCAGAAGGCAGATCATATGCATTTTGAATATTTGTAAATAACTGGTCTTGAGCGGTAAGACTTGCATCATAGAACTGCCAGGTCTCCGGTTGCTTTACTGCTATAATTGGAGGGAATCCAGCAGGCAGTGTAAGACCAGAATCAATACCTACTTCATTGTAATATAGGAATGTCCCATTTGAACTAGTGATACCGTTGGCAGCATTATCTTTTACGAAGGCAGGACATGTTGTTGGCCCGCAGCAGGAGCTTCCAGGACCATTACTGCAAGGCGGTATGTTGAAAGTAAGTTGTAATATACTTTCTATAAGCTGAATTATTATTGCAATTGCAGAAAAGAGAACAAACAAGTTCTGCAATATACAAAGCAAATCTCCAACTTTTACTATAATCACAAGTACGCTTTCTTCGTCCAGACGAGCCGCAGCGTTTACGAGGATCAATATATTTCTTATAATAAGTTCAATAATAAAAATAATTCTATTTATAAGATATTCTATGAGTGCGATGATCAATAATATCAAAGATATGATCATTATTATCAGAGCAAAGAATGGGAACAATGATAAAAATTCTGGAATACAATTAAGAAATAAATTTACAACTGCACTAATAACAGCAAAAGGATTATTTAGAGCACACAGTATTTCAATAATACAAAGTATTAATTTTAATATAGGTAAGAAAAATTTATACAACATCAAAAATGGAATAAATTTTTCTAGTATACTATGTATACCAGCTAATAAATCTTTCATCCAATCAGTATTAAAACTAGGCTGAAGGAGACCTATTGGAAGCTTGAAGAAAGAAAGCTCATTAAATAATGCTAATAAATCCTGCAGTGGCAAAGGAGGAAATGGAATATTGAGGGATGGCAGCGAAACAGCAAATCCTCCAAATCCTGGTCCGCCAGTTGGAGAGGGTATACTAAATTGGCCATCTGTAAGAGGAGAACAAGGCATTATATGTTCTTATATATCATTGCCGCTCTTATTGATTTTTCTATTATGTACTACTATTTGTTCAGCATCGAGCGTCATTGTTCCTGAACATCTAAATAGCATGTCATCATTAGCATACATAACAATCCTACTTGGAGTTGTAAGCTGTATACCTGAATTATCAATTCTCAAAATTGCTAATTCTCCATATTGATTATAAACTCTAATATCGAAAGCTCCTGGCAGTGCCGTGGTTTGTGTTCCACTAAATCTACTGTCAGTTGGTGTTGGTCTCCCGCCAAGTTCTAATAAAAATTGGCCATCCATGCTGGCGCCAAAGCTAACTCCATTTAGATCACGACCAAAATTAGCTATCATTCCACCCTCTGTATCAAGCCATATACTTTGTCTATCTACTGTATTTGCGCCAATATTTATTTCAACAGAACCATCAAGATTCAAACTTGCACTCCTACCACCAGCATTTGCTTGAGGACCTGCTACAATTATTTTTGGATTAACTATATTTGGAATGCCTGGCGGTGGTACCTGACCAGATGATGTGCCAGAAAGACTTGTAGTTGCAGTGTATTCAAATGATGCTGGGGATGGCGGAGAAGTACCTAAAAAGCTTTTACAGGTTTGACTTATATTATGGTACACACTACCATGCATTATATATGTATTTGTAACTCTATCTTTAGGCGCAGCATTATTTCCAACATCATCTACTAATTCAATAACTTGATTATTTATAAATGAATCAAGTACAATATCTACATTATTTTGATTAAAAACTAAATCATTTGGATCATTAGATTTTTGATTTGGATTTACTGTTGAATAATTTTCATATCGAGTCAGAAGTGATACGTTACCGAATTCAGAAGACGCGGGGACATTTAGTTTTATTTGACCTTCTTTATCTACATCAAGAAAAAATCTACTACGAGCACGAGCATAATCAGAAGTATCATCCACATTAGGTGGGCCAGCAACACTCTGCTCATTTCTAGCATTCATTTCAAAATGAACAGCTATACTTTTTCTTTCAGCTCTTTTTATTTGCTGATATGCATTTTGAAATATATTTGATTCATTTAATGTTGATTTAATCTTAGCTGCTGAATATACGCTTTTCTTTGTTGGATCCGAAGTGTTAATATCTCCTATTGGTATTATACTTCTATTCAAATCTACAATATTTCCAAATATATCTACTACAGTGCCCTTAACACTCTCCATCAAATAATTTGGAGATACAAGACTAAGACTTAAGATATCATTTCTACCAGCGCGTCTATCTATTGTTACGATTGATTGATTGTCCGGTGTACTGTCAGGATTATAATTTTTAATTTCTAAATCATTACTCAGTACCTGGGCAGCTTGTTCGTACTCGTAAACCACCTCTCTCTTTTCTACTCTGGCTGGATTTCTAATATCATCCCCATAGTTAGATACATCCGTTTGGGCAACGGGATCCATACCAATTATTTTTAGCGTATCATCGTATCTTGGATCTGCAGCCCTAAGAAAATCTGGGAAATTAATAGATGGACGTACGTCTCGCTTAACAACTCCAGTAACTTCTCTAGATCCTTGAGTTAGTGTATATTTGGAACTAAATGTATTTAGTAAAACTTTCCTTGTAGTATCGTATGTTACAAGATTATTTGGTTCTCCTACATAAATACCATCGTCATTCAAAGAAATTCCACCGTTTACATTTGCCTGGATTGTGACCGTACCGGGCTCTAGAACTGGAATTTTTATCTTGCTTGCACCAACCGTGTTTTGTGCTATTGGGTCTCTTGCCAAGAAATTAACTATATAATAAGCTCCGCTGCTTTCTGCTTGAGCTATGATTACCGGCGTTCCAGGTTCGACCCACCCCCCAATAAATGATGTACGGGCGGATGAACCCGTACTAACTCCTCCAGAGGAAAGAAAACTCATTGGCATTTGAGCTGTAACAACAGTTGGCGGGCCGAGCTGATTATCTTTTATTTTTACGTAAGCAGTCATAGTGCTTGGATCTATATGGTCTACAGTTCCAAGGCGCATGAATCCCGGCACTCTTGATATCGAGAAACTTGATGGTTTAGGATTATGTGCCATGTTTAACTAGAACTCGTTACAATCCAACAGTCTACAACAAAATTATATATCATTGAGTCTATTTGCGTTTGAGGAATCGGATTATTACCAGTAGCAGAAATTCCAGATGTTCTATTTAAGATATCTCTTCCATAATAATATGCACTACTAGATGGATATCTAAAAGTATCTGCATTACAATCTACAGCAACAAGATTTATTTGACTTGAATATGATGATAAGGTAGGATTTTGATTTATTGCGGCACTTGTATTTGTATTTGGAAGATTGCTGCCACCAGTTAAATAGCTCATTACGGCTTGAGCTAGTTGTTGAGCATATGAATTCGGACTTGTAAATGGATCCACAACTGAATTATAATAAACTCTTATTTCTAGTGTAGGTGTAAAATTAGTTGTCGTAGCTGCCAGTGCTGCTCCAGCCGCTTGAATAATACTGTTTAATACTGCTACGTTAGCGATACCGTAGGGGCCAGATATTATATCGTTAGAGGACGAACTTAATAAAGTAGCTGGAGAAGGATTAGTAGCTGCACTTGTGTTAGTTAGATTTGTTAATCCATTAGTATAATCACCAACAACTGCTCCAACATAATTTTGATTGAACACATCCCCCTGCCTTGCATGAGATGCCGTTGGCATATCTTTACTGTTTCTATAAAGAACTTTCCCTATAACATCAAATGGGCTTGGTATGTATTCTCCAGGATTGTGTCCATATCCTATTGCCATACTTGTGGTGAACCCCTGCCCATAATTAAAATTATGCGAGACGCTCTCAACGTAGAAAAGTAAATCTCTATTTTCCAGGTAAACTACTTCCCCAGGCTGTTGATATTCATTACCAATTACCTCTATTGTTCCGCTTATAATATTCTTTCTTGCTCTATTAAGCACCGATACAGCATATGTGGCAGCTTGTGTAGTATCAGTTAATGTAGGTATAGCAATTGGTTGTGGTACAGCTATTCCGTACATTCTCCACAAATCATAATCGACAGCTGCTGCAGTATTTACTGCATTACCTTGTTGGAAAATATCTAATCCAGATGGTAACTGGCTATTGTCTAGCAAATAGTCACCAAAATTTCCGGTAACTTCTACTGAAGTGTGAGCTGGTCGATTCTCTGATATCGAATAGCTAATTACATCATGGTTATGAATCACATATCTACCAGCGGATCCAGGACCAAGATCATCATACGATTCATCTTCTATGAGGCTTTCAAAAATTTGCGGTATTGTTGGTGAACCATACAGATTTGGAGATAGAAGTGTATTCGCTCCAGTGCCATCTGGCACCGGCTGTAGACTTTCCTGGGCGTTGTTCAAAATGTTTGCTGCCGTTTTAATATCACTCTGTCGCTGTTGTAAAATACTAGTGACTGTATTCAAGATATTTAGAATATCCATACTTGTTGCAGGATTTGAAACTTGTATTTGACTTGTATCGAACTGTTGGCCCGAGAGTTTTTGAATAAATGATTGTACTAATGCTATCCTGCTTTGTTCACTTTGCATATTCTGAATAGTTCCAAGATTCGAGAACTGCGTAGGATTATTTAGTGAGGCTGGTGGCATGAATCTCGACTGTACTATACCAGCCTGAGTTGCAACGCTAAATGCACTTATGCCAACCTGATTCTGAACCGTGTTCAGTGCTGAATCTACAGTAGCAAGTAACTGGTCTGGATTGGAATTTATATTTAGAGTTGCCGTATTAATATTTGTTATTGTGCCAGTACTTTCGCTTGAAAGGAAAGAGAATCCAGCGGCAGCACTACTACCAGAAGAGTTTGAATTACCATTAATTAGTGATATACATTGTGCATCTGAAACGGCGCCGAGTTGCGCGCAATAAATTCTTATTTTATTTTCATCAATTTCAATAGCATTAAGAGCACCCTGAATTTGATTGATATACATATCTTTCAAAAATTGTGGAAAAATTTGAATACCTAGTAAGTCATCTAGTTGAAGCATTTTATAGAAGACAGAACTTGGGACCTTATTATATTTAGGTGGCCTTAATTCTATATGCCCCTGACTATTTGAAAAGGCCTCCATCTCTAATGTATCAACAACATTTGTAATCTTATCAGCTACTGTGGTGTAATCACTTTTGAAAGTTTCAGGATTAACAAAGTTTTTAATAAAGAATTGTATGTCAGAATCTTTATCTAAAATATCATCTATGATAAAGAAATTTGGGTCCATATTTCCCCTGACCTTCCAAGATAGCCTACGGGTGAATAGTGCTAGCTTTCTTCTAAAATATTTTCTTTGAGTATTATCTATACTGGTTGAGTTGGTATTTAGAAGTGAATTCGGATCAAAAGAAACATCATTTCCAATTACAGAAAGCTGCTGTTTATTGTTCTGGGATTGTAGCGCATTTTGTGCCGCATTAATTTGCGCTTGAATTTGCTGGTCAAGATCATTAAGCTCTAGCTGTGCGCTCGTTGCCGCTCCAGGATCTGTACTTGTAAGTTGCCCAGTTGGACTAGCTGTCAATTGAGCTATTTTATCTGCATATGACGCCCTTTGCTGAACTAGATTTAATAACTGCTGATTAGCTTGCTGTACCGCTATCTGCCCACTTTGAATTTGGGCAAAAGTTTGTTCATCTGTTGTAAGAGACTTAAATGGAACGAAATTTCCATATAACAAATTTCTATACTTTAGATTATTCTGTAATGTTCTAAAGTAGGATGCCGATGGATCGTCGTTTGTTACAGGATTTCTTACAGCTCCGTCCATTTGACTAATAGCATTATAGTATGTAGCATAATTATATGGCTGCCCAACAACTAAAAGTGAGAGTATATTTAGAATGTCAAGACCTGCAAATGGGTCCTGTGTAAGGGCCGGAGTACTTATGTCTTGCTGCTGCTCAGTATCACCAGTAAACACATAGCTTGCTATTCCTTCTTTCCATCTGTATACCATTCCATCTGGATCGTAGAAAATTTTGTTTACATTTGAGTTCGTAAAATTTTCAATATCAGCTACGAAATAACTTGATGCTGTTGCTGGAGCGCCTGCATTTGGCCCATTCTTATTTCTAATGAATGCTGATGTGAAAAGTTCAACATTTTCTGATAGCAGCTTTGGTGTAACTTCTTTTTGAAACCCTGTAACTGCATCAAATTTGATATCAAACGGCGTCATTGGATCATATAGCGGTCCGTTAAATACATCAATAGATGGCTTGATATTAACTATACCGTACTTAAAGTATCCTGCACTATCGGAGCCAGACGCGGCCACAGTAAACTGTCCATTACTATAGTGAGAATTTGCCGTATCTACTATACCTGCAAAAACGTGGCATCCATCTGGCTCAGATAAGAACCAATTTCTAAAACATGTCCATAGCCATGTAGGAAATTCTGGACCAACAAATGCATCTTTTTCTATTGAATAATTTCCATTAAGTGCATTTAATGATTCTTGAATACTTGATGCTAAATCCAATGTAGATTGCATAAATCCATTGTAATTAAATGAATCTTGTAGTGCACTAGAGACACCAGTGTCTATCTTCTTTTTTGATCCTATGTATATATGTACTGTATCCATTGGCTGGATTATAAGCTTATTTGCGTAATGCAAACGTAGCTTTTTTCTTGTATACCTAACCGCGGAACTTGATTGGAACGTACTAGACAGTAGACGCGCATTTTGCGCTATCGAGGCCTGACTTAATGTCTGTTCGATTATGCTGCTGAATATACCAACTTCATTTGGTGCAAGACCCTGCTCACCAAGCTGGGGGCTGCCTTGTGTTGCTGATGGATCTAGTGTTACTCCGGTAATAGATCCGGTAAATCTTACTTGTTCTCCTGCACTCTCTATTACAGCGATAATTGATTGTGGTCCACCGTTGAATGGTCCAGCTGTAACTATAAATGTAATTGGACTAACGTTGCGGGCAGCGCGAAGTTGATTTAAGGTTTGTTTGTTTAAAGCAATCGTATCATCTAGTGTTGAAGCTGCCAGCGTGAAAAAATTATTATTTGCTGATGTATTGGTAGCATCATAAATAGCTTGTTCTATATCATCATTTGTTATAAGCATTAGCTCATATGGATCAGATAAGCTCATATTAAAGCTACCCTGCCCAAATCTTAAACTAGTAGTTGTGCTGAGCGACATTATATTTGTTAATTCAATAACACCCGTACCAGCAGCTGCTGTTGGAACGAAGCTATTTTGAACATTTGTGATCCAGGTAGTTGTCTCATTAGTTAGTGACAAGTTAACAATTTGTCTCACTTGATTTACTATTTGTGAGAATCCAGATAGTGCAGATACGAAAGCTCCAGATAACCCACCAGTTGGTAGTGCAGATAAACTATCTGTTAACGAGAATAAAATTGGTAATAGGTATGAATCTAGTCTACCTGTTTCCGTAGCAACTTTTGATAATTTAGTTAGCTTTTCAAAGGTTGAAATTTGGTCGCATTTATTTTGAAATAAAACTTTTGTAGCGTACAAAAATAATGCTTCATTCTGGTCCATCAGATCGGGTCTAAAATTCTCTGCAAGTGATGCAAACGCACGTTTTTTAACAAATACCGTAACATCTGGATCTTGCATAAGAACGTCTAGAGTTTTTGGAGTAGGGTTATACAAACTAGTCGTGAACCAACCATCCTCCACATACGATCTGTCAGCATTCATTTGAAAGGTCTGGTCTGCAAATCCACCTAGGCCACCGTAATTTGGACCAATGCCACTAGAGGACAGACCTTGGCTAACAGAATTCTGACTTCCTATATTAAATTGCTGACTGAGAACTTGCCCAAAAGAATATAGTGGATTACTTGCGCCCATACATCACCTTTATTACCCACGGAAACTCAAAGGAGTTCCACCAGGACTATTATTGCTTGGCCCGCTAATTGCACTACGCTGCCAAGGAAGTGAATTTGTTCTGTATCCCCTCTTTTGCGTAACAGTAAAACCTATGTTATAATCAAATAGGCCTAAACGATCAGCGCTCTCAGTGAAAGAAAAGTTCGTAAAGTATCCGTGAAATACCCATCCTGTATAGTACATTTCTATACCCATTGCTATTGAGGCAAGCGATGGGATGTTTGTTGGCACAATCGATTGACTTAATGGATTAAGCCCAAGAACGCCCTGTGTTGCGTTTTGCAGGACAGATCCTAGTCCTCCAGCATTTCCTAGTACACTATTTACTAAACTGTTGACTCCAGACAGAGAATTTGCTGATGCCATTGTTAATGCAATTGGATCAAACAAAAGCTGTTCTGCTCTATATATTTCATATAGAACATTTAGTCCTTCAACACCGGAACCGCCGGTATGCCCTCTTATGTTAAGAGTTGTAAGTTCTTCGCCCCAGTATTGTATGATATACCCACCTTTTGTTCTTTGAGGTGTTATAAGCTTCTTAAAAGAATATTCAATAGCTTGTGGATTAACATACATATTAATGATTCCAACTTCAGGAACAAACCAATTAACTATGTTTCTTTGTGTTGTACTAGGCTGCAGCGGCTGAACATCGCTAGATGGCAATCCTTCGCCGCTGTTTGATGGGCTAAAAGGCAGAATTCCCAGCTGCTCCCCAATATTTGATATCGAATTTACAGCTTGGTCAAGCGGCCCGGATGCTTGATTGCCTAGACTTCCAACTGATTGTCCTACACCATTGAGTAAAGATGTCATGTTAGTTTCCTGTATCTCCTGGGGCTACTGGGTTCATAGCCTTTCTATTGATAACTGCTGCGGTATTGTCTGATTTAACATTTACCCCATATCCATTTGGAGCTGTTACTTCTATTTCTAGTTTCACATTCTGTGGTGGATGCTGTTGATGCTGACGTTTCTGCTCTTCAGCTGCCTCTCTGGCAGTTCTAACTGTCTGCTGTTGCCTTTCCTGATGTTCGGTTGTGGAGGCCCCAGCAGTCAACGCTCTTATATCCGGCCGAGGGCCTGGTGCCATTGGTATTGTTGGCATAGGAAGTGGCGAAGCTGATTCTATTCTTGGTCCGCGGAATGCTGCACCAGGTGGCTGCTTTGCAGCATTAATCACATGCTCTCCAAGCGTTTTAACTCCTGTTAAAACATCTTTGCCAGCCTGTTTGAATGTTTCGGCATGAACTTGCAGTCTTGCATTTTCATTTTCAGCGGTGTCCGGCGTAGTCTCAGCTCCAACTGCTTCACGAGCATTTACTGTTGCTTCGTCCATTTGTTTTCTTACACTATCTACAAGTTTAGAATTTACATCAGTGCCAAATGATCTTTTAACTTCGGCAGCTGCTGTTAGTTCGGCAGAGATGGCAGTCCGTTCAACATTTCGAGACATTTGATTTAGAATAGTGTTGTTTCTTGCTTGAATTTCAGATCCCTTTTCAGTTACATCCTTAATTGCAGCTTGACCAGTTTTGATTTCATCTTTCAGTACATTAACATTTCCAGATTTTATAGCTTCTAAAATTCTTGTGGCTTGATCATCCGAAGCACCCTTACCAATACCAAATACTCCGCTTTGCAGGAGGGCTCTTTGTCTTGCAAATTGTGCAGCTGCCTGTGGGCTTGCAGAAGCTTCTTCTAAACTGTATATTCTACCACCAGCCTGTTGTCTAAACGCTCTCTGCATTTGATTCACAACTTCGTCAAGCCTACCTTGACGTAGCAACTCTTCAAACCTAAAAGCTCCCTGCAATCCACCGGGTCCACCGCTACGAAGAGAAATAAAAGCTTTGGTTCCAAGATTAAGGTTAGCAACTTGTTTAACCATATCTGAAACAACTTCGGAAGAAGCTTTTGCTGTAAGCCCTGTATCTCTCAATGCACGAGAGAATGAATCCATTACTTTTGCTGCTGAATCAGTGTTATCACCAACAAATTTGAATTGTTCCGCAACACCTTCCAGATAACCCCTAGCATCACTAAAACTGAGATTTGCGCCCTTGCTTACTTGAGCCATTGCTGAAATAAAATTAGCTGCTTTTTGACTGCTGTCCGTCACTTCACCTGTTGCATTTCCAAGATCTTGTTGCGCCCTTGTGAACTCTGCAATTATGTCGGATGCTTGTTGCCCAGTGCCCGTCATTAATCTTAATGCTGCTGTCGTTGAGTCAAGCTGATCACCAAGCTCGCTGCCAGCCATTATAGTACCATCCATGACACCAGGAATTTTACCTAGGTTATTAGCAAAGTCTATAACTTGTTTTACGCTAAAGTTTGTAGCGTCCGCGACTTTAGTAAGTCTATCGGTATAGTTTGATGCCATAGCATTTAGATCTTTAAGTGCGCCAGTATCTTTATCAAATGCTAGCTCTAATTGACCAGATGCTGCAAGCATGGCATAAAATCCAGCTTCTGCCTTTTGTCCGCCTTCTGCTGTCTTTGATAACGTCTCAATAAGATTAATTGCAGTTGCTGGTACACGGAGTTTTCCTAATACATCGGTTACACCGCTAACACTATCGCCAATGGTTTGGAACTGATCTTTAGCATCTTTACCAAAGGACTCAAACATATTTTTCCCAAGAAAAAACCTACCAAATCTGGTGAACTCATCTATTGCAGTATCAATAAATTTTGAAACACCTGCACCAGTGTCGCTCATTTGCCTATCCCAGTTTTCCAGTTCCTGAGGCATTTGGCCTAATGCTATTTTAAGCATGTTAGCACCTTCAGCTGCGCTGGTAAAATTGGTTTTGGCTACATCACCTGTCTTGGTTAAACTACCAATTAGACCAGCAATCTGCGTATCAACGCCCTTTAGAATGTCAGCCAAGGCGCTGGCACTTTGTGCTGCTGCATCAATCTGATCTTTTCCATCCGCCATTTATCATCCTTGAATTTTACGCTTACGTCTTCGTTTTGATGTATTAGCAGCTTTTTCCTGATCTTTCTTACTGCCTTCACGAATCTTCTTGAGTGTATCCTCAAATTCTTTTTCATCTGAGGCGTGGACTTCCATACCGTTGCCCATAGCTCTCTTAACTGCTTCTGGATTTATGAAAGATCCTATTAGATAACCTTGATTTTCTAATAACTTAAATTCATCATTATAGTCTTCTATCCAACTGTAAAACATCCAAGCTTTCATTACCGGATCCATGTCTTCTATGTCTGGATCGTCAGGCATCTTACCAAAAGTCTTACACAAAAACCAAAGGAACCTGTGATCAGGCTCCCTTACTATTTTTTTAGGTCCTCAGCAACCTCCTTTGCTTCAGTTTCGGAATTGATACTAAATTTTGAATTAGCTTCGGTTTTCAATGTAGAAAACTCATCAAACAGCTTGAGAACTACACTTTCTTCCAGCTCATCTAAAAACTTTAATTTTGTTTCCACGCTATCATCACCGAGTATGTATGCCACCTCGTGACCATCAATCTTAAAAATAGAACGCGCAAGCTGATGCCTGCGCGATTCAAAACTTAACTCTAAATTTGTATCTACCTTAAATGATTGTAGTGCGGCGTCTCTTGTTTCTTTTGATTTAAGTGTCCTCAAAGAAAATGTGAATCCGTCAAGTACAACATCTTTTGTGATGCGACCTATATTAGCTAAAATTTCAATACGTCTTTTAGCTGGGTCACTAATCTTCTCCATATTGGAGAGTTTTTCTTTTCTTGCTTCTTTAACGCTACGTTCTAGAGCATCTAGCTCTTCGGCAGTCATCTCGCGTTGAGGTACATGAGCCTGCTGAACATGACTCTGGGCAATTTCTTCCGGCGTACCAACAGTGAACTCTCTGAGTTGTCCTTGTTGTGTTGCAACGTTTCGTCTAAAACTTGGGCTATTGAATTCTGGGGGCATTATTTTCCTTGAAATAGTTTCTTACAAGGAATAATATATCAATTCGGTCCCATAGTTAAATAACTATTATTTTAACCGTTACTGGAAGAACTCATTGATGAGTCCTGGCGCACTTAGACTTCCTCTAAAAGATCCTACATCTGTGGATTGCTCTACAGCATCATTTTGCAAGGTAAATCCTCTTGGGCCGCTTGTTGCAGCAAGGCCACCATTCAAGGTACTGGAAATATTTTCAGCTACCCAAGACATATCATCAATAATTAGCCAATTATCTGCATTATAAGCATAACCTATCGATTGAATCCATACATTTTTAATTGTTGTTATAATAGCATTGCTTCCATCACCATTCCATTTATCTATGATAACAATATCAAATGGAATTCTTTGTGATGCTACGTGGAAAAAGTCTCTGCTGAACGCTGGTCCAACTCTTAGTAAGTCATATCTAATTCTGCGACATTCGCCAGAAATATCTGTAGACTTTGTTGGCACGCTATCGATGTGACCATCAGTTCCAACTTCGTCTACCATGGTAATTGTTCTTTGTTCTCGTATAGATAGGGTTTGTATAGCTCCTACAGGCGTGTTATTAACCTGTATGACTATATTAGTCGAAATTGCAGTACCGGTACGATCTTGCCCATTAGAGCCTTCGAGAATTGAACCTGTCTGCGGATAACCTGAAGCGAGTGGCATTATAATTTCCTATAGAATTAGATGTTAAGTCTACTAACTATATAACAAAATATTATACAATTCTTCTGTTTCCGTCTAAAATATTTTGTTTTGCAGATAAAGGTCTTAAATTTTCCAATGCCCAACACTTCTTAAAATTATCATCTTCCATGCTTGTATATGGAAGTTTCGATTGAGGAATTATATGATCAATATTCCAAGTCTGGGTTGCTGTATCGTTATCATTCCAAGTTTTGCTTTCGTATTTCCCAAAATTTTCCCATGTCATCCATAGTTCAAACTGCGCTTCAAGATGCCTTCTTAATTGTTTTATAGGATATGGAAGATATTTTAATATTGAACCAGTTTTTCTGTTATTAGTACGCAGCAGCGCTTGATAAATTGAGGATGAGACTCGTTTGCGTAATTTGAAATTAATGTCTGATTTGGTGCGATTTGATTCGTAGGCGTTTATAGTTTTACGATTATTTTTGTTCCACTCGCGCATATATGCTCTGGATGTTTCTAAATCTTCGTAATATTTTTCACTGTTATAGTCTTTTTCACATAGTAAGCAATATACTTCATAAGAGGTCCGACCAGTTTTGGTATTAAAACGCTTCCTAAATTCCTTAACCACCTTTACTTGTTCACAACGTTTGCAGCGTTTTTCTTTGGCTTTGTAAGCAGTTCTTGGTTTTAGTCTTCCTATATTATATAGGCCAAGTACTTTATACGCATTTTGTACTAGATCTCTGGTCACGCCTAGATTTTTTGCTATCTTCCGCGCGCCTAAATCTTGATCATATAGCTGCTTGACTTGCTGTATAAACTCGTCTGTTAGCGGAATCTTCTTTGGCATTTTTACTTTTGCTCCTACGGAGCAATTTAACCATAAAGAATATTGTGTCAATACAACTAAACTTTATGTTAATACACCCACACCAACCTTAATGTAAACCCAATTAAGGGGGTAAATCGGGCTCACACTGGCCGTTATATTCCATTGTCTTGGTTCCACCGCATCCTGAGCGACCACAAGGTTTTGGAATGCTGTTATGAGTTGCTGACTAATGAAAGAGTTGAATAGTGCGAATGCTCTTGCCATAAGATTGGACTGAACATCGCCGGTTCCCGGCATACCAATGAAGCCCGCAAACCCCGCTCGTAAGGACTTTGCAATTCTGTCTCTGATGAAGATGATTGAAACTTCTTGTTCCTCAACAAAGCCGCTTTGACTGGTCGTTATTCCCCACACAACGTTACCGCCACCGGCTACGGGAGTTAAAGCTGTTACACCCGCAGCTGCAAGTTGCTGGTATGTGAGCTGATTAAACTGACGGTTCTGTAGGATAGTGAATCCTGAAAGAACTTTGTTTGTAAGAGGTATAGATACATTGCTTACACCTGATAGGTATCCTGCCGCTGCCGCTGCTAGATAGAATCCATCAACGATTTGATTTGCACTTCCAACCTGGACAACTATCTGATCTGGGTAGAAGTAAACGCATCGGTATGTGTCTCCATAAGCATTTGAAACCGAGTAGTTTAGTAAGTCTTCGGTATCACCAGCAAGAATTTCGGCCTCAGTATTGCCCTGGATACCCTCAAGTGGTCCAAGACTTTCAACTGCTGCAAGCTGGGCTCCAGTCAAGTTAGCTGGTGTAAGCCCATTGATTGCTCCAATAAACAGTTCACGTTCTTTCATATTTATCAAGTTGCTCATCGTTTCGCAGTGAGAAAGAGCATTCTGGAAAATAACGGAAATAGTCTGCTGTGGAAGCGGGACAAGAATATCGATTTGTTGTGTTTCTAGCGACGCCAATGCCAATTCCCAACCGGCATCGAAGAAGCTCGCATCGCGCTCATCAACAATCGTGACTCTAACAGTGTACCCTTGTGGTACAATGTTATGGTTCAGCACCAAATAATCACTTGTTAGATTTGGATTTTGTACTTCGAATTTGATGTTGTGTTCACTTACAAAGGCCTTTGCGATTGTGAGTGTACCACGACCAGTTGCGTTATAACCGGTGATGTCATACAATCCCAAGTTTGATGATGTAGTGGAAGAAGTTATCTGCAGCTGGTATCCAACTAAGCCAGCTCCACCAAGGCTATTAAAATTAATGGTGCCGCTGGTTAATGTGGCAGTTGAAGGATCTGATTGAGCAACCATGGCGCCATCAACACCTACGCTACCAGGCACAACAGTACCAAACACTGGATTTATTACCTGGAAATGAGCTGCAGCATCGTTGACGAATGCCGGGAATGGAGGGGTTCCATTAGCATATATTGTTGCTACACCATCGTTAACTGCAACTATTGGGAATACACCAGTATTTGCACCGTTAACTGTATCAAAAGTAACAAGATTTAGGCCAACATCGGTTAGATCAAATTCACCAAGTGTTGCACTGCTGAAATAAGCATATGTACGACCTAAACCAGCTGTATCAAGATAACCATCTTGCGCAAACGAGATTGTTTCAACAGATTGTGCAACAGTGTATGCAAATGAATTTCCAAGCGGAGCCTCAACATCATCGAAGATAAAGCTACAAATTGGTCCAGCCTGAACTTCTGTATTTGCTAGAGTATACGTATAGAAAGGAACTTTGTTAGCAAGAAGCTGTGTTTCAACTGATGTGGCTGGGTTGGTAACGAAGATATTTATTGTAGAGTTGAAGTCTGGTGTAACTCCGGGCGGAAACGGCAATATGAAATCATCACAGTTTGTCGAAGTTGCTGGAAAATTTGTTTCGAGTTGATAAGATGTTCTTCTTGGAAGAGAAGGAGCGGCCTCCACACACATAATACCCGGAGTACTGTTAGCGAAAGCTAGTTGACAACCGAGAGTTAATGTATTATCTAGGCTTGTAGCACCGAAGTTCGTAACAATGTCCTTAATATTTGAGTAGAACACTGGGTTATTGATATCCTGTTCAGCTATGTACGTAGCGGTTAAGCTTGCATTTGCTGCAAGTACTCCGCTATCTACATCAACTGTGAAATAATCTCCCTCACGGAATGGGGATACAACAGTACTATTAACAACTGTTTCTTGTATTGTGAACGACAAGATTGTGTTGTTCTCTAAAGTGTTATTTGCAATCCAGATAGCAGGGTTTCCATAACCATCAAGAAGATTACCTGAAACAGAACCGAATGCAACGAAACTAGCTGTACCAGCAATTGGTTGATTGAGATTATTTCTTTGAACCTGTATGCACTTGATAGTCCATACTTCTTGCGGTGCATTTTGATCAATAAGGTTGGGTCCATTTCCTGCTGAAGAAGATGGCGTCATCTGAATGGTACCAATACCTACGTTGGTTGCACCAGCAGTGTAGAAACTTCCGCCCTGATCAACAACATATGCAGCCTGCATAAGGATGTGGCCAGTTTCAATATCTACTGCGTAGTTAAAGTTATCTGGGAAAGTTGTTGTTGGTGTTATATTGATTTCGGTTCCAACTAAAGGAATACCGTTCAGGAATAATGTAGTTCTATTTGAAACTATTGGAAAAAAATCTAATGTAAAATGCCTACCATCAGAACCATTTGCTGATGTATATGTATCATTGAGTCCATCTTGTCCGCCACCGATGCCTGAAGCTACTATCACTTCGCTTCTAGCACCTAGGCCGATTATAGAAGCGATGCGAACGCCACCTGGTACCGATACTCCAGTAGTTTGAGTTTCTATATTGGTAACTACCGCTGGTGTTATGCTCGAAGCTCCGGGTATATTGGCCATTGAAATTCCTCTATCTAATTAAACCTTTAAGTTATATTTACACTAAATATGTTGCAATATTACTATTGGCAGGTTATATATTTATCTCTTTTTATGCGTTGTTCTCGCCCATATTTATAAAATATAATGTTTACAATTTCGCCAATAGTTGTGCAAGAGTTTGGGTAGTATTTATAGTTAAATTCGGATCTACTGGGCCTAATGTTGGGGTTGTACGCTGAAATTCTATGCTAGTATTTATAATTTCTATTACGCTATTGATGGGTACGTGGCGTCTCCACTCTGATCTTATCTGTAATGTAATTGTTTGTCTAAAAAGTTTATCGTTTCGGTCATCTGTTTCTGTTGGAGCCCCTGATGATACGCCTTTTACAATCAGTCCTGATTTATATAAATCGTTAAATGCTATATCTACAAACAACAATGACACCAAATCTACCAAATCATCTCTAGCTCGTAGGTCTCTTGCCATTACTTCAATATTAATACTACCCTCCCAAGCACCTGCAAATATAAAGTAACTTGGAACCATAAAAGTTTTTATATTCCCGTACCCGTCTTCAAATACCATATTATCCCACTTTACGCTATTAACTTCACGGTTTATAGAAATTGGTACCGAGGCCGATCCACCATGTCTGACAGTAATTGCTGGGTAGTAGATAATATCAAATCTATAACTTTCCCCAATGAATAGTCTTGTTGTAATATTATCATGGAATCCCGAATCTTCTGGCAGGTCTGTGTAGTCAGGGGTTTGAGGAAATCCCCACAGATCATGTACATAATGATAATAACTATCGTTTGAAAAGAAATCTCTTAAAGTAGCTATTACAAGCTCCTTGGGATACAGCGTCATCGAATTTTGTACGATGTCGTGTATTTTATATAAATCGCTCTTGAAAAAATTTCCAGTGACCATTATTTTATTTCCTTAGGTGGGTAAATGGATATTTTTCTATCAGTTACCGATAGGTACTTCTTGCCATGTTATTGATGCCGTTATAGTAGGGGGAGACCCAGGGACAGATTGTACATAAATTCCCACAGCTGAACCGGGATAACAAGTTATATTAACATTATCTTCTTGATTTATTATTGTGTCAGTTGTAGTCAATACTATACCCTGAACATACCTAAGTAATGTTGGAATCGAATACAATATAGCATTACCGCTGTACCCATCAAAAGTTGATGCCACGCTACCACCAATTTTGAATGTAGAATTATTAACAGCACTATTACTATTACTTTTAATTGAAAAATAATTGTTTGTTGATATTACTCCCCAACAATTATTTGTTAATACAACTGTATCTTCCGACGATGTCATAATATAACAATTAGTTATTATTATATTAGTATTACTATTAATTGGATTATATAATCCAATAATTGGTACACTATTTTTAGTGTTAATTAAATTAGAATTTGATACTCTAATTCCAGAATTAGCTGTTGTTAGCGTCCATATATTAATCATTTATGAAAACGTATATCTTATAGTTATTGGTGATACATCTAAATATGTATTAGTACTTGGAGCATCTATGCTAGTTGCTTCAAAATAAATTTTAATATCTGAATCTTTTCCTATACTAAAAATTGTTGTTGCTGATGTAAAGTCTAATTCTAAATATTGAACATTTGCTATTAAAGCTGATAGTTCTGCACCAGTAGTTAATGGATATTTAGCTGCTGATGGATAGTACCCAATAATTTGACTGTAAGTATTATATATGCTTACTATGCTAGTACTAATAGTTGATGGTGTGAATGCCGCACTGGGCTGTTTTGTTGCGGCTAAACCAAACAAACTTGATGTGCTAGGAGTGAAATCATTCGCATTAAAATCATTTGCTTTTATACCGACAACAGCGTACAATAAAGTTGCACCAGCAGGTACATACTTGCTGAGTGTGGTATTTGATAGCAAGCCACACCCTGCTCCGGAGCCAAAATTGATTGCAGAGTTCATTGAACGAACACCCTGTATGCTGTTGGGAGCCGCTGGTTCTTGTGCGGCGCCAGCTTCTACAGCTGCGCTAACTGCAGAAGTCACAAACAGCTCGCTTACAGGCACAACTGTATATAAAACCTGATTAATATTAGAATTATATTCTGCGCTAGAACCAAAAATAATATTTGCATCATTAAATACTGTATTTGCCGTATCGATATAAATCGAATCAAATATATTGTTAATTACAGTACCATTCTGACTAAGTACTAAAAATTCTGGATTAAAGAATGGTGAATTACCTGCTCCATTAATATATGCAGATATTGATGCAATACCTGTAGCTGCACCACGTGTTAAAGTATTATTGGTAACAATATTACTATCACCGCCGATACAAATCATAATTGTATTAGCTAATGATGATGTCATACACGAATTAGTGGATGTTGAATTTATTGAATTTCCAATTATAGATACATTATTAAAACTTAATATACCATAATCATATGTGTAATATACATGACTTGGATTACTATAATCAACTTTAACTGACATTATATTATTAGATATAATTGAATTTGTATTTTGTTGGCCACTATCTGGATTTAGCATAATTGCAGCATTAACAGGGGAAACTGAACAAATTGTATCTGTATAGTTTTGTAGAAATGTTGGAATATATGGAAATAATCTATTACCAGAAATAACTCCATCTCCTCCGCCATAGATATCCGAATAAGTACCAACCTGTATCCAGTTACAGGTATTATCAGAAATTGTGAACGGCCCTGTACCGTTATTAATTATATCAAATAGCACATAAGCATATCCAGTATTTGATGGACCTCCAGATCCTCCAGAAATAGCTACTGTAAAGGTAACAGAATTTATTGTTGTTCCTGTAACAGTTATTGGTGTATCGTATACATGTGTTGGTGTAATACCACCAGTTAATCCAACTATAGTTATATCTGTTCCACTAGTAAATGCACTTGGACTAGTTGTTGAAATAACAACTGTCATCAATGTCGGAGATGTTATCGTTGCAGAACTTACAGCAAACGTTGCCGGTTCCCACTGCAATGAAGAATTTATTGGAGCATTGAGGCCTGGACCGTATGTCGCGAGCGTCTGAAATGAAATGTACTGGCCCAAATACCCGTCAATATTTGAAATAAATTTACAGGTATTATGATTGATTGTAAGTGTGTCTGCTTTATCATGAACGATACCAGAGTAGTTAGAGTTATCACTGGTTGAAATAATATCATAAGATGTTAGAAATCCAATGGTACCGCAGGTGTTACCCGTGATACGAACATTTGTGCATGCGGCCATTGGGCCAGGAACCACAACACCAGAACGCAATGACGTAATAGCAATCATTTGATCATTGTTACAGAGATTGTTCTCTATAATAATGTTATTTAACTTGGGAAAATAAGGAAATGTAGCAGAAAAAGTTGGTGCCTTACTATTGATGACAATAGCTGCACGCAGATCCTGAGTCCCGGAATTACTAACTATTATATTGTCTTTTACAATAACATTTTGTAATACTGCTTGATTTGTTGTAAGCTCAAAGCTAATAAATGGATAATGGTTAGAGTTAAAAGAGTTAAATGTACAATTTTTTATCGTGATATTTTGATTACTTGATGCACTATCACAATAAATTGCGGCGTTAAAGCTATTAATTAAGCTTGATGTTAGGTAGCCCTCGCCTATAGTTGGTATGTATGTATAATCGAATCGAACATTTTCAAATGTTACACCATTTGTTACTATAATTCCTTGAGCTGATGCCACCTGAAATCCACCGCCATCACCTATAAAAGATACTGGATTTTTAACATTTATCGTTACCGGTGAGGAAATGACAGTTTCTCCTTTTACAAGTACTCTATTTCCGACAAGATTAATTGTAGAGTTACCAACTGTTGCTGATTCATAATTATTAAGCTGATTTAGCCAGGTTGATAGGGCAGGCAACGATCTGAACGAACCATTAGGGCCGAGAATAAATATATTACCTATACCACCGGTGCCACGATATGTAAATCTTCTTGCGTCACTATACGTTAATGAGCTAACAACATATGTTCCGCCCACAGAAGTTGTTGTCGCAACAATAACGGCAATTGGTACAAGATCTGTCTGATTCATCACCAAATCACCAAAATATGTTCCTCTGATTGGATATGCTGCTGGTGATGACAAATTTGGATTCATGCCATAGAACAATCTGGTATTATCTAAACCAGCATATTGAGAGACAAATGAACCTGCAGGGTCAAAATCAGTAGACGCTATTAATTGTAGCTCTTCTTCTTGATTAATGCATACAAACCAAGTTATAACATTTACATTATTTGAAATTGAACCATTTATTGCTTCAAGAATAGCTGGTATTTCAATCGTCTGCGGATTGAGCTGTAGTATATTTCCATTGACTACGGCCTCTCCTCCATCAAATTGAACTTGGTTTCCAACTGTTGATATTTCATCGAAACCTCTTACGATACCATTTTCATTTAGAAGTCTTGTTGGTGCTGCGATGTAGTCAAGCGCTGATGTTGTGAAATTTTGTTCACTTGTGTTTCCGTATTGTCTTTTATCAATTATATTTGATACTTGCCCGGTAACATCAGATACCTGACATCCTGATAGTAAGAAGCTTTCTTGATCCAACTCAAGAGATGGAAATACTTGAATTTGTATACTAAGTGGTGAAGACCAGGTAGGAATCGTGGCCGTAGCATTGAATATAAAATCGATGTAGTCTACATTAGTTTCATCATAAAATCTAACCGGTTGTCCTTTCTTTCCGGTTGTGAGTGGTCCATAATTTACGGATGGTGCATTTGGATTAACTAGTTGCCCAACAAATATTCCGGTGGTAGCACTATAACTATTCACTATTAGTTCTAAAGCTTGCCCAAACTCCCCTGTTGCTATCTGAGTTGGGTATCCGGTTAATTTTGGGGACACATCGGAAAAGTTTATATTTGCTAAACTAGTTCCAGGCACAGAAAACCGGGCTCGCTCGTGGGCCCAGGTGTGTCCAACAGTGTTGACATATAATTCAAAGAATCGAGTATATGGTAATCCAGCTGATGATTGATCTGCAACATTTTCAGCATTGAACGCCACAGAATCATCCGAGAAGTATACAAGAACCGGAATATTTGTAGATGTAACTGCCGGAGTAGAACCAGTGGCGTGTACAGCATCATACACAACTATGTTTGTTATTGGATTACTAGTATCACATCCACTGAATGAAACACTTTGTATTATGAATCTTCCATAGTCTCTAAAATTATATCTTGGATCTGTGGTTGGAAATGCTGGTTGAATAACAACTGTTTTACCAGCCCCAAGGCCCGATGTTGATAAATTCAAATTGACTTGATATGTTGCTTGGACTCTATTTGGAAAAGCCATGCTGGCTGGCGATGGCAGTATAGTTGCAGGCCAATATCCATCGCCATATCCATCCTCAATTTGATTCAAAGCTAATGGATCAGATTTTAATAAATCTGTTTCAACACCATTAACGTAATAATACATATTGCGTTTTGGATAGAATAGTAGCGAAGGTGCAAATTGTGCGGCACCAACACTAGAATATGATGTAGCGGGTGGTGGACTTGCAATGTTCGCACCGATCTGGCCAAAACCAAGAGGATCTATTGGATAGATACCTGTTCCATAGTTATCAACAACATTTGCTGGATATGATGAATTTGAAGAAGATGTATACTGTCCTAAACTATTTACCGTACCACTAATAATTGAGAAGGCCGCATTGTTGTAAGACTCTGCTAACATAATACCAAATTGTCCTTGGTACTCAAATGCTATGAATCTTAAATTGAAACCTGGAGCCCTAAATGCAACGTTGGCATTATTGACTATCGCATCTAAGGTATACTGCCCTGGAGTTGCTCCTTTATTCCCAGTTAAATCTACTGCAGGCATGGATAGCGGAGCTGTTGGATCTCCGTTCGCAAATAGTGTTAAATATAGATTGTAATGATTGTTATCAAATTCGCTTGTATTAAATCCATTACCTAGCACCATTGCGGCACGAGGGTGTGCTATAATAAGTGATTCCAAAATACCCATGCTGTTTGGACAGCGAGCTGTTGCGAGTACTCCATATTTATTTGTCGTATAGAGAGGCCTATTGATTTGGGCCACTCCATCAGATGTTGAATACAAATTCTTGCCATTCAAACGAACTGCGTATGTCCTATTTATACCGGACACTATTGCTTTTACAGAGTCAACTGTAAACTGAGCTGTGATCCCATTTCCATAGTTAATAGTGATTAGATCTCCGGCAGATACCTGTGCGAATTGTGCATCAATATTGAAAGTAGAAAGTTGCTGAGCAGTAGGCTGAAATAGTACTACATCATCTCCATGATTAATATCATCAACAGGGGACGCGGCAATTGGTCCTGGCGGAACATTAAGTAAATATGCAATGACAGGAGTTGGGGGGACTATTGATTGGCCATACCCATCTGCTGTTAGCAAGGACGCTCTAGCTGCTACAGAAACTCCGTTTGAGAATAGGTTTTGAGTTCTACTTCCTAGTAAAAGTAAGCTAGAGCTATCTACGAATTCAGCAAATGATTGTAGGCTATTATTAGATTGAGGAACAACGGCAAATGAACTTGTATCAATCCATAGACCGGTTGCTACGTGCGCAAAACCTTCTGGTGGAACAGTGCCAGTACTTCCAACTACAAGCGGATAAAGACCATTAGCTGTCTCATGTGTCAGTAAATCATCACTTATATCTTTTACAAGAGTATCCGCATTTGTTGTATTTCTATTTTGAACAGATGTGCCGGGTAATGCAACATTAGCGCCGGGAAGCGTTTTGAGCATTGGCAATGCTGCATCAACAAAGATTGCGGACAAATCATGGTTATAAGCCGTACCATCTATGTGTGGCTCAAGCTTAACTCCCACTAAGCTTAAGAAACCATTTAAGACAGCAATAGAATTTGCAAGGTTTTGATACAGATTATAAAGTGTAGATGTAGAGTATATAAGATTTAGTTTTGACTCTTCAATTCCGGCAGTTGGAGAAATTTCGGAATCTGTGATTGGTAAGTAGACCAACCCCAATCCAGCCAAAGCTGATGGTAGAATCCTACCAAGAGGATCAAGAGATGTGTTTAATCTACCTGCTATGGATAAAGCTGCGCCCTGAGCATTGATTCCTATATTCGCTTCTATAGCGAATACGGCATCACGGAGTGCGTTAATAGCAGCGGCTCCAATGGAGGTTATGTTGTCGTCGACACGGGGGAGATCTGTGTCACTATCGATACCAGCTGGGAATTGGCTCATTTTCTAACCTCGTAGATAATTTTACTTCCTTTTGAGCATATCTTATTCATTATAACTCACGGTTGTTTGCCACCCACGCCACCAATACTTTCTGCTGCTGGATCATATGATGGGCCTGTGTTTTGTGAGGGATCGACAGTATATACTGGGAGTGGAAGCGGAGGAGGCGGGCCTGATACAGTTATTGTTGGTGGTGTAGGGTATACGGGATATTGATATGGATATGTATATGATTGAATTTTGTTTTTTAACATACCTTTAACTACTTGGTAAATTAATCCAGAAAACATACCTGCAACTAATCCAAAAAGCTCTCTACCAGCAAATGACGATAAACCATCAGGGTAAGCGTAGTTAACCGCAAACTTAGCTATCACTAATCCTAAAACTAGCGGAAGTATCGGTAAAACTAATTTTTCCCACCAAGTCTTACCTACTACTTTTGGAATCGCAAACTCAACAACTGTTCTGAATGTCCAGATTATTGCAAAAATTCCCAAAGAAAATAGTATAAACTGCCAGGATAAAAGTGCATTTAGGGCATTATCCATTTGAACCTCTATTATTTATGCCTAATAAATACTATTTAGATATAACATATCTAAATAGTAGTTAGTGTTGTTGTATAAGCTATATTTCCATTTGCATATACTATATACACACCTGGTGTAAAACTACTATTAAGTGAGATATAACTTGAGCTTCCAACATTAAATCTAACTGTATTTCCAGATAATATTGATAAAGTTGTTGTATCAACAAACCAAATTGTTGGTAGTGAGGGTGCTGGAAAATTAACAGTCCATGTTGTAGTTGATCCGCTTTGTGTACCTGCCAAAATTACAATAGGGCAAGCTACTTGCGCTGCTGTTAATGCGGTTGAATGAGTTGTTCCCGGTGCTGTCAATGTAACTTTGCTTGGTGTAAGTGGTGCCAAGCTAGCGGAAGATGCATTGGCATTACCACCTAGTCCAGTTGCTGTAATAGAAACTGGAGTATTGCCACCAACTATACTTAAATTATTTCCGTATATGCTAATATCGCCGTACACGCTGCCATCACCGGCCATGAGACTTATATTACCTCCAGCTGCGCCATTTCCCGCTCCGCCCTGTACAACAACCGCGCCTCCGGCTGTAGATGCTTGCGAAGTTGATTGGCCAACCATATAGAATGTACTTGGCGAACCATTAGTTTCCGCTGCTACGATAGATGGTCCATTAGTAGATAAAAACGTAAGAGTATTAATACCACTACCAAGTATTACATCAGATCCTTCTATTAAAAGTGATGGAAGTGAGTCAGATGAATTCAAAGATATTGATAAATTAGTAAAATTACTATTGTTATTATTATAAACTAATGATGAATATTTTGGTCCTGTCAAAAAACTATATATTGAACTTCCATTGCTAGGATTAAAGAACAAAAATGTATTTGATCCAGAAATTCTATCTACAGAACAATTATTATTTGCAATAGTTATATTTGGATGATTATTAGTAGTCGCATCTGCTGCCCCCTTACTTAAGAAGAGGAAAACATTTACATTGCCTCTATTACCATAACAATAGTTGTATGATGCATCAATATTACAATTATTGATATTAAAAAAACAGTTATCTTCCAAGTTTATGACACTATCACCTGTTGTTAATTCTCCGGCGCCTCCTGAACATCCAGTAAATGTAGTAGTTGTGCTACCTGTGTATGTTACTAGTTGATAGGAGCCAGAAATATTTATTATCAGGAAACCAGGATTTGAACTAGTTGCAGATGGAAATCCAGTTGTAGATAGTACATTAATTGTACTTTGTGGCAGACTCTCTCCACTAGAAAGAGATGATATGGATGTGGTCCCATTTTGATTTAGAAATCCATAAACTCTAACTTTATTGTTCTTAAATGTAAAATAGCTATTTATTGCACTACCAAGTACATTAAACTGTGCTACTTGAGCAAATCCATCTATGATACAATTAGAAATATCTAATGATGTCCCGCTAGTTGATGGTATAGAAGAGTTCAAACCAACGGGCATTGCTGAAACAGCCGAAATGTTAGAACCAGAATAAGATGTTTTTCCTAAAAATTTTATGTTATTGCATGAAAAATTAGCACCCTCATTCACAACTATTAGGGGTTGCACTATATTTATAGGATTACGATAGGTTATGTCACCAGAGCTTATTGGCTCAATAAAATTATCACCTATTGTTAGATTAAAAAATTCTGTCTTACGCGCAAACATGAATAAATGTCCGGGTGGAAATGCCGCAGAAGCATCTACACCAATATCTGTAATTCTGGTACCGCCACCCAATGATACATCAGGTAATATATTAAACATGGGGGCTTGTGGTGAAGTTTGGTTAACTATTTTAGTGCCAAAATTTTCTCCTACAATACTAATCCCTGGCGGAACATTAACTGTATTTTGTATAATATACGTTCCTGATTTTATCAAAACTATACCGCCATCCTTAATTCTTAAATACTGTTGCGGAATAGCAGCTAGGTTCGCGGCATTTGGATTGTTGTAATAGTTTATAATGTATGTAAATAAAGGATTTAGTATTGTATCAAGAGATGGAATAGTAGGATCATAATTTGGATTTCCATTGGCATTATGATATGTATCATATCCATCCCCAACAGTTATAAACCCTTGGCCGCTATCCTCTGTTGAAGATATGAAGTCAGCCATAGCATTTAATGCATCAGCTACCGTAATGTACGAAACTCCCGCTATAACAACAGCTGGATTCACATCTATTTGAACAGCATTGTGCCTAAAAGCAAATCCCTCGACATGACTCTCAAAATCATATCGATTTGTAGCTAACCCACCAATACCAGGTGTATAATTTGGTTTTACCATGATTTTCCTTACTATATGTTGTTTTATTAGTTTGAATTATGGTGAGCTACCTTCTTCTGAGGTTGGATATAAATTAGTTGGATAGATGCTCGGATCTGGAAGCACAATTTGATGAGTATGACCAAGACCTTCTTCCTGGACTACTCCTGCCAAAATGGTATGTGCATGACCTAATGTAATTCCAGTAATCTGATTTACCTGACTTAGCGATGTAATTTGCTCACTTAACGTCAGTGTATGAATATGTGGAGCAAAGGCGCCTGGCGCTGAACCAACGGTTGTTGTAAGCTGGGTTGGGAAATAACTTGTATCTCTGAAGGTTCTAACTTGATAAATTGGATCGGTCTTGCGAATTCTTTGTACAGCAAATTTTTGCATGCCTTCCATTCCAAACATAAGTTTATTTCGTGTAACATTTAGAATTTCATATCTAAACTCTTCATTACCACCAACATCGAAACGAATTAAAAAGTCTCTATCTTTGAGCGTTGGAACGGTGAGCGTCCAGCAAGTTGGATTCATTGAAGACTCTAGACCGCTATCTGTTGCTAACAAATCATCCACAACAGGATCGAATCGAACCATGATTCTGCCATCAGATCTTCTTGGATTGAAGTACTGCTGCCAACCCACAATAAATCCTGTGCCATAGCAGTTATGAACGAGCGTATTTTGTACTACATATGTATGATCGCCACCAACCTCCAAATTATACACTAGTCCCTTGTAATATACATCTTTAGTGTTTTTTACTTTAGCCAGAACTTCTTTATCTAATTTCCATCGTCCCTTACGATTTACATTCTGATGATCTAAATCCCAGTTCACGCAGTAAGCTAATTTTCTCTTATTTCCTTTCGGGGTCAACTTACTATGTTGAGATGTTCTTAATATTGGTTGTTTACCACACCTATGCAATAGCTCTACAAGCTGTAGAGCTAATATCTCTGAAGTTTGAGTGATTTCATTTTCATCTATTGCTTTAGTGCCATCGCCATCATTAATTCCGTTTATTAATGACCAAACTTTATCATTTGGTAAACTCATAAATATCTCAGGAATATGTTTATTATAACATTTGGTTCCAAATATAGATCTAAACCAACCAGGAAGTGATGAGCCCGAAATTGCAACAACAACGCCATTATCCGATGTTTTTCTAATACTAGAATTAAATCCATATCTAGTAAAGAATGACACAACTTTTTCTTGGAAAGATACCTCATTTTTGTGCAGAGCAAAATAAATCTGCCTTTGCCCAGCACAACCTTCAGCTATGTAAAGTCCGGCAATCCAAAGAAAATCATTATCAATATCAAACTCTGTTGTACCATTCCGTTTTGATCCTAACTTGGTATTTTTCAAGAATTCTTGTGGGATTGATATTTTATCTACGTTTACAATATTCTTATTCCACTTTGGAACAAGCCAATCGCCTTTTTCTATGTGGCTGGCTGCGTGCCATTCTAATTCATGTCCTTGTGCACAATGTTTGTCTCGATAATTGTCGATAGCTTGATTGGCTAATTCTTTGGTGTCAAAAGTTCCTAATACAATCTTTTTGTAATTTACTCCAATACGTGCCTGCCATCTCTTGTTTTTAGTTTGTCGAACATCGTGACGGTTAGAAATTCCATCACCTCGTTTGATAAACAAATTACATTTAGGCCCACACTTCCGCATCAAACTATCCTGATGCGCCCCGCCCAACTTGACAAACGGATGTTCAGGTGTTGCTAAAATTGGCTTTGAAGTAGTTGTAGTTGTTATGGATTTTAGATATCCGTCATATTCGTTTATATATACATCATTAACTGGATAATATAATCCATCAGAAGATAAGACCTTGTCTCCAATTTTAATCGTATTAATTGGTCTTAACCCAGTTTCAGTTCTAATTAACGTTTCTGGTGGAAAGCAATATCTGCATCTATTCTCTGGATATTCATTGTATGGCAGCATGCATTTACATGTAATGCCGGTCCACTGTCTGCTTACAAATAGAGCTGGTTCACCAGTTGTGCTAAGCAAAACTTCTTGACGCTGATTGTTTACATCCTGTATATTCAGACCTCTTAGCTGTTGACCAACACCAGAGTACCCATCGGCACAAAACATGTATCCACCAATGTAGCTACCAACACATGCGCCACTCAAAAGCATGACAGGATCTGTTCTATGATACCCAGCAAAATCGTATGCTGGGAAGCCAACGTTATCGGCATCACTAACAGATAAGTTAGTTGTCAATAGATCTACCGTCTTCTGATGGTAACCATCTGTTATGGTAAATGGAATATTATGAATATCAAATCTATTCCAACATTCATAAACACGTGTATTCAATTCTTCAGTAACAATTGGCCAGTAGATTACATTTGGGTCCCAGTATACATACCCATCGTATCCATCTATGTCATGCATCGTAGGGATAGTATTATTATAACCTCTTCCGCCCATTCCAGCTGGTATAGCTAAAACCTTGACAATGAAGTAATCCCCCGGCCTAAAGAGAGCTGTTTCTGTTATGCCAAAGCTTAGTATTGTATTTGACGTCACTACACCGTTTGCGACCCAAAAATACTCTTGTCCACCAATTTGAGAGCCTGATGAACTACCTATTACGGAAAATCTTGCTGTTCCGGGTATTTGCTGATTTAGATTATTGTATAACACCTGGTCACATTTAATAGTCCATGTCTCGGTTGGTGCGGACGTGTTAACAAGCGTTAAATTATTTATTGTTCCAGAGCCAATGTTGCTTGAACTGGCCGTATAATAATTACCTCCCCCTTGATCAACTATTGTAGACCCACCATTTGTCCCGCCAGGAACAAATAGAAGATTATTTACGTAATCTACGCTATCATAGTAAACTAATTCTCCACCGATGCGCACTACACCATAATCTGGAAATGATTCTGTTGAAATTAAAGGTATTGTCGTAGCCGTTGCACTGATATCTGTAGCAAGCAAACTTTGTGGGTAGGTAGAAAGATTATTGTATGCTGGTATCAAAACACTGGGATCGAAATTTGCTGGATCATATTCGGCTGCTCTAACACCGAAATGATACATTTGCCCTGGTATCAAATCAACAATATCAACATTTGTTTGAGTGCCAGTTGATGCAAAAGTTGGATATGGTAGAAAAAAATCTTCAGGGAACACCGGAGCAATCGCACTATTTAATCCTGGAGGAACATTGCTCATCCAGATATTGTACAAAATTTTATTGGTTGGAGTTGTAGGATAAGCAGTAGCCCACTTTAGATTTACAGAATATCCGTCACCATTACTGGATGCTATATTCAAGCCATCAATAAACACATTGAGATAATAGACCAAGAATTATTTCTCCCATCTACTTCTAGTAGATTGAAATTATTTGCTTCATCAAAAATGTATAATTATGCAGCTAACATACTCTTAAATATATGTTTCCTCAGACTCATATTAAAGGCAGTTTTCTTTGCTGTATCCTCTGGGAATAAGGTTGATATTCTTACGCTCATACCCTTCTTTGGCTCTAACAAATCTATAGAATTTCTATTATCATAGTCAGAGTAAACACCACTTTTACCAGTTCCTTTTGTAGCTCCAGCACTAAATGATCTTGGGTCGGAACGCAAACTATGACTCTTAAAATCCTTTGTATCTATTTTTGAGTAGCTCTTTCCAGCAACGAAGTATGATATAGTTGGGTCCTTCTCTTTTATTCTTTGAGCCAAGTAAGCATATGCCGCTTCCAAGTCTATACCACTCTTATATTTATTAGTGCTGTTAATTTCAACGTTATCAAGTATGTACCCTGTATCTCTTGGAACATAGTGGAAATAACTTTGAGCAACAAGAACCCAATGTCCTTCCTCATTCTTCCATTCTAATACAAGAACACCGGCCAGCGGGTTTATAAATGAATCCTTTACGGCGCTCTCAGCCATACCACCAATACGTTGACAACAGTTTGTTTCCACACCAATACTCAATGTTCTAGGATCTTTACCTTCCAAAACTCTGAATCTAAGTTTGTCAGATACTTGAACGTTTAGATCATACAGCCTTGGATTTTTTTCTTGAAAATCTGCCATTAGACTCTTAAGTGCATCGCCCATTTCAATGGTTGCCAAATCAGTTTCTAAACTTGAAATTATTTCAAATATTTTGGAGAACGATTCACTTTTTGGATTTATCTCCTGTCCACTTTCAAAGAAGTTTACGATAAATGACATATTCTTCTTAAAATTTTTACTAACGAATTTTCGTTTAATTAGTTCATCAATAATATCAGCATACTTATCGAATATGGCCTTGGCTCCCCCACGACTTTTGATAGCGGCATAAATTTTGACCAATTTTCTGGCTATTCCATTTTTATTAAAAGTAAAGAAATTTTTATTTTTAATAATCTTAACAGTATCTTTTTGATTGAGTCTTGAAGCTTCATTATGTTTGAATTTTAAGAATTCAACTAAATTAGCTGTATCTTGTTCTATTGTATTAATATTTCTAATAGAATTAGAAATTATTTCTGCTTTATCAGCATCCGATACATCTTTGAACTCCGAGCCAAGATTGGACGATGCTTTATAGAACTCACCATAGCTTTTCTTAAATGTATTGGTAAATACATCTGGATTAAACTTGCCAGCTCGTTTTAGCAAGTTAACCATAGCATCTAAACCTATTCTATAAACAGAACCGCTCATATATGCCATATTTTCGAAGTGCTTTAGATCTCCGCCGTATTCGGAGGAATTTTTTACTAGATTTCTGACCAAATGAAGCCAAAATTCTTTTGGAACAGATGGAGCTAGTTTAGCAACTAGATTCGTAACATCTCCTATAGAGAATTTACCTATTTTCTTAACTATACCTCCAAGTGGACGAAAATCTGGAAACTTGGGGTCGAATGGACCATAATAATATTGTCTCTCTGAGTTAAAATTAGGTATTGACGATATAACTAAATCTTTCATGACATCAGAAACTACTTTGTGTAAATCTCTTTCATCATACTTTGAGATTTCTTTTAACTTAAATGCTGGTATTATGTCGCTCCAATTTCTTAATAGTTCTACTAAATGCTCTCCGATAGCACTTTCGAGCTGATAACTGTGAGAAATAATTTTTTCAGAATTTGATCTCAACGTATGCAGGAATGATCCATAAAATTTTTCTTTTGAACTCTGTGTTTTAAGTTTCTGAACTTGAATCATTTCTACTTCATCTTCTGGAAAGTTTCTACTCCAATAATTATCCATAACAGTATTAGTAAAATTAAATATAGATGGTAAGTCTATTTGAAATTCTTTTTTAAGATACCTAGATAATTCTGCAAAATTTACAGATAATCTTATTTCTTCTTCTGTTTTATATTCTTTATTTCCGCCAGTTAATAACTCCAGTAAAAATTCAATTTTTGGTAGCAAAATTTGACTAACTCGCTCTTTAGCAGCATCAACTATTTCTGTAGAAACATTTTTATGAAGTCTATCAAATAATTTTTCAGTTGTAGTACTAGAAGCTTTATCATGAATGCTTTTATAGCTTTTCATACTTTCTAGATCTCCGAGATGAAGTTCTAAATCACGCGACTGAGCATTACTAACTAGTTCTCTTATTGAGCTTTTTATAAATTCTTCTTTATCATCTGGGAAATATTCTTCCATCCAATCAAGTATTTCTTTATTTGATTTATTTCTTAAAAAACTATCAACTGCTTTTTGTACTCTTCCTGGAAGTTTGATGAGTACTTTTTTTAGTTTATCATATTCATCTATTATTCCGTGCATCATTTTTATCACGTTATCCATTTCATGGATTTTTAATTCAAAATTTAATGCATTAATGCTAAAAATATTAAGCCCCCTATGAAAAAAATCAGCTAAATATCGCGCTGTAGTAGAACTGCGTCCTTTTCGATCACGAATATGGCCAAAAAGTGTTCCCATTTTTATCTTGATGGATGAAACGGCAAACCTAGAAAAATTCCTTATAAGATTTCTATAATTTCCATCATAATTTAATTCTACAACTCCAGAAGCCATTTCATTCGCTTCTTTATATTTCAAATAGAATTCAGCAGCTACTTTACGAAACTCATTATACTTGTCAAGTACTTGTCTCTTAATATCTTCGGGTAGCGATTTATCTAGCTGTCTAAGTGCTTTTATTTCATTTACTGCTCTTTGGTATTCTTCCTCACGTTGTTTTGCATAATAATCAGTACTACCATACGGATAGTAATTTTGTCGTCTTTTGTAGGCCTCATCTTCTTTGTGACGAAGCATTTTATCTTCACGCTCATTCAGCGGTCGGAACCCTATATGCTCAGGCGATAGCTCTGGATAACTAAAATCTAACGGCTGCCGCGGTTTTGAGGCGGGGCGCAGAGATTGCTCGAAGTGAATTTGCTCAGCTGGTCTAGTATGTCTATTGTAGCGCGACCAAGATGTGCCCTTCTCACGCTCCTCCTTCAATCGTTCTTGCCACTTTGGATCATAAAATGGTAAAAATTCCTGCACAGCCTCTTCATTACGAGGCTTACGTTCCTGCTCTACTATCTCATCAAATCGAGTTTTCTGAGCGTTCTTATTCATCTACCTTTTCCATAAGCTTTTCTTTGAGTTTTTCTTTTTCTTTTCCATCTTTGTCATGGTGCTCTAATAAATGCTCTGTATATCTCTCCGCTTCATCATCACCATACATATGATCTAGATATTCTATCTGTCTCTGGAACCCACTCTGTTCATAAGGATTTTTAAGATAATCTCCATCTTCCGCTCCTTTAGTTGGACCATCGCCGGTAGTTTGCTGTAGGAAATGCTCTATTTCATGAACTGCATACATATAATCTTTATGAAAATCACCATCATTTAAAAGTTTTAAATTAAAAGTGATGATTCCATGATCGGTTCTGGCTGATACGTCTAAGTCCCCAAATTTCATAGGAATAAGGTCTAGCTCCTCTATTGGGACGTCATACTCTTTGAACATCTTTATTACAATAGGGTGCTTCTTTAAAAATTTTTTCATACGGTTAAGCATGCCCAGCAAAGTCTCTGGGGACAAATTTTTAATTTTATCCGTAGGTATTTTGGCCATAAGTCCACCGTTCCATAATATACAAATATATTCATAATAAACAAACCTTTACAGAAATTATACAAGAGTTTATATTGTTGATGGTTTGCATTTTTTGTTATAATAGCATAAGGTTAGAAATACATGGCGTTTTTAGGAATTCGTGCTCCGCACGAGGCTGCTAGGTTAATTCACGAAATTGATGTACCTGGCGAAAAAGAAGACTCTGCACACTTACATATCACTTTACTTTATCTTGGGAAGGATGTCTCCGTAGAAGAACTCGCTAGAGCTATGGTAGCAACCTATAGCGTGACGAAGGATACTTCCCCATTTTGGGTTAGCCTTAACTGCGTTAACTATTTCCCAGTACCAGATGGCATGCCATTCCCAATTGTAGCTCCGGTCATTTCACCGAAGCTACATGAACTTCGTAAGAATCTTGCCAAAACATTTGGACGTGCTAAAATTGATTATGACAAAAGATTCAAGGTCTACCATCCGCACGTTACGCTATCGTTCAACGATACCAACATCAAAAAGACAAAGATAGAACCTATCGAATGGTCAGTTCAAGAACTTGTCCTTTGGGGCGGTTCAAATGGAGACAGCCGAATTTTTATTACATTCCCTCTTGATGGGATATATAATGGTGATGGGGATAAAAAATGTCATTCATCACCAAAGAAAAACGACTCGAATACAGAAAAAGATACATTGAAAAGCACGGACGCGATAAAATAAATGCTGACCAGAGAAAACGTACTAAAAAATTTAGAGATAAGAATCCAGAAAAAAGTAAAGAGTACCAGCGAACTTACAAAAAGAAAAATTTTGAAAAATGGAAAACTTATCATAGATTGAAAAATGAAAGAGTAGATCAGAGATTTAAAAAATCAATGTATAGTGCTATTAAAAGAAAAAAGGAATGGACTTTATCTTTTGATGAATTCAAACAATTTGCCGAACAGCCATGTTCCTACTGTAATGGGCTACTCGGAACTAATAAAGTTGGTAGTGGGTTAGACAGAATAGATAATAATAAAGGGTACGTGCCAGGAAATATTTGCAGCTCTTGCGGATTCTGCAACAAATTACGTGGTGATAGACTAACACACGAAGAGACTAAAAAAGTAGTTCATTTTATTATTGAGCTAAGAAACTTAAATGACGAAGAAATCTCGGAGCTGTGCTGTAAGACAGAAGATGAAAAATAGTCAATAATAGTTTAAGGCTTCAAAATCTGGGAAACTTATATTCATACTAATATATTGTGATATTATATATCTGTACATACATCATAACATCCCATGATTTTAAAAGCAAAAAATATATTTAAATTAGCTACTACATATGAACATAAGTGTTGCCAACAGCAAGACGTTGTGACTATGGTGAAGCACCCAACACAATATTATTCTTATGTAACAGACCCAAAGAATTGGAAACAGCTTAGTACAGATTGGGAAACATTTAAAGATAAATGGAAATTAAAACCACAAGATAATTCTGTTGTTAAATTAAATATTACTGATTTACAACATCTTATAGATGTAATTGTTGGAACAAATAAATTTATGGTAGCTGATGCTACTGGAAAGCTGAATAGTAGCTCTATTGTATATATTTACATTTCATTAACTGCTGTTGATAATAATGCGTTAACAAAAATCGACGGTGTTAATAAAATTGTAGAAAATTTGGAACGTTATTATGCCGTAAGTAGCACTCCAATCCGAGGTGCCGATAATAAAGTTTACCAAACAAATGGTATGACCCAGGTACCTGGCAAGCATATTGAAATAATTGATTTTGATATGTAAGAAAGAAAAAGTAAGATGATTTATTTGTTGCCTTGGACAGAAGTAATACGTGGCTACCCGAACAGAAAAGATATGAATGGAGACTTGTGTGCAGAAGTTTACTACTATCCTAGCAGAAAAAAGAAATGGTCTTTTAGGTTTATGAAAGGAAAAAATATCATTTATGGTTATGGATTTGAAACCGCTGATGCTGCAATGGATTATTGCGACCAAAAATTGATTGAAAATAAATTATACTTGATTCCAGAGGGACAGGTCGAAAAATTCAATAAATTAAGAATATTACTATAGCAGGTGCTGAATTATTTCTCGTTTACGTGGCAGGAAGATAGTTGCGTCCTTGTAGAGGAATTGAGCGATTTTAATAACAGAATTACCAGAATAAGTGAGACGATGACTATCTTTATTTTTTCTACTACGTATTTCATTTGTAGAAGTTAAATTACATTTATCTATAAATATATTTTTTATATCTGACAAATATCCCAGTGGGCCCGTTATTTCTAATATAAGTTGTGATTTATCGGACAAACAACTTTTACCATCTAAACATCCTCGTACAAAATGATTAATAGCATTGTGATTAACGATCCAATTTGGTATTGAATATTCCTTCAATTTATTTGAATTAATACCAAATCTTACTAAATCTGAAATAATTTTCTTATTAAATAATGAAATATTATATAAACTATCACCGTTTATAATTGCATCTGTTTCCATTAAATTTTTAATAAATCCTATTTCATCTTTATTTTTATTTGATATAGTTATTGATTGTTTATTTTCTGAATAAATTCTAATAGAAGATTTGGTTGCAAGATATCCGGCGAGATAAAATTGTTTCTCACATTCATGCTCTATTCCAAATATATTTTCGTTATGCTTCATTTGTGATAAATCTTTATATTCTAAATTAAGTTTATCCATTTTTCTTTTTATTGTAGAATTACAAACATCAAATTCTTTTGCAACTGCTGCAAAAGATCCTAGTTCATTATATTTATTTTGAAGTATTTGTGAATCAACTATAAATAACTTTGAATTTTCTATTATGTCATCTATCCTAGATATATTTTTATATTTTCTTTCTAAAAAGACGGTCGCATCTTTATAAAGAAAATCTTTAATTTTTAATATATCTTCGTGTCCGGCAAATTCAAATTTTGCCCAGGTGTCTTCGGAATAAAAAGTGCCACTGTCTTTTGACAGGTGGCACTTTTCTTTTATCAAATCAAAAACTTGATTGACAAATTTAGGATTTCCAGACATTGAAACTCGCGCCTGACATGGATTATTTTCTTTATTGAATCTTAATCCTTCCGAGCCATCTCCATCTATACAACCTCTAATGAAATGACGAACTTCTGGGGTATTAAGCAGTTGATTTGGAAATTCATAAGTATAAGTTTTAGCCGGAACTATATTATATTCAGCAAGTTTATCACATATTTTTTTAGATGAAATAGAGATAGTAGAATATGGATATTCAGATTTTTTGAATTTTTCATTATTTCTTTTTGCTATGTAGTCATGTATTGGAGAATTAGAATTAATATCTATTTTAAATTTTATTAAATGCGCACGATCCTTGATGGCTAATCCAAATCTTAATTCATTTGGAAAACTAATATTTCCATCAGTAGCTAAAAATCCGAGCCAATATAACGATTTCTCGTCTAATTTATCAAAGAATTGCTCATTACAAAAATATTTCTTTTTACTTTCATAATTATAATTGATTTCCTTAAGACGACGCTGAATCGTCTTCTCTGAAGTGCCCAAAATTTTCGCTGTCTTTCTTAAAGACCGTCCAGATTTTTTGTATGCTTCAATTAATGTTTCCGTATCGATTTCTATTTTCTTTCGCATTTTACCCTGCCTCTAATATAAGTATATATCAGCTGCTTGTCAAGTGCGACAATTGAAAATTTTAACTGCGATAATTGATGTAAGTACTTGAAATCACTAGATTATTTGACGAGCCCGTAGGTGCCTAAGACGAAGGAACTGTGGATTAGTTGCCAAAGGCCTCAGAGTTCCGAGTCCTCTTGGTGCGGGACGCATCGAATTTTTGATATATTTTAGCTTATCATAGTAATTTGTAAGCAACGTACTATACTGAGTATTAAGTAATTCGCTAACCGTAGGTGGCGTAAAGTTTACACCATTATCGCTAATCTGGAACTCTCTACCCCGCTCGATTAGCGCTTGGCTTGCTAGAGCCATTAAAGTTGCCCCCTCAACTAGTATGTCATGGAATTGATCTATGATAGGGGTATCTTCAAGCGTAAAGAACGTGAAGTATGGAACTTGATTAAAATCTGAAATAGCATTGGCTATGAATGAAGTCAGCATATCAACTGAGAAGATATCACAGTCCACATATATAACATTGCCATAGTTATCGGTACTCTTGGCCTTGCCCGAACTATTGAGGCGCGAACGCAGGGTTTTCATCAGTTTGTTGATATTTAGTATTGCAATCTGCGAGTAGTGATACCCTGGATCATCGCCAAGAGCTACATATCCATCTGTATTAATAGCCGGAAGATCGGTGTGTGCTACAACAAATTGTAATGTAGTTGAAACCTGATTTCCATTCCAGCTTCCAAGCCATACATCATTCCATACGCCATATGGCCCATCAAATGGAACGGTGAAATTGAATTGATATTTCCCAACATCAAGTTGCATCACGCCAGCACTAGTAGGTGTATTAATAACTAATCCTGATGGAGATACGATAGAAATCGTTGGAAAAGCATCTAATGTGATTGGATTACCATACATATCGTTAAACTGAACAACGAGCTGTACAGTATCATTAAGATCGATTAATTGATTTCTTGTAGTAAGAACAGTAAGACCGGCCATATTTATTCCCAGGATCGTGTTAAAATATTACATACCAATGATATATAATTATGTATGGTGCAAAATATATCAAATCTCTTCTCAAGAGAAATGCTGGAATATAACTATAAAATATACGGATCCATGCAGAAAATGTCGGACGCGTTAAATGTATCCGTAGATTCTATATACAAATATATGAAATTATATCAAATTAATTATTCAAAACATTATACTGGAATATATTCATTCAATGAAAAAATTTTTCAATCTGATAGTGAAGAATCATTTTATCTTGCTGGATTTATTGCGGCAGATGGAGCTATACAAAATAGAAAATATAGTAAAATATTAAAAATTTCCATATCATTAAAAGATATTGATCATTTAGAAAAGATAAAAAAATTATTCGATAGTAATAATCCAATTAAAATATACACTAGTAAAGAAGGATACAAGTGCTGTCAAATATCATTAGTTTCTAAAACTGTATGTAATGATCTTGAAAAATTCAATGTAATTAATAATAAAACATTTCTCTACACTTTTCCAAAATTTATATTAAATCATCCCCTATCCAATCATTTTATGCGTGGGTACCTTGATGGTGATGGTTGTTTAAGATTAATTAAACTTCAAAAAGACCGCACAATACAGCAAGCGCATTTCAGTGTACGCGGCACTTATGAATTTTTACACAACTATAATGCAATATTAGAACGAGAATGTGATATTAATATTAATACTAACAGGGTTAAAACTTATGATTCTACTTTTGTAATAAATTTTAATGGAAACAGACAGGTTAAAAATATTGTTGAATTTTTATACAAAAATGCATCTATCTACCTTGATAGAAAACACGATAAAATAAAACACTTGCTAATAAAAAAACATTACTATGAGATGAAAAATTTTCAGCGTCGACCAGAGAATTTCTTTTGGATTACCAATATATCCAAAAGAGTCGTTAGTTTGGGCGACTTAGCACTGCACATCCAGCCTATGACGTCTATGAATCTTTTAGACAAAAGACATCATTATTATACTGAAGAACAACTAATCAAATCAGCTACATCCGGGTCTCTTTTTGCTAAAAGTGATAAAGTTGTAGTAAGACAAGTTCCACCCGGCGTAAAGAAAAAGGATGTAATTCCTTTCCAAGAAGACGCAATATTTCCAACCCACCAACGCTCTTCTGTAGAAGTTGAGAATATTAAATACGAAGAGCTAAACTTGTCTGATGATGATTTTGCTAAGGATAACGCTGATACAGCGGAGCAAGATCATTTGGGCAAGTGGACAGACAAGAAATAAGGAACACCTATGCCTGCCGAAAAAGAATTAAAACATCCACATGAACGAGCTCATGTTGAAATAGTTAGATTGCCATACGACATCATTGCCAAGTACAAAATTTTGAATGAGAAGTGCGACGAAATCTTGAAAAAAATAAAACAGAAAAAACTAAGCCCTCAATAATTTAGGGATATCATGACAAATGATAAAAAAGTTAAGTCGGAGAGTGAGACAGCATTCACTTCTTCAGATCTGAAGTACATTCTAGAGGTAAATGAAAAAGCAATAGAGATCTATGTTGAGGTTGAGAAACAGAACGATCAAATACTAAATACTCTAGAATACTTTAAGGAGGCTGCTGCTAAATTTGAGGAAGATCTGAAAATAACAAAAGCTTCAGATGCCAAAGTAGAGGAGCTTCTGGTAGACGATAACGCTCATGATCATGGAGTTATTATCGAACTGCTCAAAGATCTATCATCCGATATCAGCGATCTTAAAAAAGAGATGGGCGAACTAAAGTCTAGCGGCTCAAAACTAAAAGATTCAACTGATGCAATAACTAAACAGCTTGACACAGAAGTTAAAGCCAAGATATCAGAAATAGAAAAAAATCTATTTAGATTAGTTATTATTCTAGGGAGTGCTGGTGTTGGGACAATATTTACAATATTGCAAACATTCTTACATAAATAACTTATTTATGTGGGATCACATTTGTGGCTTTAGGTTGTCCACGTTTATTAAGACCTACTTCATATGATACCTTTTGATCTTTTTGGAGTGTCTTAAATCCTTCAGAATTTATATCTGAAAAATGTACAAACAAATCTGGTTCGTTGTTTTCTTGACCAATGAAACCATACCCTTTTTTGACATCGAACCAAATTATAATACCATTCTTAACTTCATTCATAACATATCCTACTTTTTATTTCTTAATGTCTTCATAAAATCTTCTGGCATTTTGTTGTTCTTTGTCAAGTTACATCTTGCACAGGAAGGCCGAACATTTTCAAGCGTATGTTCACCGCCTTTTGATAGCGGAACATAGTGATCTATATGCTCAAATATTCCGCTACAATATACACATTTGTCGCCATATTTTTCAATAATATTATCAAATGTAAAATTCTCCACCATAACCGTTTTCTTTGATGCTATTCGCTTATTTGCATATAATCTATATTGATCTTTATGTTCATCTTTATAAGAATAAATTCTTTTCTTAACTTTATCAGAATTTTTCTGATACCAATCACTTTTTCTTTTTATGTCAGCTTCTTTATTATTTCCTATATAAATCTTATGCTTAGCAGCAAGATCTTCTTTATTATCTTCTCTATATTCTTTCATATATTCTTTTTGTTTCTCTTTATAGTCTTGCTGCTGCCTATAGTTTTCTAAATATACCTTTGTACATTTTCTGCACTCAGTAGATAATCCATCGGCCTTCGACTTATTTTTATTAAAGTCATCTGTAAAATCTTTGCACTTACAACAATGTTTCATTGCTTTCCGAGTTTAAGCGAAGTTTCTTCCGTTGTAACAGCCGATACATCCCTTTTATAAGGATCTTCCTTAATTACTTTCCCACTCACTGTCAAACCGCCATCTCCACCAAAGAAATTGTGCACTTCAAGACAGCCCATAGTAGCTACAGCTTTTTTTTCTTCGTCTGTTTTACATCCTTTAAGGAGATCATCATATCTCTTAAAGATATTTAGAAGCTCAGCTTCGGCGCCATAGCCTCTAGCTAAACTCAATAGTCTTCTTCTGGATTCTTTCTCATTTATTGGTTTTCTAGCCATTGTAATCTCACACTTACTATATCAAGTTATTTAACATATTGAAATTATTTGAATTAACGAATTGCCCAAGCTTGAACTGAAACTGTTATTGGGGCAGTACTGCCAGTTTGCACTCTAAACCAAATTTTTGATATCACTCTATTATCAAATGCCATTCCTGCGCTCGGATTAGCAGAATTTAATTCTCCATGTACAGTCATACCATTAAATGAGTATTCAACAACACCAGTTCCTAAATTAAGTATCATAACCGACTGTGTAGAAAATGTTATACACAAATCAGCATCATTGTTAAAATACCCATCGGCTGTAATGGTGACTTTTTGAAAAAAATTCCAATCTCTGCCCCATGTTATAGGAGCTAGTGGATCTGTTGGGGATGCCATTATGTTCTCCTAAATTTATACATTATCTTGTTCCCCAAGCCTCAACCCTAACAACCGGGGTACCGCCCGTCTTTGCAAACCAAATCTTACAGACTGGTCTGTTCTCAAATGTAAGTGTGTTGGGGCCCAACAAACCTGCACTATCTAAAGTTCCATGAATAGTATTCCCATTGAAAGAATATTGTACAGAACCACCCCCACTAGTTGGTAACCAAAATATAATAGTTTGAGTTGGAAACGTGATAACAACATCACAATTAGTAGCGAAAGAACCAGGAGTGGAAGAGCCTGGTGTTATATTACCAAAATAATTAAAATCTAGGCCCCAAGTAATGGGCCCAAGAGGATTTGATGGTGTCGACATATGTACCCTTAAATATATGTGTAATTATTATCCTTCTGATAGAATGCTTTTTACATCCTCATATCCGTCATTAATCATAGCTTTTATCTTAACTGGATCAAAATCAAATACATTACTTACCAAATTATAGTGTGGTCTTATTATACGAAGTTTAACAACTTTTTTGTCGGTTGAACCAACTTCAGCTAGTTTGTTATACATAGTAGCTAATTCGATATCATTTGACAAAATCTTATCTGTTGCCACATCAAAAGCCCTCATAACAATATCTATTATATTTGGGTCAGCTATAAACTTTTTATCTCTGATGTTGGGAGAAGTTGTAATAACATCTATCTCATCAGCTCCCATCTCAATAGCTAACTTAATGGGACTAATAGTTTTCATCCCACCATCTATATATAAATCATTACCAATTTTAATTGGAGTAAGGGCGGAAGGAAAAGCAGATGATGCTAAAATAGCATCGATAAAATCATCATCATCTTGATCGAATACCACATATTTTCCTGTGTGAAGGTTTAATGCACCTATCGCTATTTTTTTGCCTGACTCTCGTATTTTTTCGAGACTTATATTCTTTCGAATTAAATTTTGTAGTGGGGAACTATCATAGAAAGATTTTTTCCACGCTACAGCTGTTCTCCCCCAAAACATCCATGGTTTGTATATTTTAGAGCTATCAAGTTTAAGCCACCAATTTTTCATCAGTTCAGCTGCTTGCTTTTCTTCGCCTTGCTTAAACATAGCTAGAAAAGATGTATTTATTGCTCCTACAGAAGTACCAGCCATAATATCGTAATGAAGCTCAAGATCACCAAGCAAATGCTGAATGACACCCGCACACCACGCCCCTTTTACAGCTCCCCCACTGTGTACGAGAGCACGTTTCATATATGTCTCCAAATTTTTCTAAGAACAATTCTACGAATTGTTTCAGCATCTACACCATATTCTCTTCCAAGTTTCACGCATCCATACTTACACGGCACATATTTTTTGCGAATTTCAATAACTTGTTTTTCAGTCAATTTGGAGCTTTTAACATTTTCTCCTTTTGGTAAAGCTTGTTGAATTTTTTGTTTATGTTCTTCTGAAAACACTCGTCCCGAAAATTTTTTAGAAAGATTATCTTTTTCTTTTTGCGTTAATTTTCTTCCTTTAGTATATTTATTTCCTTTATGAATACCTGATAAGAACCCTGGATTATCCTTATGCCTTTGTTTCATTTGATCGGAATGAAGTTTTAGCAGCTCTGGTTTATTTTGGGCAATACTCATTTTCTGTCTTGATCGTTCTGTGGGCTGCACTCCTCCCTCACCACCAAGATTACAATTATATCCATATTTTTTCAAATTAGAACACAATAATAAAATCCATTTAGTTTCTGCTAAATAAGATTCTATTTCATCATCTAATTCATCAATTATATTAAATTTGAAATTATCAATACCATATTTTTTAATAGCTGCATGTATGATAGCAAAATCAGTTCTATACTTTTTCTTACCGCCCATAGCTATTTTTTTGTGATCACTCCATCTAGTGCTTGGGCTAACGCTTTTACCAACATAAACTTTATTATAAGTTAAATTGGTAATCAAATAAATAAAATATTTGCTAGCCATACTACCTTATACCTATATCAAATTGGCGCTGAGTTAAACAGATTTATGGCATCATGTGCTGTTAGGCCATAACTTTAGATATAACTGTAAGATATATTAGAAGCCAGCGTTTATACCAGAGCTTGCACCACGAATTACGCCGTAACGTTGGAGTAGGTATGTTTCAACTTGGAATACATCTGCTAAACCGTTTGTTATGCCGGTACCGTTGACTGGCCCTTTGTATACTGCAACTGGGCCAAGAGAAGACGTTAGATATGTTCCGACAGATCCGTTGCTGTTTATAGCGCCAACAGTGAATGTATTAAAAGTTTCAGCGGCACCTGTAACAGTTGCCGTTGCTACTTGAGCACTATCAATTCTAATAACTAAATTGTTATTTGCTCTAGCTGCTGTAACTACGTGTACTCCATTTGTAACTGAATGAGAAGCCGTAAAGGTACTGCCGTTAGATTCAACTAATGATAATGTTCCACCCGATACAGACAATGTTAGTTTTGGAGTTGCACTGCCGGTTGCACCGAAACCAAAGATGGTTCCAGTATTGCCAGTTGCAAAATTTACAACTGCAACTGCAGTTACGTTAGCCTCGCTGTTTGCAAACGAAGCAATTGAATTGTAAGCCATATACTGGGTACTTGCTGCTAAGAAGCTTAATCCAGGTTGTCCACACGGGAGCGAACTCTTTGAACCCGGATTGTTCATCCACGAATAAGTTCCTTGGATTAAATTTCCTGACCATATGGGTTGGTTAGCTCCGTTGCTCTGAATAATCGCGGTATCATTTGCGCGGTTTAGAACTGACTGAACTTTAAGGGTTGGGCGTGAAAATTGATTCAGTAAAATGTTTCTACGGGACGGATCCATTAAGAACACACAAGCCGCAGAAGTTGATGGTAACAATAAACGATCGTCCATAGTGGAGACTCCTATTAAGAATACTTCTTACGTATATGGGAGTTTATTGCTATTTTATGGATAAATTGTTATACTTTGCCAGGAACTCCTGGTATAGCTTATATTTTCTATCGAGATAGATGGTTGCATCTTTATATAGCCAGCCCAGGAAGGTTTTAGCTTGTTTTCCGCCGCTTACACATATTCTTGTTAGATCCTTCTTATGTTCGCTGTATATTCCTACACCTAATGTTTTTATTAGAATATTAGCAGTTATGGCGGAAAACTGTGTAGTAGATATTATTCGTACTAATGGAGATCTGCCCTTCTTTCTTGGGAGATGCAATCCTCCATCACCATCGTAATATCCTCTAATAAAATGTCTTTGCAGTTCTGGATCGATAAGCCATTCTGGGAATGTTAATGTTAAACTCTTTTTGGGGCCACAACCTAATTTTGCTAATTGATTACAGACATATTTTGAATTTATATTCAAATTACAGTGAATAAATTTTTTATCTTTTCTTATTCTTTCATATGTATTCACCCTGTCCCGCGAATTTTCCACATATATTCTTTCTGATATTTTATACAGAATATCTATATCTTTTGCATTAAGATGAATTCCAACAAAGTTGGATTTTTGAACATTGCCACCATCAGCATATAAAAATCCTAAAATATAAGCCTTTTCTTGTGTATCTATGCTATCAAAGTAATTTTCATTAATGGCATACTTTCTGTGGCATTCTTCTGCGGTTCGAGACCGGATATTATTTTTCTTTAAGTAATTAAAGATGGAAACAGGATCAATAGAAAATTGCTTTCCAATAGCTTTCATGGAAAGTCCATCTTGATAAAGTTTAGAAATAACTTGTTCGTCGCTTGGCGAGATTTTCCTCTGTATTGGGCGGGCGGATAGTCCTGCCTTCTTAAGAAGTTTTAACACTGTATTGGGATGAATATTAAATTGTTTTGCTACCGTATCTGATCCTTGGCCAGATTGATAAAGCTGAATAATTTTGTTCTTTGTTTCGCTGTCTAATAGTTTTCTCATAGTCTGGTTCTCCGATTGAGTGGGTCTCAATACAGTATATATCAGAAATTGAAAAAGTCAATATTAAATAAAAAAGGGCTGGTTGAAATCAACCAGCCCTTTAAGCTAACTACTGTAATTTACAGTGGATTTATTACGCTCCGATTATTACGGATTTATTTCCTTTTGCAACACCACGTGGATTAACTATCCCAATTCCAATTATTTCATTTATTACCCATCCGAGCTTCAATTGCTTTGGCTCATCTGCTGGTAGCACTTCAATATCCTGACGAATTGGCATAACCCCGACAAACTCTGGATCGCTCGCGCCATATACGGTTCCAGGAGGAACGATCTTGCTTACGAGGATATCAGCTCCCCAGATGTGAGCGTATAGACCGGTCTGTAGAATTTCACGTTGGGTTACTGGATCGATTTCACCACCGCCTACGCCCTGGCCTCCGCCTGATGCCCACTTAAGGATATCATTGAACTCGTTGATATTCATGAAGAACTTGGTTGTAACTAAGTCCCAGCGATCAATCTGTACTTTGATTTCTGCTAAGTCTCTCTTTAGAAGACCGGCATCTGCGATATCCATTACTGTGTTTTCGATAGATGATGCAGCATCAAGAGCCGCGAAGACGTTTGCATCTTCTTGGGCCATGATTTCTTGACGAGCCTTCTGAACGGCACGGTCAATGACGTTGAATCTGCGGCGCTTAACTTCTGCGATACGAACGGTTGGGTTCGAGAAAACTTCGAACTCTGGAACTACAACGCGGTCACCGAATACACGTGATTCTGGACCGGTACCATTGCTTGAAATAACAACGGCTGCAACATCGATATCTCTATCGTATGTTGGTAATGCACCTTGTGGTAGAGGATCTACAACGAGGGCTCTACGGGCAATTCCATGATAATCCAAGTTTCTACGGATTGGGTTTGCCATTGCTTGAGCAAGAGCGACTTTACCTTCCTGCGTCATAATAGCACGGCTTATAAGCTCATCCCTTTTACTATCAGAGATATTGGGAGAGGTTAGGCCCATATTCGATGGGGTATTTTCTTCTAGAAGAGCTGCGAACTTCGTAATTGAAGCGAGAGCGTCTTTTACGCTCGAGGCGTTAACTTCGCCTTGTGAGTTAAACATTAGATTAGACATTGGAATATTCTCCGGTTATTGAATTTGTTTGCCAGTTTCCCAGCACATGCATAAAGCATGTTTTATAAGAGAATGATTACTTATTACCATAATAAAGCAAAAAATTGAAAATAAATAAACTACTGCCATACACTTGACATATGACAGCCATCGTGTTATATATTATGGTATGAGAAAAGAAAACTTAGTCGGACGCAAATTTGGGCGCTTACTGGTTGTGGAAGAGGTACAGCCAAAACCAGGAAAACCAAAACGTCCACAATGGAAATGCAAGTGTGAGTGCGGCAATACAATTATTGTTCATAGGGGCTGCGATCTGAAATCGGGTAATACAACTTCATGTGGATGCTTGAAGAGCGAGGTGCTTTCTGAGTTAGCATCGAAAAGAAATTTTGATAGCAGGAAATACGATCCTAGAATGGCAACAGCAAGAATAGTTTATAGAGAAGACTATTTGGATGGGGATTTAACTTTCGAACAATTTTATGAACTGTCTCAACAAAATTGTTTTTATTGTGGAAATCAACCATCTAATAAAAGAGCTGGCCGAGGAAAAAGAAGTTCAGAATTCTATAATACTAACTGTGAATTTATATTCAATGGATTAGACAGAATAAATAATTCTGAACTACATAATTATTCTAATGTTGTGGCTTGTTGTAAATGGTGTAACTATTCGAAACGAGAAAGAACGGTTGAGGAATTTACGAGATGGGTAGAAAATTTATATACAAATTTACAAAAGAAAAAGGATGGCTGAAGACAGCCATCCTTGATCTTAAATCATATAGTTTGTAACTATATGATTTTATTAGACTCCAGAACCTCCGGCGCCTCCGAACCATATAACGGCCATATACTGAGTAATTGGCTGTAAGCTGGAGACATCACCAGATGGACTATTGAGTGCTGCCACCAAGTAGTTTGGAGTGGTTACCAAGCTGCCATTGGTTGTAAATTCAGCGAGACGAGCAACTGTTGGGGCGGTTCCACCACCTTCAGTTGTTGGGTTTCCAGTTCCAGCTGGGGTCAAAAGACCAGCAGTGGTGAAGCTAAGGGCATAACCAACTGTGAGGGTTGCGTTGCTTGGAACAAGACCGTTAGAAGCTTGATCAACTGCATCAAGTGTTACGCCGTAAAGACCTGGCTTGTCCCAGAGGGTTGTCTTGCCAGAACCTAACGAGGTGTGAGGTCCGAGAACTACACCGTTTGTAGCTTGCTGACCAACGGTCGCGCCTACAATCTCGCCGAATAGTGTTCCGTAGTGGAGTGTACCATCATCGGTTAGGAAGAGTGGGCGTTGAGCAACTTGTGTTGCTGGAACGACTGCTGGGCGTAACTTAGAAGTTGTACCAACGTAACCATCTTGGTTAACATCGGCTGAAGCTTCATCAGAACCTTGCCAGGTTGTGCTGCCCCAAGTTGCAACTTCACCGCCGTTAAAGGTAGTAACATATCCGTCTAAACAATCAAATTGCCCGAGAGGTGAACAACCGGGTTGGAGGAGAACAAGCGCCATTTTAATATCCTATATCTAAATTGCTAATTAATAAGCAACTGTCTTTCATCTATGTCTTAACAATATCTAAGTAGATACATAACTATTGCTATTAACTGTCGAAAAATTTACCGAAATGTGGCTTTATTTTTACTTCCGTTGATATATATATCTTTGTATGAGAAAAGAAAACCTTGTGGGAAAACGGTTTGGTCGACTCTTAGTTGTAGAAGAGCAACCATCACAAAACAAAAAACAAAAACGGCCAAGCTGGAAATGTCTTTGTAATTGTGGTGAAATAACTATTGTTGATAGAGGGTGTAAATTAAAAAATGGTAATACAAAATCTTGTGGATGCTTAAAGTCTGAAAAATCATCTCAACATTTAACTAACGTTGGATTTTCTAGAAGAAAATACGAACCAATTGTAGCTGCCGCAAGAACAGCATATTTAGCAAAATATAATGACGGTACATTGACATTTGATGAATTCTATAAGCTTTCCCAATTGAATTGTTTTTACTGTGGGAGAAAACCTTCTAATAAATGGAGTAATAGAACAAACTATGATGAAGTAAGAAAAATGTTCATCTACAATGGTCTCGATAGGGTCAATAATGATTTGCCTCACAATTCAGATAACTGCGTACCATCCTGTAAAGAATGTAATTTCTCAAAGAGAAATATGGGCACCGAGCAGTTTTATGCTATGGTAGTTAATATAAACAGCAAAAATCATAGTGAAATTCCTAACTATGAAAAACTCTATCTGGCAAACAATCATGATCTCCCGCAATTTAAGAGAATCAAGGGCACATTAAAACAAGCTTACAAAGATATAGATATCGATTTTGCACTATTTTCTTTTATCCTAACACAACCCTGTTTTTATTGTGGTATAAGTAATTCAAACCAAACAAAATGCAAAAATGGCGATATCATCCTCCGTAATGGAATTGATAGGCTGGATCAAACAAAACCACATACACTAGATAATATCGTATCTTGTTGCAAATTTTGTAATTGGTCAAAGGCTAATCGTTCAATGGCAGAATTTATTTCTTGGGCAAAACGAGTATATTTTACTTGCCCGGCCATTCAAAAAAATTAATCCGTTTGTTGCATCAAAAATTGGAAAAATTCCTTATCCTGATCGGATGCGCCACGCCCTAAAGATTTTGCTATTTCTGATAAATCCATGTTATTGAATGCTGGTTCTTCATTAACATATGGATGTTCACCAAATGACTTTTCATTACTTGCTGGCACGACTTCTGGCGTTCGATCAGTTGTTAAACCAATACTTTGTTCAATATTTGACATAGCATCTTCTATGCTATTTTCATTTAACCAGCTAGGCCAGTTGGCTTTTTTTGATGTTAGAACTTCAATACAGTCATCAGCAAGAGCGCGAAGGTCATCAACATTCTGATTGTCCATATCATTAGCAATTCTAACTAGTTGAAGCATTAAATCTTTGCGGGCATATTTTGGACCCTGAGTTACGTTCTTTCCTGTTGTAGACCTTGTAGCGATATTTAAGTCGATGTTCTGTCTTTCTATTTCGTTCTCTACTAGTCCGTTTAGTTTATCGTAGGATGGTGCAATAACAACGGCCTTTGGGTGCGCGGCCTCCATTATATTATGCTTATATTTAATTGGGCTATCTGGTTTTACACCATAGAGCGCTTCTATTGTGGAAATATCATCTGAACCTACTCTTGGATAAGTATCATTCTTATATTTCTTAAGTTCTGAGGATTCTTCGGAAAGTTTTATTAATCCTTTTTCCGATGCAATCTTTGCGTATTCATCAAAAATATTACTGTGAGCCATAAATCACCCTATATTACATGTGGTATTATTACAATTTATTTATAATCAATCTCATCTGCCTGTGCTGGTTGCCCCGGTCGTTGACCTACGGAACCATGTTCCTGCAAAAAACCACTTACAATTTGATTAACAATATCTATTTTTCTTTGGAAAGGTCGTGGCACAGAAAATATTCCCATACCTTGTGCTAATCTGTTTCTAGATAAAAATCTATTAAGTACTGTTCTAAAACTACTAGAATTATAAATATCAGATTGATATGAATTTAATTGTGGATATGCATTAACTATCCATGATAAAACTAATTCTGGTACGGAATTTATTTCCCCATGTTCTAACCAAGAAGAGCGCATATCATTTTGATGCCACTCCATTAAGTCAGGTGAAACTGATCCTGACATAGGAATGGAAATCATTCCTCCGCTTGGTGCGGAAGGTTCATCTTCAGTCCCAACAACTCCAGAAGAACTTTCTCCTGGTTGACCTACTGGTTTAGTGCCCAATAACGTCGCTGCAGCACCGCCAGCAGCAGTAAGACCAAGACTAATTAGAGCTGTTTTGATAAGCCACTTTAAGACCCTCATAAAGAATCCAAATAACTTTGAAGTTAATGATGCATTTTTTATTATCTTTTTATCTTTTTGATATTTTCTAGCTACAGCTTTTAATTCTATTACATCCTTCAAACTATTTTTTTGGGAGCGAGCCGTGATACTTTGATATTTTTTCTTCAAGCTTTCAAGCATTCCTTGATCCGGATTATCTTTGAAGTACTCTTGCCCTGCAGCATCAACGGCAGCATTCGTTTTTTCAGTCAAAGCTTCTTCAGTTGGTTTTTGTCCGCTTGAAAATATGACTGATAAGAATTCTTTGAGGTTGTTTATGACGGAGCGCCAAAATCCCGGCCAATCGAATCCTAGAGCGGCAGCAACTTCATAAAGAACTCCAAGCATTGGGGACACTTTCCACACTAATCCTGGCCCTAGGAAAGATACCGCACCAGCTACTGGGTCATTTTTGAAATTCTGAAACTCTGATAGAACATACTCTTTTATTGTTTGCGCCATTGAAGATACAAGGCTATTTTGAGCGAGCTTAGTCATACTACTATCACGTAGGAAAGCCTCCATGAGCATTGAATCTGCTAGATATTCTATGTCTGAATAAGTCATTAACGTCCTGCTGGTTTTATTGCCTGTACTTGGTTTTCAATAAGTTGAACAGCCTGGCCCAAATCAAGTTGCAATTTATTTGCTTCATCTATTTGCTGCTGTATCATCTCTTTGAAATCAGGAATTCGTGTAGCAAATGCTGTAGACAATAACATTTGTAGAAGATATCTTGTTATTTGCACGGTACGCTGCATTATCTGTGCTACGCTGATTTGATTTTGCAGAGAATATGATTGCTGCACACTTCCTGGCGTTCCAAATTGTCCTTTGAAATCATGCACAGCTTCAATGGGGCTACTATCGATTGCGTATTGAATACCGCGAGAAGATCTAAGTAAAGGTGCGTTAGCTGTAGCTGCGTCGAATTGTGATTCTAGATTTCTAATCTCTTGTTCAAAGGGGGCTATATTGTTTATAAGTCTAAAGTCTAGCCCAATTTGGGCAGCATGTTCTAACGCTGCCTTGTTAAATAAGCTAACAAAATAATCTATATCAGTGAAGTTAACTCTTCCATTACCCCAGAAAGGAAGCCAATTATAAAGACTTGGTATTCCGATATCACTTAGTGATGCATCGCCAGTAGCTTGTTGACCTGGACCCTGGGCAACACCTTGGCCTTGACTTTTATCTGATATTTGAACGGCATTCATACTAGGGCTACCGACTTGTCCGGGAGCTGGTTGTGCTGCACCTGGAACAGCAGGAGCTGCTGGAGTCTGAGCGGAAGGATCTAGCTTAGCTTTATTCTCTTTGAAGGTATCAGGCTTGATATCAAGCTCTTTGAGAGATGTAACTTCGTCTATAAGTTTATGAATTAATTCTTTGAGATAAAGATTATCGGTTGCTGCTGCGCTATTTGCCATTGTCTTAAGCACATCAATTAATCCTTCTTTGTGAACTAAGAATGGGCCAACCTGGCTGTTATACAAAACATATCCTGCTGGTATCTTTTGTTCCTGACCACCGCCTGGCACAACTAATGGAAGTTGCCCTCCGCCTTGTACATTGTATTGGAAATTGTTCTTTGGAGTACCAGCGCCAGGAATTGGTCCCGCATCGCCACCAGTGCTTTCCGCACCTAAATATCTTATAAAGGCATCAAGACTATATAGATCAGAAACACCTGGTTGATTTTCTGGCTTCACACTACCAGCCAAAGAAACGGAGCTTCCGGCCGTAAGTCTATCACTAGGAAAGTTATTAACCATATCCAGCGCTAGCTGTGCATTAGATGTACTTGCATCTTGATTTGCAGCATCCCACCATTGCTGTTGAGCTGGAGCAGCTTGCGCAGTCTTATTGAAAAGACCACTAAGCTCTTTAATAAAATCTTCGTTTTCGAAAATAGATGGTAGTCTTGGCATATTAAATCTGCTTCCCTGCGCTTTGTACAGCTTGAGTTAATTGTTTTTTTAGTTCTACAAGATAGGCTGGAACATCCATTCGTCCGTCTTTTGTTGCTTTGATCCAGGCTGCGAAACTTTCAGGGCTTTGAATATCTTTGAATGATAGGCCGCTAAAAGTTTTATTTAGACCTGGGATGAGAGTATTACTTGCCATCAGCTGATCGGCTTGTTTTTGTTGTTCTGCGCTTAATCCCTTCGGGCCGAACACATCAAACTTCTTATCTTTTGTAGTATATTCTCCGTATTTACTGTTAGCATTGAGCATTAGACGTACGAATTCACCAGAGGCATCTTTAATTTTTTCTACGAGACTGGCAATTTGCTGTGCAACTTGTGGTGTTTTTCTAGAATGAATTAACTTTGAAAGCTTCTCCAGATCATTGTTAGTTAGAGAAAGTTTTTCTCCCAGCCTTTTTGTAATTGAAACCATTGAGAAGCCAATCGACCAAGCTGCCTTGATTGCATTGTCGGTGTAGGCTCCCCACTGACCATCAGGTCTTTGCACTTGTTCTTTTGTTGAATGACGACCAACAGTTTTAAGCATGTCCAAATATTCTATAAAACTAGAATGCGGTTTTTGTTGTCCGGGATCAGCATAATATTTTGCATCATCCATATTTAGATCGAATTGCTTTGCATTAATTTTAGCTTTGTCGATGTATCGATTAAGCAAAAGTTTTAGAAATGAGGATGGGCCCTGTCTAAATTGTTGACTATACTCATCGGGTTCTTGCTTGTCATCACCAAACCATTCTTTTACGATAGAGCTTGATAATGTATCATAAAGTTCAATTAGGCTGCTCTGCATTTTTACAACAGCAGAGCCGGAGGCTACATCACTTGACGCGCTTGGGACGACAGAAACTCCAGTTGACGGAGCTTGAGAAGGTGTAATATCCCTATGATAGGCAGCAGGAGAATTTACTGGGGCTGTAGATGGTAAGCCTGGTAAATTATATTTCGAAGGATCGGACATAATTATCCTTTAGGTAATGAGCTTAATACAGATGAAATTTCTTTGCTACGAGCTTCTAAATCTTGCCCGGCATTTACTTCTTGAGTTGTATCTTGTATCCATTTATTATACTGTTGTTTTTGTGCATCAGTTAATTTTTTAGAAGAAGCTACAGCATTTTGAATTTGTTTTATCAATGCAAGCAATTGGGCAGCTTGATTTGGTTTTACTTCATTCTGTTGTTCCACCGGTAAATCCGGAACGTCAACAGAATCCAAAGGCTTTAAAGCATCTGTTTGTTTCATTGTTCTTCCAACATATGTCTCTATAGCATTTTTTATACTTGGCAAAATATCTTTAACCTGATCAATCATTGGCATTACAAGTTTCTGAATTTTTTCATCTAACCCACCAAATGGCGTAACTCCAGAGTATCCTTTAAGTACCGGAGTTAGTCCTGCAACCATTTGCATTAATTTTTCGATGTCGGGAATATTTAGATTAGGAGTATCAGCTCCACCAGAAGTAAGACTATCAATTAATGAAAAGCAAGAAGAGATCATTGGCTGATATGTTTTTCCGGTACCAACAAACCACAGATCGCCCTGCTTAGTTACAACATCATCTATAGATTTGAGCTTTCTTTTAACTGAACCTAATGATTTTAGAATGCTGTCTTTTAATTTAGCTTGAACATTTGTTAAGTCTTGACCAAGAGCTACTTTACATTGTTCTAAGTATGAGGCCAATTTTCCTGTGGGCTTTTTTCGAACAACATCAACAATTTTGTTATGTCTGCTTACAATGGTTTCAACATCGCCAAGCTCACCATCGGCCATGTTGGTGTCGCCTTCTGGATGAGCACGTTCGATTAAATCCTCGCCATCTTCCTCGTGAACTTTATAAAGGTGAACCTCAGCTTGTTTGAACGCAACAAACTTATCTTCTAGACTACGAGCAAGCTTATCAAAACCTTTTGTTCTTAAACCGCTGCACAATGTTAAAATATTTCCGTCGAGACTTGAGTCCCCTGATGCATTCAAGTTTAATAAACTTTTAACATCAATTTCTTGAGTTTGCGTGTCCTCAAGATCATTCATTGTTTCTAAATGCTTAATATCTTTTATATTGTAAACCATTACGCTCTCCAGATGGTATTTCTACAATACTATACAGAATTAATAGTATTAGATGGCCCTTTTAGCTTCTTTTCTAATTCGTAAAATAACAGGCTCGCTTACACCAAAATCTTTACCAATAACAGCAGCGGCCCGTTTGTCAGATAAAATCTCGTTAATTTCTTCAGGTGTGAATTGTTTTTTATTGTGGGCTTTTCTGGGACGAAGTTCTAGAGTTCCAGTTGTTTTGAGGCGCAATGCATGTTTATCACAATATCTAATACCATCAATAGTAGTAGAAGATCGTCTTTTTATCTCACCACAACCAGTCACGCCACATATCATTTCGCCTTTATTTGTTCTTATTGTCGCGGCGCGTTTTTCAACCAATTCTTTTGGCTGTGACTTGCCAATGTGGGCGTCAGACATTCGTTTACGAACTTCAGGAGTATATATCTTTTCTTTATCTAAAGCTTTGAGGCTAGCACTTAATTTAGCTTTTTGTTCATCGGTTCGTTTTGAGCCTAGTCCTGGCGGGCCTTTGGTTGCTATTTGCTTTAATGTAGCTTCACGAAGTTTTTGTCTAGTTTCTTCGGAGTGACCTTTTGTACCACCACCAGGTTTGATATTGTATCCAAATTCTTTACTTTGACTATTAAATTGATTAATTATTTGAGCTTCTGCTTCATCGGCATCCAATTGAATTTTTGCGCAGGCAATTACTTCATAGTTAAAGTTATCAATACCATATGTTGCCATAGCACGATGAATATATTGCCCTGTTCTTTCAGGATTTTTTGCATATGAACGATGCGCTTGCCATCTTCGCTCTACATGAATTGTTTGTCCAATATAAACTTTATTGTTGATCGTATCTGTTATTTTGTATATAAAATGCATAGCTACCTCTGAATAGCTATATATCAAGTAAAATCAAAATGTTCGGCCTATAACCACACGCACTCGATAAACCCGAGTATCGGCGACGGTGGCGCACTAACTAATGCAACTGCCGGGTAATTCGGCGCAGGTTGACGAGTTGTAAGCATACCAATTTCACTAACGAAAAGGTTAGCATTTAATGGATAAATTTGGTTTGTTTCGAATTGATCTGTCTGGAAAATCATTCTCTGAAACCAAACCGTAACTCTATTATTACCTAGAGTACTATCATCTCCAATGATATTTGGAATTTGATAAGTATATCTTACATTCGTTTTAATAGCATTTGGTGAACCAGTGCCAAGTAAATCGTAGTTAAGCGGGGTACCAGCTGGAAAGATCACGACGCCATTTCTTGGGATGAGCTGCACATCTACTGGTATAGACACGAAACTTGCAGGTAGTACATTTGGATTATTGAGTTCTACTTTTATATCTATTGGAGTAACAAGTTGACCATTATTTAGAACACCAGCGGCAGGAACAACGAGTGTTTCATCCCATGATGTTGATGTAAATGCTCTTGTTTTAATATCGTCAATTATACCAATTGGTGCAGCTCCGTTAGAAACAGTTGCTAGCACCTGGTTACCAATAACTGTGAGTTGAGCAATTTGCCCCGGCTGAAATTCAGCGCTTGGATCAACCGCCCACGAAAATGGAAGGCTATTGCCCGCCTGCACGATCCTAAGGATGTGATTTCATTGAGTTTTTCTCCCAATGCCTCTTCAATTGTAAACAAAACATATGCGCTCCTGCTTATGAACTATAAGAAATGCAGTTCATCATTGACTTATATAACAAAGGAAAGCAGCAATGAGAAAGTGCAAATGAATTTAATTATGCACAAACTAGTATATAATGCCGCTATATATTTGGCTTTCTTAAGAAGAAGAAGAAGAAATTAATATCGTCTATGTGAAGGGAATAAATCTGCTTCATCAGCTTCTAAATGATACCCTTTTTCTGGATTACGGTGAACATGATATCCGGAATCTTTTGATGTATCAAAATCAAAATTGAAATCATCACCAAATGCAGAATCATCACCAGCGTCATACTTGCCAAATCTTTCTGATTCGAGGGCACGCTTCATTGCTTCTTCTGCTTTTCTGAACTCATTACGTTCGGTATGTTTTCTAGCCATGTGATGCCAGTATTCTGGGCTTTCGTGCCCGGGGCCACGATCAGTTATACCAAGCTTCATATCATTTACATCACCGTTGTCTGCATCCATGCAATCCATGCACATACAGCCGTTTCCGTGATGGTGTGGACGATAACTTGAATCATCTGCATCCATACACATACTACACATACAATCATCGCCATGACGAAGATAATTCATATCATCTGAATCCATGCATGATGAGCACATGCAATCATCACCATGATTGACAAAATTGTCATCTTCTGCATAGCTTTCATCTTCGGCGCCATCATCAGCATTAAATACCCAGCCCTTGTGCTCTAGGTTGTCAAGCATTTTGTCGCTCGTTAACCCTTCGGTGGCCGAATCCTTTTCTTTTGAATTACGTTTTGATTTTACTGGCTGTTTCTTGCTCTTCTTTGATTTTACTGGTGGCTTGCTTTTCTTTCCCTTTTTGCCTTTTTTAGCAGCTAATGATTCAAGCAATTGGGTTGCAGCTTCTGCGTGTTTGCGAAGACCAGCGTTGTCGAAAATTTCAGCGGCAGCATTAAGGTGCTCCATTGCTTGCGCTAGCTTGCTCAAACCTTTTGTTTGGGTATCAACAGCATTAGTTACAAGCGCTCTCTCCATACTCTCCGCTATTTCAAATGAAGCATCTTTTTTATTGAACATTAGTGATCCTTAAGAATTTGAGCATCTATAACATAGATAAAAACTAGCACTAGAAAGTAGTATGGCTTCCATGCCTTGATCTATTTCTAGTGCTGAACTTTTTTACCATGTAGATCTCGCTATTTAATTAAGCTGATACTACACGATATCGCTTATTTGCCGGTAGACTGTTGCCTTCTTGTAGTCTTTGAACTATCTGAGTAACGGTTGGTACCATTTCCGGCGGGTGAACTTTGATTGTATCCAACTGTACTTCAACGCGGGTTCCCTTAGCCCTTGGTGGTAATGCACCCATAATTACTTCGGCTTCACGCTTCGGGGCACTAATTGGGGAAAAGTCTTGAGGTTTTGGTTGCATAGCTGGAGCTTGCTGGGCGCGCTTGTCAAATTGAACTTGAAGAGAGCTTTTCTTTGAAGACTTGCCTTTGTTCTTCTTGCCCTTTTGCATTTTGCGCATCTTTTCCATACGTTCTTTCATAGTCATCTTTTTCTTAGATGCTTTGTCGGATTTGGATTTGGAAGCCTTTTCATCCTTTTTTGAAGACTTGGATTTTGATTTTTCTTTTGCTTCAGCAACAAGTCTTTCAGCAAGAACAATACTTAATGCTGCAAGTTTTTCGAATCCGGCGCCTTCAAGTTCTTCTGAAACTTTGAGTAAGCTATTTACGATTTGAGCAGAAGATTTCTCAGTCTTGTGACAAGAGCAATCTTTTGGACAATCACAGTGTTTTTCATGACCATGTTTATCTGTGCACTCGCATTTAGAAGCTGCTGTTTTTGTTAGAAGCTCTTCCTCAATTTCACTTGTGAGTTTTCCTTCGTCTGCAACTCTGGTAAACGCAAGCTTTTCGAGGACTGAAGATGAGGAGAACATTTGCTTACTCTCCTCGCTGTTCAAAACTTTATCCATATCGGCAGCGATACTGTTTGATAAATCTACTCTTGTCATTTTAACATCCTTAGATTGTTTTAGTATTTCCTGCCAGAGAATGCTCTGTCAAGTTCTTCAGATAGGCTAAGATCTACAGCATTCTGAGAATATGCATCACCAGAGCCAATGAGACCAACTTGTGGTAGGGAAGCTTCTTTCTTGAAAGCGAGGGGAGCATGCTTTGCAACTACACGCTTCATGCTTTCGAAGGCTTCGTCATTCCACTTCATGATTTCATCAACCTGAGCTGTGACAGAGCTGCGGTCATCGGTGAGTAATCCACGACGTACCATGTCATTGGCTAATTCATATGCTCTTCCAAGCTTAACTTTGTAGCTTGTAAGTTCTTCGGCAGCCTTTGCTTTAAAGGTTTCAGTGGTCAGAAGCTTTCCGAATTCGGAGCCTTCTTTACCAGCTTCACCGAAGAATTGTCTCCAGTACTTAACAACTTCCGAATCAAGACCTTGTGATACCAAGGTGTCGAGTTGTTCGACCTTTACCTTGCCTTCAGCAATGTATTGGTTAAGTCTCTCAGCTTCCTTGCGTACTTTTGGTTGTGATCTAGCAACTTCAAGATCAGCCCTTTGTTGTTCTGGGAGGGTTTCGATATATCCGAGATCGCCTGTTGGCTTGGTATCAAGATCGGTCTGACCGTCTGCTAGTCCGTTAGCTTCATCAAGCATGTCACTATGTGGCAAGCTTTCTGCGCTTTGGAGTTCGCTACTATCTTCCTTACCAGTGGCATCGCGAGCAAGCTTTGCACGATATGCTGCGCGACCTTCCTTGGTTGTAAGATCGAATGAGGCGGTCTTAGGACCTGATACTGCCTTTGTTCCTGGTGGCATTGGTTGTCCTTCTGGAACTTCTACCATTGTTCCATCATTTTGGTCATCAGCGGCCATACCAAATGGTGACATACCGTCATCATCTGCCATGTCCAAATCTGTGTCGAGATCGCCCTCGTCACCTTCACCAAGTTCGTCACCATCTTCGTCACCGAATAATGAATGGTCTTGGTCAAGATCGTCGCCCATATCCATGTGACCATGGAGGTTCTCGTCTAGAGCATTTAGCTCATCGTCTGCATCAGACTCATCGTCTGCATCAGACTCATCATCTGCTGCATCGGCGTCGTCATCTGCGTGAAGGTGGTCAAAGCTATCAGAATCGTAGCCAGAGTCAAGGTTGTTGACATCGTCTGCAAATGAAGCATCATCTTCATCGCTGGACTTGCTCTTCTTTGACTTCTTGCCCTCTTCTTCAGATTCCTTGCTCTTCTTCGACTTCTTGCCTTTGCGAGCATCATTCTCGTCTTCGGCAGCAAATGCTGTGAGAGCTGCTTCTTCAGCTTCTTCTGCACGCTTGAGCAATCCAGCAGTACCACGGACATACTTAACATATGCTCTCATAAGAGAGAATCCATCGGCAACTGCCTTCTTTGAATCGGTGAATGCATCCTCGATAACTGTATCGATATATTCTTGATTTGCGGCATCACCACCATCAACAACACTTGCAATCAAATCTAGTTCTTCAGCGTGTTCGCGAAGTTCTGCTACAGCCTTCTTCATTCCAGAGATAAGAGCTGAGTTCAGTTCTCTTCTCATGTTATTGAGAGGCATAAGAGCATCGCTAGCAGCCTTTGGAAGAGCTTCTAGTCCCTCTTCGAGATCACCCATTTCAGATTGTTCGCCGGTAAGAGTCTTAACGGCTTCGAGAAGGTCAGAGGATAGGTCACGAACTTTTTCGGCTAGCTTGAGTGCTACGTCCTTTGGGTCACCTTTTCCGCCATCATCTTCTGGCTTGTCATTCGCTGGAGGAGCACCCATATCAGGAGCACCTGCGCCCATGTCTGGCATTGCTGGTGCTGGTCCTGCGCCACCTGCGTCTTGTGGACCGCTTGGAGCTGCGCCAGGGCCCGCTACAGCTTGGCCTCTCTTGTAGACAGCTGTTGCTTTGTCGAGACCGACTGTACGAATCTTTTCGAGCATCTTGGTGCCGAAATCCTTAGTTGCAATGGTATCAAAGAGGGCGTCGCTGTTTCCGCCAGAAATTTCGTCAACGGATGCGGTGAAGACGAGTTTTTCTCCGGATTCATCTTTTGCGTAAATGTGCCATCCACTTGAACCAATGTTTTCAGTTCCATTTGGATTTGCAACTCTTACGAATCTTGCCTTTAGTGATGCTCTTTGTAGAAGCTTCTTGCGAGCAAGTTCGTCCTTTTGATCAGCCGATTGTGGGCTTGGGTGTAAGCCATCAACATTACCAACACCTGGAAAAGGCTTCTGGCCTGTCATTTGCTTATCTTCCTTTTCACGGAGCTTGTCCTGAAGGGGATCGATTGGATATTTGACTTTGTGTGGTTCTGGCTCATTGACACCACCGCCACCTAGCCAATATGACTCTTTGATATTCATTAAATTCTCCTTGGCCTTCTGCAATGCAGCATCACGGCGCATACGTCGCTCTTCAATTTCTGCACGAGCCAACATTTTTTTACGCTCAAGCTCATCTTTTGGATCAGCGGAGCTTGGGCTTGGATGCAAACCATCAACTGCACCAACGCCTGGGAATGGTGGTTCACCTACCATTTGCTTATCTTCTTTAGTACGAAGATGTTCGTTTAGTGGGTCAATTGGGTATTTCTTTTGTCCTGGGGTGGGTTCGTTTACTCCGCCACCGCCCTGAAAATAAGCCTCTTTGTTCATTGGTGCATCCTTAGACATAATTTCCTCTTTGTTATTTAATTTATTTAGAGTTCTTTCCATATTGTAAAGCTTCTGTTCCATAGAAGACTTTAAATCTTTGAGCTCACTTAGTAATGCATCATTATTAGATGCTAAGCGCTCAGGAAGATTTAATCCGAAACTTTGGTCTACTTCATCTGTTGGATCGGCTAGTCTTCCTGAAGTCTGCCCGTAAGGTGGGTCTGCTCCCTCAGAGCCAGCTTCAGTTTCGAGCAAGCCCTTAAGTTCCGCGAGTTTTTCGTTAGCTCTTTTCAAATCTTCTTCCAATTCTCGTAATTTTGAAGTCTGGTCGTTGTTATCAGTTGAATCAGATAATCTTATGATTTCTTCTTCGGTGGCACGCAAATGACTGTTCAATGTATTTGCGGCAGCAATTATAGTTCTTATCTTAGCTTGTGGGTCAGCTCCGTTCACTACGATAGAAAGTTCAATTGGTTGTAAATCACAATTAATTTCACCATAGCATGAACGGGTCTTCATATGAGAGCAGAAATCATGCTCTGTTCTTGCTACGTTACCGCAATCACTACAAATGGCCTTTCCAACCGCAGTTCCCATGCTTACGCATGTTGAGTAACCTGTTGATACTTTACGAGCTAAATCAGGGTATGTAACTTTATCCAAAGCACATAGAGCGATAACTCTCTTCATTGCTCTATCATAATAGGTATCTAATATTACTCCACGAATTGCATCCACAGAGTTAGATTTATGATCAACACAAAGTGGTTTTCCAACCCAGTTTTTATATGCTCTTAATAGCTCTTCTTCTGGGAAGATATCACCATTAGAGTTTTTGTATGGCTTCAGGTTGGAATCAGAACAAACCCAACGCCACGAATCACCCTTCTTGTCCCAGTGGGATTTAAGTGGCTCGCCACGGGTGCTTAGCTTTGAAGTACCATCATTATTTATCAAGGCAGCTTCTGCGGCATGCATCATTACTGCTGAGAAATAAAGAAAATCATCAGCCTTTGGCGCGATTCTTCTAAGTTCATTAGCGAATTTCTTGAAACGGCTCTCTATGGCTGGATCGGAAAATACAGATTCCGCCGCTTGAATGTTATTAGGCCCTACTTCTAAAACTTCGCCTAGTTTAATGAATCCGTTTGGTATAGACATTATTTGGTCTCCGACTCTTTCTTAAGAGGAGCAGGAACAACTTTCTTTTTTTCTTGCGAATCCTTAACAGTCTTGATAGCTTTTTTCAAAGACTTTTTGGTACTTTCAGTATCTACGTCGATAGGATCGATGATTGATATTGGATTCATATCTCCAAATTTTTTAAACATCGTGTCTCCGGCAATGGTGTAAATTTATATACTTAGATAGCTTATTATTACCAAAATAGTTGAAAATATAAAAAATGCTGTCTCTTTTATGTCCTGAAATAACTATATCTCTAAAATTAGTTCAGTGATCTTTTTCTAGAGCTTTATTTCTTTCATTAACTAACTCAACAGATAAAGGTATTCTTTTTTCAACTTTTTCTTGTAATTCATCACTAATACTATTAACCCAAGTTCTCGCTAATATATTATTTTCTATATGACTTTTTATTCTGTCTTCTATGATTTGTTGCGTTTGGGCTACTTCTTTCTTAACATTTTCTATAGCTTTTACAACTGTTTGGGCAAAATCTTTAGCTTCTAATTGTTGAAATAAATCTATAAATCTATTTACTTGTTTTTCAATATCAGACATTGAAAATATAAATGCTTTACTTATCTTTACTGTCTGCGTATCGGAAGCAAATGGTTGTAGAAGTACGTAACATCTGAATGCTATTCTTTTTATCAAATTAAAGTTATCGGCAACACTATCTCTAAATCTTCTAAGTGCTGCGCGAGCTTTATATGTTTGCTCAGGAGTAATATTTGTATTTTCTTTAAACGGGGTGTACATTAAATTTAAATGCTCATCAGCAGCCTGAAGCTTCTTCAGAAGATGGTCGAATGCCCTTATCGCTTTCTCAGCGCGATCCTTGTCTTCTGAGGGAACTTCATAGGACATTTGAATAGCATATTTTTTCTTTACCATAGTAATAATATTGTATTATACATAACCGCAGCCAACTAATTAACCAGGGCCGATATGTATTTCATATATCAGATTAAAAACTTACTAGATAATAAAATTTATATAGGACAATCTATAAATATCAAAGAACGATGGCACCGACATAAGAAGAACGCAAGAAGAAAAATAAATCATCCATTATACGACAGTATAAATAAATATGGTGTAGAGAATTTTTTATTTGAGATAATCAAAGAATGTGAAACACAAGAAGACGCTGATTTTTTTGAAAAACAATTCATTATATTAAATAACACAACGAACAGAAAAAATGGATATAACCTACGAGAAGGCGGTAGAAATGGCTCAAAACATACGCCAGAATCCAGAAAAAAATTATCTGAATATCGTAAAGGTAAACCGGGATGGAATAAAGGAATTCTTGGAGAAGAAAGCCATATGTATGGAGAGAAAAATCATCAATATGGAATGACCGGTGATTTATCCGCACGCCATATAATTACACAAGAAATAGCAGATAAAATAAGAAAAGAATATAGTCAATATAAAACAAGAAAAGAAAAATTTGGTAAAGCAAAAGAAATATTTACAAAATATAATATAAGTGATACTCTATTCTATGAAATAATATCTGGTAAAGCTTGGGTTAAATAAATCCACTACCTATTAAGGATGGACCAGCTCCCATAATACCATCTGTTGATGTGTCCCACGTACCAGATTGTGGTATTGCTGGTCCATTGTATGGAATTGTATCTTCATCATCGACTTCGCTTACCCTTGATTCATATTGTTCTGGGAAATAAACTGGGTATGCGCTTGCGAATGGAAATTCACGTACAGTATAATCTTCCCATGGAGACCAAGACTGTTGTTCGAATGAATCTAATGTATATGCTCCACCCATTAGTTCATCTCTTTGATTTGTTGCGATATCAGCGTAACCTATATCGTCTGCGGTATTATGATCGATGTGTTTGTGCTTTTTATCAGAAGTTTCACAGGCTGACTGAATTATATCTTTATAAAGGTGTACAACTTTTTTATTTACACCAACTCCGAAACCAAGTTTAACTGCTTCTTTGAGAGCCTCATCGCATGTCCACTCATCATATAAACATCTAAACATTGCAATAGCAAGCCCTGTGCGATCTTTGCCTTCTTGGCAGTGTACGTATACCGGGCCATCATCCATAAGAAGTTTATATAAATCTCGTTTTAAAAATTCTATAAGAGAATGTCTTCTATTTATATCTATAGGAGACATAATATGCTTCATTCCAAGCAATTTGGTAGCACGATCAATATGTTGGCCAGCAGCTTCATCGAGGCTAACAATTTTATTGATACCAACTTTCTTATTTAAGAAAATAACGTCTTCAATAGAGGGACCGCTGCCCCTAAATAAATTATCGTTGACTTGTCTGAACCTACGTATCATGGTAAGTTTCTCACTATACTATTTAAAACATTTCTGATATATTCTGGTGAATGTTCGAGTAGAATATTTTTTAATAATGTTATCGATTGACCCATTGCTGACGACGGAGGAACTCGTTTAGCAGCAATCTCATATTCATTCAAATAATATATTTTACTTCTAAGGTTCTCTAAAGACTTAGGCCTTCTTTCGTGAGAAATTCTTCTCATTACAAATTTAAGAATATCTGCAAGATATTTTCCAGCATACTGTGGATCGCCTAAATCGATTGCGGAAGCAGCTTTTTCCATTGCTTTCTGATCGTCTTTAGAATCTACACACGATAAAGCTTTTTCTAAAATTTCTTGCTCCGGATCATCGGATCCAGCTATAAAAGCTTCATCAAACAATTGTTTGAAAGTTTGCTGGAATTTGCGAATAGTTTCTTCATCATAAGATTTTCGCAGATCTCTCATGACTGATGAGTACGAATCATCATGCTTATCTGCCGCTTGCTTCTTTCGTTTTTTTGGATGATGTTTAAAATATTCTATTTGTCTTAGTCTCTTGACAGCTTCTTCCTTTGAATCATACTCTCCAAGATTTTTACCATTTAGAGATTTTACAGTCCATTTTCCGTTAGGAAGTTTTCTAACTACAGCATTTTTGGTAAACAATGCCTCTTCATACGCGCGAGCGTACGCCAGAAGTTTTGATGTGCTTACCATTTCATTTGTCATTTATTTTTCATTTTAACGTGTTTAGATTCAATATGTAAAAGTTTTCTTATTTTTGAAACATCTTTTGCACTTAAAAAGATATCATCCAAAGATCCTGTATGGTTTACTTCACCCATAGCTCTTATTTGAAAAGTATTTATATAAACAAGATTTCCTGTGCTTAGTTTGCCTGTAAGCTTATCTATATAAAAACAATCTAATATTAAAAATCTATCCAACACATCTACCAGTCTACCGTAGATTGTTGCATTTTGTTGCTGTGAAAAATCATCAAAATTTAATGACTCATATTGGTCACCAATATATAGTTCTAATATTTTACCTTTAAATTTTGTGATCAGTTCATCAGAAAATTTTCGCAACCCATCCCCATTCTGTTGGGGAGAATACATGGGATCAAAATTTTCATTGTTATTAGCCATTATATTCCTACTTTACAAAATTTTAACATAAATTTTCTGTGATTAACTTCAGCTACATTAATATCTAATTCTTGATAGTCCGGGTCCCTGTTGGTTAAAATCATTGTTTGAGCCCTGACCCCACCAATCTTTCGGGTTGCATATTCAAAAGTGTCAGATATCGCAAAGCATAATTGTTTAATTGCGTCCAAAGCTTTAGAACTATTTGTAAGTACTCTACATGATATTTCTACATTTTCGCCATCAGTCAAAATATCTGATTGGGCATTTAGTTCTTCTTTGAGAGCAGTCTTTAGAACTGCCGCATATTCAAGTTTTGATGGAAAATCAGGAGCTTGTATATGTATTGCAAACCTTTCAGTTTCTAGTGCTGTTTTCGTTGCTATATTTTTATTAGAAGCTGAGCTTATAAAACCATCAAGTAATTTTTCTATCTTAGCCAGGAATCCATCCAATCCGCCCTCCGATTCGGGTTTACTAAATTGATTTGGCGCAGCGCCAACGGCCCTATCGAACCTGGCATAAACTTGGCCCTTGTCCAAAGCTCTTGACTTACCGCTTAACATTTTTGTTAAATCCCCATATGTTATTTTTCCATCTTTGTCAAGATCCAGTCCTTTGTTTGCGTCATATTCAACTGGGTTCTTAGCGCTATCAACAATGACAGCCGATGGATCTCCACGCTTCACACCATCGGTAGTTAATGCTGCTGGCCAAAAATTAGCAATGTATAGTTGTGTTAGCGAATGAATAGGGCCGTATTTTTGCTGTAGATTTTTGAAATATCTCTCAATATACGGTAATTGCTCTGATGCTGGTAATCTTGGAAACTCCCTTAGAAAACTTGCTTTATCACCTTGCCATCCTACTGATGCCGCATTGAATGCCTCAATTTGCGTGAGACCTCTTGCTGGCCATTGCTTGCCAGTTTTCGGATTCGTTCCAATAGCGCCAGGATCCAAATTTGATTCTAACTGCATTATTGCAAGCATATCCTTTGGATCAATGCCCAAACGTTGACTCATGGCATTTAATTTAACGAAAAAATTATCATCAAGCTTCGTGCCCATACCTGGCTTACTTGCTGTGGATGTCTCTTCACCACTAGCACGCTCATAAAGACCTATGCCAGGATGATTCTTTTTATTGAATTGGTTTGGTCCATGGACTTGATATCTTGCGATGTATGGCTTACCTTCAAATCTTAAAGGTATTTCGCTAGGCATTTGCCATCCTTCATTTACCGCACGCGATAAAATCTCTTGAGATATTCTTCCTAACACGGACGGAACATCTTTTGCAACCTGCCAGCCAGCAGGAGGCGCATACATATCGTTGACGCGGGTAGGCTGCGCCTCACGAAAATTACTAACTCTGTATGCAAGTTTAGTATTCATCACTCATCCACATCAAAATTTCTTTGGAGATTTCTTACAGTTAAGGTTCCGTGCGTTACAGATAATCTACAGAGAACTGTAATTTTTGCCGTACCTACAAGATCTTGGTCAATTGATCCAAGATCAACATAGGTATAAATTTGTAGCTGTCTATCAAGCGGATTATGTAAATCTTCTGATGGATAGCTAGCTAGAATAAGTCCTTTTGGTATAGCTTGTCTAATGGCATTTATAACAATACCTTCTAGAGTTGGTTCAAAACTGGAGATGTCTTGACCAGTATCAAACAATCGTTTTATAAAAACATTAGCAACCTGCCCTGAGGAGCCTGGTGTAAATCTAATTCTATCGAAAGTAATTGCCTTTAAGATAGGAAAAGAGTCATATCTTTTATTGATTCGCCCTTCCGGAATGCCATGTTCAATTGGCCTTCTTCTTTCCGGGGGGCTTATGCTAAAGGGACTTCGCGCTTTTTTTGTTGCAGAGCTGGTGCCGATGTTTCCTCGTCATCTTTTTTCCACCAATCAAATATGCCTGCTGTCTTATACTCTTCGATTATACCTTCAGCTATAGCAAGAAGCTTCATACTATCTTCTGGAGATGATTGCTCAAGCTCTGCGGAATAACGTAGTATTTCTATTACAAAATCCTTTGGATTATCTGTGCTCGCACACTTTTGAAGCGTGTCAAAGAAATCAAGGCTTCTTCTACGCTTTAGTTCGAATGGAAGATTAGAGTCGTCTTCTTTCTTAGATCTCCAATTAAACTGAGGAAATTCTTCTTTTTCTGGACCAACTGGGTGGGGGGCTGGTTTTGTAAAATCAAATGAAGGTTGGGGCCAGGGTCTTTTTTGTTTTGGCGGTTGCTGCATTCCAGGTGGTTCTATAGATGGAGCGCTAGTTGGTTGTTGAGATGGTTCGTAAAGTCTCTCGAATGGAACCTTTGGAGTACCTTGCTGCATCTGTGGAATCTGCTCTTGCGGCTTTCTCTTTTGTTCAGCCCCCTCCTCAAGCCCTCTGCTTTTATCTTCTTCCTTTTTGCGAGCCTGCTCTGTAATTTCATCGTAATGTTTTTTAAGTGGAACGATGTTTGCTTGGTAGAACTTTACGAACTGATCATGAAATCTAGCAAATCTATTTATATATTCTTTAGATGCTGTAACATATTGGTCTACATTACGTTTTGCAAGAGCGGTAGCAAGCTTCTTAAATGTCCTCATCATGAATGATAAAAACTGATTAGCTCGTGTAACCATGACGTTACTAGAACCTTTCAGTTGCTTTAAGAAAGCAATAGAAAACTTCTTCTCCAAAGCACGCATAGCTATACCGCGTTGTTGTGTAACGTTGTGAGCTAAATCCGCAATTGGATCGGTAATCTTGAACCACCAGTCTGATAGTCCTGCTTGTTTTTTTAGAGCAGCCTCAACTGTCATTTCTGGAAGATCGTCGACTAATGCTTCATCACCTAGCTTTAACTCGGCATTTGGATCATAACCAAACAGCTGTTCTTTTTGTTCATCATCGAATTGATCGAGTAAAAACTGATAGTGTTTTAAGTCTACTCCTTTAATGAATCGTTCTAGTTCTGATGCAACATATCTAGCTCTCTCATGAAAAGCAGAAAGATTCACAGAAGCAGAAAGATAATCTCTTCTACGAACTAAAGACTTAGCAGATCGAATAAGATCCTTAGAGTTAGCAGCATGTTCGCGGATTTTTTCATCAGCAACACGCAATTTTGCCATCATATCGTGAAATTCTGGGTTTAAGGATTCTAAAATCCTTCCAGTTATGTTGGCTTTTTCACGAAGCTTATTAAAGATTCCTCGTTCCTGAGCAAGCTTATCCATGTATTCTCCTGCATTTTTCAAAATAATGCTAAATTATACATATTGGATAATATTTATAATTAAATGTTTTGTTGATGTGGACATTTGCCTAGTACATGCTTGGCAAAATTGCAGTTAAAGCAAAGAATTTGATAATTATCTTTTGGATAGCCCTGCTTTTTGAGCCAGCGATAGAAATTTGAACCAGTCATCTTAAGACCAGTTTTTTTAGATAATTCTTTTCTATGAGATGAACCATTATTATCTATGTGATCTATATTTAAAAATATAGATTCTGTTTCGCCACAACAGGCGCATCTACCACCATATTCACTAATTATTTCAATTTTAAATAATTCTCTTTGTTTTTTACTTTCTAAATTTTTACAACTATTGCATAAATACCGGTGACGAGCAATATTATTAATTGCCCAATTTTCTTTTGTTAAAATGTGATTACACTCAATGCAACAATGATTTTCAGAAATAATTAAGTTTAATACTTCTTTATTATTTCTAATTTTAGCTTCACGCCGTTTAGAATTTAAATTTCTACAAAATTTGCATATATTATATGAATTAATCCAGTCTGATGGGCAGCTATTTGCCTCTGTTAATTTAACATTACAAAATTTGCAGGATTTCATATTTGAATATGATTGTAGAAACAATCAACTCGACTTTTATTAAGCTGGTGGGGCTGGCGCGGGCGGTGCAGAACCAGCAGGGGGCCCGCCGGGCGATGGTGGCGATGTCGGGGCTCCAATTCCTCCGCCTGGGGGTCCAAGGCCTGGCAAAGGTGGGAGTCCGCCGGGGCCACCGGGGCCCATGCCTGCACCCATATCTCCACCTGGCTGCATTTGACCTGCCTGATCTATATATGGAGATTGTCCGGGCAACGGAGTTTCTGTAATTTCCGGAATCTCATCTTCTTCTGTGATGGCGCGAAGTTCATTAAGCGCCATTCTATCGAGAGACATAAGTTCCTTTTTACGAATTGCGTCAGAAATATCTTCTTTTCTAATCTTACGGCGCTCCTCCTCATACTCTAAACCAAGGGAGCGATACAATGTTTGTTGAGATACTTTCTTTTGTTCTCCAGAAAGCTGGACAAGAACATTAACATAATCAGATGTATCAAACAATGACATATGATTCCAGTCAACTTCTGGAATAATTAACTTCTTCTCGCCTTCTTCATATTCGTAAAACTCGTTAAGCTTTGCGATTGGAGCAAAGATTTTTTTTCTGAGCCAAGTACCCATCATGTTTCTAAACTGCATGTATCTCTGACGAAGAACATCCAAAGATATACCTCCGTTAGCATACGAAACATCTCCGCCACCTTCCATGATAACTTGTGGCACCATAAGACCCATGAAAACTTCTTTGAGTAGTTGGGTAATATCATTTGATATGTCAAAGATACCCTGGTTGTATCCAACTCTTTCTACAGCTACTCCTTCGTGAGTAAATATCTTAAAGTCTTTATCGTATTGTGCTTCTTCAAAAACATTTCTCCATGATTCTAAATCTGCGAAAGTTGGCTTATAATCAGCACTACCAATTTTAACTAACGTTAATGGATTAATCATGTTATCAGACTGAGCAAACTTTGATTCACGAAGCTTATCAAATAACATAAGCTGACGAAAACAACATACTGGCAGTCCAGTTCCACGGACTTCATAAGGAGAAATTCTTCTTGCTAAATGAGAAACGTAGAAATTATCAAGTGGAATATTTTCTCCACGTTTGATATGTTCTACAATTGTATCATTGAGTTGTTTTTTTTGTTCAATATCAGATGGTCTATTTGAAAAAACGATTCTGCGTAAATTATCATCCGGTCTAAGCATAATCAGTGGCTCATTTGCAATTACGGAGCGCTTTACAACTACGTAATCTGGATTCTGAATTATAAGTCTACTCCACTTAGCATTACGTTCATCTAGCTCAGCATAAACAAATGCCTCTCCAAGCAGCCAAAACTCTTGTGCAACTTGTACGCAAGTATTCATAAGATCAATTTCCTCAATCATTTCATTGAAGAACTTTTCTACTTTCTTGTTTGCACACTTAATGTTAAGCCTGCTGATTGGGTAGGTGCTATGAAGATTAATTGCATTCTGTACAAATGGCTCAAGCGCATAAAAACTTCTACACCACGCATTAATTGTGGCCCTATCTCTAGGGAGATTCATATTACTGTTGAGCCACAGCGGAGAATAAACTTCCGGAGTCTGTCTAAGGGCTTCGCCGTTGCCACCTCTCCATTGGGCACCAGGGGCACTACTTGTAATTAGTTGTGCGTTCTTCTTGAGACCAACAGAAGAAGTAACAAACGATGCTGGGGTCAAACCTTCGCGAGCGGCAGATGGCGAGCCATCTCGATAAATACCTTTATCAACTTCTGTTGCTAATGTCTCCTTACGAAAATCTGAGACACTCTTGTACATTGTATTGGACACTAGTGGTGGCAAATTCTTATTCTGAAAAAATTGTTCCGTCTTAGCTTGCTTAGGTTGCACAAAAACTCCCTACTATTATACTTGTAAAATACTATATATCAAACGGAAAACATTATCATTTTTACTATCAGTTATTACTTCATTCGCGGTAGATACCCACTTAAAACAGGTGGTTTTCTTCCCTGGCTATCGGTCATTGATAAAGGATGTTTAATTTGAAATCCATCTGATACATAAAATTTATATGCTATGTAAGCATTAAGCAAAGCCATAAATCCATCATTAGGTGAACTTCCTTTAACATAATGTGGAGTTATTTCACCAGTTCTAGATATACTTGGTTTAATTTCCATACTTGTACAATGCTGTATAAGCCATGCAATTTTTTCATAATCACCCAGCGGAAATCTTATGTTTCCTTTTTTCATTTGCTCATACAAATCTGCTACCCAATAATCTTTTTCAAATGCAATTATTTTTGGAAATGTTTGATCATTAAATTTTATGTGTTCATTTACACGTGGTAATGATTGTGATGATAAGAACTTATCTCCATATTCTGTTTGTAAAATTTCACTTAAATCATTTGAGAATCCGATATCGCACACAGCTAAATTACAATTATATTGTCTCATAACCTGATCAATTAAGCCCTTTTTACTTGCAAGATCATTTCTTTTGAATTTTGTTGCAAATTCAATTGACATTCGTTTGGGCCCTGTCATCGCAATTACAACAGCTGTGCTATAGCTTTGGCCCTGTGGTTTAATTTTTTCAGAATCTACCAATTGCTCTAAATCATTTCTTGCTCCGATATCTATTCCAAGGAACACCATCAAATCTTCTGCTGTAGATATGCTAGCTCTAAACTTTCTTTCAGGATCACCACATAATTCTCTGATTTGTTCTGGAGTTATTATTGTTGCTTCACCATGATAGAACTCTCCAAGAACTTCATTCTGATATGCTCTTTCTGTATTAATGGCACTAATACCTGGCTTTTCGGAGATTATCTTCTCTCTTGTAAACTCAGGCATGTAAAGCTGATTGATATGAAATCCAATTATCTTAGCGTCGGAGGCATCTCTAGTTGCAATCCATTTACCTCTTTCAGCTGCATCACGTTTATCTTGTTCGAATCCACAGTGTGTACATCTAACAATGTACCCGTAGAGCCAAATGTTTTCCCAATCATTGGAGCCTGGGGTATACAATGGAAAATGCTTCTTGCATTTATCACATCCCAAATAATAATATTGTTGAGATGATTGATTCCACATTGTCCAGAATTCTGAGCCACGCTGCTTTGGTGTTCCGAAATAAACCTGTATACCATTACCTTGCGAACCATATTGGGCCTTGGCAAGAATCTTAGTTGAATTGCTTAATGCAGAGGCTGGCATATCTTGAACTTCATCGAAAAAAAGGACATCAGCGGTATTATGGGTAGGTATAAATTTTTTTGTTATCAAAAATAATTGATTAGGACTATCAACAGTTATGCATCTCATTGGCACAGAGTCTATCTTCTTCGCATCTACAATATACCTATGTGTACTCATGAAAATAGCTTTATTATCTGTTTTCAAATTATGTAATTTTCTTTTTAGCCTAAATACTGGTAGCCTAGAAACGAAATTAATTCTAAATCTATTTTTACATTTATTGTCATAGAGCCAACTTTCTGATTCTGACATATGAGCTTTGATACCTAAACTTAATAGTAATTCAAATACATCATGCGCCAATTCTGATATTGTGGAACAAAACTCTACTCTGCCATTCTTATCACAAAATCCATCTGTATCCATAAGCCCTTGAACAAGGGCAAGTCTTTGCGCATACGAAGCAAGCATGTAATCATTTGGTATATATTTTTTATATATATTATTTTTTCTTTTATGATTATTTAATAATAATCCAAGCTTCCTTAACTTCGTTGTGAGTCCAGCTACTCTGTATGAGGCAGATTTTGATTTACCAGTTGATGATGGTATAATATGATTATTATAATCATTAAGAATTTCTGGGTCTGCCGTTTCTATTCTACCATTTCCATCACCATCCCCAAGCCATAATCCAAATAAATATGGATCAATTGGTAACTCTTTTTCTGAATAATTCAAAGGTAAAGTATTAGGTATAGAATGATTACTTTCGTTGTTTACTTTAATAGTTTCAAATATTTCTTTGGTTTTTTTAACTGTTGGTCTTGGTTTATAATCGCTTTTTTGATTAAAAAATCTGCATGCTGCTGCACGATCTCGTCTTGTGTACGTAAGCCACAAATGATCTGCACATGCATCTATGCTTGTACCATCATCGAAAGTTATTCGATAAGATTCTGGTGATAGATTTATCGGATGTAATTTAATTACATTACAAATATTTCCTTGTTCATCAAATAATCGATCTCCTTTTTTAAGATCACGTAGTTTAATAAATCCTAGTGGTGTTGGTAAGTCAGTATCTAGTGATAACTGTTTACCTCTGAGTCTGTTACCATCAATTCCGGTTGACTCAATCCAGATATGATTCCCTCCAACAAACTGTTTGAACTGTAAAGAATCGTTTGTTGGTGATCCTGGATCAATCATCGATTGCATGTAGGCTCTTGGCTTGATACCTTTTGCAAGAACCTGTTCTTCTGGAACAACCGAATCACTAATCATTCCATTAAGCTTTACCTTAGTGTACGCAAAGGCCAAATCAAGTTGTGGGAAAGCATGAACAATTCTTATTGGTGGCTTACCTGTTGACCCAAAAAGACCACAGCCCATGAAATACATTTCAAGGGCCGCTGCCATTGTTGTTGCGCCTACTTGACGTCCTTTAACGATGATTACTGGTATTGAATCTTTTTCTAACGCTTTGATACCGACATAACGATAAATATCGGCAAAAGGTTTGTACCCGTTTCCATGCAATCGAAACGGTTTGCCATCTAGTTTTAAGTACTTCTCGCAAAACGCCACAGGATCTATATTTAGCAGGGCATTTTTAATTTTTTCGAATATAAAATCTGTGGCTTGAGCTGGCATATGAATTTACTTAATACTATCTTTATTCGGCATGCAATTTGCAAATGGATCATTATCTTGTGATGTATTGTCATCTACGTGCAAATCAAGCTTACCTATCTGCATATTCTCTTCATCACCTCTAGGGTTGTATGATTTGATTTCAGATATTTTATTACTAATGTAACGCTTTACATCCTCTGGAACATCATGACTTTCTGGAAGATGATCTTTGATCGGACCAAACTTAACAAGGTCCATAACTACAGCGTCGACCGTAGTACCCGGACGGTCCTTAACATAATTATCTATATAGGTCTTCATCACTGGAACCTTTGAAAAAATCGCTGGTTCGTTTGTTTCTGCATGCTTGTGTTGAAGATAATCGAATAGTCCAGTTCTTTTTTGCATGTCTAGAACTGCTTCTTCAACATTTGAATACTTTGACTTATTTCCTAATATGTTGTTTATTTGTTCCAACATTGAAATATCTCTTTTAGACTTTATGCTATTTTTTTCAAGATTAGATACAAAATCGTTGAACCACGATGGACCACGTTCACCACGCTCTACGCCACCGTTGTCGCGAGAAATAGTTGAAACAGATCTTCCGTAATATTTGTTGCTCGGCATGGGAATCCTTACGATGGATAATTTGCAGCCCAGTCCATATTATCAGACGAGGTCTGGTCAATTAACTCGTTTGTGTTGAAACCACGGTCTCTCCTGAGTGGGAAACCCATGTCAAAAAGTAATTGCATAAGTTCGGCTTGTTCACGCTCATCAAGGGCATATTTTTTAACCAAACGACCATATAGATCTTCGATGTCATGTCCGGCAGATACCATCCCGTTGATGCAGATACGGGCTAATCTAGAGATAAATATTGGAACTGTTACGATAATACCACCAACATGAGTTGACTTCTGTGCTTCTTTTACCAGATCATCTTCTTGTACAAAAGCCTTTTTCAAAGACTTCTTGAGGGTGTCGAGGGCTTTTTCACATCTATCGACTGCACTATGAATTTCTCTTCGAGCGTTTTCAAAAGCCTGGATGTCAACCTTACCATCATAATCGTTTGCAATTACTTTGGACATTTCTCTGTCCATTCTCTGCAAGTAAGCAATAACTCGCTCAATACCAGATATCTCTCTTCCGCTATGACGTGGGATACTGTTAATTCTATCTTGGTACCATTCAAAGATACGATCTGCGCCGTGAGTCTTCTGTGGATTCCATGGGTCTTGGACCTCTATATCTTCTTTAAGATCGTTCTTATCTTTCTTTCCTCCGCCCTCTTCTACTTCGATATCATCGTCGGTAGAAACTTCAAGTGGCATATCAGCATCGGAGCCTGGCAATGGTGGTAGCTTGAATGTTATTTCCATTGGGGAAGAGGATTCCTCCTCACCTGGAGAATGTAGTTCGACAACATCCTCTTCAGATGGTTTATCTTCATATAGAACTACCTCATCTTCATCGCCTAGATCTTTCATAAAATCATCAGCATACATGAGTTGTGAACTTTTATACAATGCCATTTACGACCTCAAGTTTAAAAACTACCTTTTGTAATGCACTAGTTATGCAGCAATATGTATAGTTAGGTTATGACCCATTTTTGCAAAAATCTTTTAAAATCATAGATCTGATTATAATTTTGACTGAATTATCGCTGGCGAGTTGCCAGGTACTGTTATAGGGGTTTATTGTTTGGGACCCAGGCTCGTCAGCTATACTACCCGAATAATACTCTAGAGGGGAAGTATATGCGCCCTCAAACCCTGTATATCCATACATAGAGGAATAAAAAGGATGAGGTTCGAACACATCCTTTTTATCCTGTTCTGGGATTTCTTCTTCTTTCATTTTCCTGAGTTTCTTTAACTTTTGAAGCTGCTTGATTCTTTTTAGTTTTTTATTGCGTTTTTTTCTAAATTCTTCAAATTCCTTAAACTCTTTGCCATCTCTTTGTTTATCATTAAAGTAATCTGAATAGTTTTGCTGTTTATCTAAAGCTTCTCCAGCAGCCTGCCCAGGCTGATAGTATCCATGAAACGGGGAAAACTCCTCAAGATAATCTGGATTCCCATTATAATATGAATATTTTGTAACTAAATAATCTATTGATTTCATTTTAGTTTCATATCTTTTAGTTTTCGTAATTGCTTTAATCTGTTCTTTCTTCGTTTTCTTCTAAACTCTGATACGCTTTTATATTTATCAAGATTCATGTATAGCCCTTCACCATAATCGTAGTTTGTGCGCCATTGTGCGCCTTTAATAACTGATTTTTTGGCGTAATATGGATATAGACTATCTGTTATTGGAAGTGTATCCCAGAGATTCATTTTAGTTATTAGATAAACAGATCTGTCAGGATCCTTACTTAAAGCTTTATCCAGATTTTTTGCCAGGTATCCTTCGGAAGACATTCTTACGAAGTCTTTGTTTTTAGATACCCATTCTATTATTTCTGGGTCAACATCAAATCCCAACTTAGATGCAAGATAAATGACTCTTATTATTCTATTTGGATTATATCTTAATGTGATATCAGGGTCTAAACATGTTTTCAGTATTTTCTTTTTTATATCTGGGAACCCCTGTTTTGTTGGATCTTTTATTTTTTTTAAGTCAAGTGTCATCAGAAGAGTATTACATGTGAAATCTCTACTAAACACTTCTTTTTGTAAATCTGTTGGGTTTTTAATGCCATGTTTTTTTAGAATCTGTTCCGCACTTGGAACTTCAAAATTCGATGAAAAATCTATTTTTAGATTACCTACATACACAGATGTATGTCCATCATCCATTTGTTTTGAATCTATACTATACTGATGTCCCAATGATATTGAGAATTCTTTAGCTAAATTATGTATCGATGCGTCGCCAGTTGTAATGTCTAGATCGGAAATTTCATCTCTAATCAATCCCAGAATTTTGTCGCGTGGAACTCCACCTGTGAGATATGGCATAGATATGCCACTATCCTTATGTATCTTATACATTAGAGCAAGGATATCTCTCAGCTTCATTCATTATCTTGTTGGTCTTGGGGTTGGTACTGGGGCCGCTTCTTGATCTGCTGGAGCCGGAGTTTCTAGCTCTGTTGGTTGGGCTGCTAGTTCTTGTGGAGCGCCTTCCACTTCAGGCTGTGGCTTTAGTTTTGACATCATTTGGTTATCTTCGAGCTGTCTCTTCATTTCTTTTTTGGCTTTATCTTTTTGTTCGGATTGTTCAAGATTTTGGGCAATCTGCGTAGCTCCTTCATTTTTTGGCTGATCTTCATGTGTAAGATCAATTTCACCAGTTTGTTGTGTGCCGCGTAGTTTGGATAAAATATCTTCGATACGAGAGAGACAATATTGATTTGCTTCAAGTTGCTTAGTTGTAGCTTCTCCAAGCTGTGGAAAATAAGGAGCTAGACCCATTCTTCCTAACATAACGTCTACGATTGCTAATTGCCTGCTTATTTCACGGGTTCTAAAGATCTTGTTAACATCTTCAAGTTTCTTAATAACATCCATAACTGTTAGATTAGCAAACGCCGAGTCTATGATATTATCAATATCGCTCTTGACCTCTTCGGCATCCATCTGAGCTGGAGACTTAGCTTCCGGGGCTGGAGCTTGAGCTGCATCTGGGGTAGCATTCTCTGGTGGTGATTCAACCTGTAAATCTCCTCCGGCACCTGGAGCTACCGGTTCTTTAGCCGCATCTGGCACAGGTGGTGTTGGTTGAGCAGCTTGAGCCTCAACAACTAACTCATTGTCATCTGGGAGAACTTCCTGATCCAAAAGAACATCGTCCTCATCACCCAAATCTACTTCATCTTCAGCAATGTTGGCATCATCGTCAACGTTTGCTTTATCTTTTTTATCATTGTCAAATAAAGTTATACCACCGCCGCTCATGTTGGACATGAATCCGGCCATACCACCATTGAGAGGATCGTTGCTATCTTCTGGACCAGGCTCCATTCCAGCGGGAGGAGGACTCTCCATGCTGTCTGGTGATGGAGTATTATTTGCTAGATTTCCTCCACCTTGTGGTTGACTGCCACCAGCTGGTACATCCCCCAGATTCATATTAAAATCACCAGGAGTGTTCTGTGCAAGCTTTACCATAAATTCTGAAGCTTGCCGGAACCCTTGTCTACGTAAAATGTTAGCCTGCCGAACAATCAAATCTACACAAGTCTGAGCTGATAGAGTTATCTTGTTAACTGTTTGGATTTGCTTTTTTAGTTCATAAATTGCACTAAGTAATCTTTCGAAATCTGGCCCAGCAAAGATTTGCCCTTGATGAGAGCTAAGTAATTTTTCGGCCGAGTTTAATCGTCCAAGAATCTTTCTTCTCTGATCTTCAATAATCTTTCTTTTATCTTCTTGATTTACTTCGGCTGGTTTTTGTGTTATAGCTTGTGTTGCCTGCTGAGGAACTTGAGCAATCTGCTCATTCACATTCATGAGGGGACTTGGTGGCTTAGGAGGATTGGGAACGAAATAATTTAAGGCATCATTTACATAGTACGAATGCTGAGCCATCTTGTAGGCTTTTTTGTATTTATTTTGGTCACCGGATTCATAGTACTTCATCCAATCGAGAAAACTTACCTTCTCCATATGGTCCCAATCATTTGTTATGGCGTTTATAGATTCGCTTTTGTTGGCACCGAGGTGAACCTTTATGTAAATATCCTTCATTGCATTCATCCACTTGCCCAGGTCGTATGATGGGCTAGGTGGTATGAATTCATTGTAATTTGGGTAAGCCATCTTCATGTGGTCCTTATGTTATAATACCTTATAATGGCTAGTCCTTTTCTAATTTTGCGGAAATCGTCTGGCTCATTAAACTGGCTTCAGTTAGTCTGACTTCTACCGGCAGTACTTCCTTCTCAAGCATTGGTTTAATTTTCTGCATTTCTTCATTAAACATATCTATGAAAGCAAGCGAAGTATCATAGTCTAGTCTCGATAAAATATCTTTAATTACTTTATAAACAACGTTTATGTGCTCATCGAGTATTTGTATATTTATATTATTTTGAATATTTATTTGTTCTAAATTACCATTTTGAATAGTATCATATTTCTCAAGTAGAGAAATTAATGTATTAAACCACTCTATTAGGGTTCGATCTATTTTAATATTGGCAGGATCATCCTGAATCATATCAAACATTTGCTCAATACGGCTCTCCATTGCCGCTAGAGCACGCTTGGTCATTATCTTGATATCTAATTCATTATCTAAATATTTCTCTAATGATTTCCTGTATTGGGGATTGCCCTGCACGTCTAGTTTCAGCTCTTCCTCAGGAGAGAGCCTTTGTATCTTGGTTTTTGTGAGATCCTCACGAATAAGGTTATAAACATCCAAATAATCTTTTTGGAATGATGTCAGTACTTTTGTTGACAGTACAAACTTTTCTTCTCCAACATTTATATATTTGGATTCAAGCCATTCATGAATATCACTAATAGATACTCTACTAACTAATTTAGATATTATCTCATCCTTATCAGGATGTTCAAGTATTTTTAATGCAACGCTTTTACTCATGTATGTTAATATAACATGATTACTTGCGCTCTAATCCTAGTCTGCTCTCACGAGTGTCGAAAACCAGGCTCCCTTGGTCCCACTGCATCGGGATTTGGTTCTCTACAGCCCCACCTGGAACTTTATTTCCGTTTAGAGTAGTGAACCCTGTCTCATAGTCATAAATTTTCTTATCGAGCATGCATTGCCAAGTATGCTCACCAACTCTCGCGACGAGCGCGCCTGGGTGATCAGGGCAGCTTCTTGTGCTGAGAGGGGCTTCTAGAGGGCGATATTCTCTGTAATACGGACTTTTTTCAATTTCTTTTATTGTATCAGAAACTTTTATATGTTCATCTTGTCGTTCTTTAGTATTTTTGTATTTTTTTTTTAACTGTTCGATTCTATCATCTTCGGCTTTTTTATGCTCGTTAACTGCGTTCTTTGGAGCGGCAAGTGTAAGAAGAATCTCATCTAGAACGGATGCTTGCTTCTTTAATAACTCATCATCAGACTCGTCAAATGCCTGAGCTAGAGCTGCCATTTCATCAAGAGCCTCTGGAGTTAAGTTAGTTGTTTCAACTTTGCTAACTTCTACGGCACTCGCCTTTAGCACTTCGGCTGCCTGGACAAGAGCGCTGGCTACAACCGTTAAGCATTCTGGCTCAGACTCTGCATTAACCAAAAGATCGTTATCAGTATCTTCTAACCAGCTAGCTACAATTAAAAGCTTTTGTGATAATTTCATGTACATTCCTTACCAAATATGGCTATCTTCTTCATATGACGAATTATGTATAATAATTGCCCTAATAGCTGCTTTAGTTTGTTCTGGTGTTAATTGGTGCATTCTAACTTTATTACAGAATCCACAGCAAGAAACACAATTATCTTTAGTATATCCTATATCATTATTTAATCTGTCTATGCTAAAACCAGATGTATTAGTAGTTGATCCTAATTTATCATCACAATAATAACACTTATTTGAAATAATTTTCATATATTCATCAAGAGAAAGATTAAAATCTATGCCTCTATATTTAGCATTACCTTTCCCATGCTTAAATCTATAATCTATGCCATGACCATGATTATTACGCCATTCCGTGGCATACTGTTTAGATTTAGAATTTTTACTTTCCTTTTTTATATTAAATTTTTTCAAAATCTTTACCACAAATGTTTGTGATATATTGAATTGTTTTGCGGTTTTTCTAGTAGAATTATTAGATAGATAATATTCTATTATATTAGCACATTGTATATCTGTAATATCTTTTAACCGCATGATTAGAAAAATATTTTTGAATTGAGGAAGTAAGCGCCCTCATAAGTATCATCCATACCTTTTCTATACAGTGGATGACAATCCCCATTTTTATCTTGATAAACTTTGTGAAGTGGTAAACCGGTATGTCCGCAGAGAGCATGCTTACTTGAGGCATTCTTAACAACTCTGCTGCATTTGCATTCTGCTTGCTTAGTACCATTTAGACCGTTTGTGTAAGCCACAAATGCTGTCTGATAAGCTTTGTCATCTGACAGCTCTGCAAGGATATTCAAGGCATCTTCTGCCTTAGAATAGTTCTGTTCGACGACAGCTTGTCTAACAACATCAACTAGCTCAGATGCCTTTAGATGGTATAGCGGAGAAGCTGCAGCTGCTGCCTTGTAATCAGTTGCTTCTAGCGCAAATAATTCTTGAACAGATTTTTGGGAGAAATCTCTTACCATACCATTTGAAATGATGACGGTTGGAGTAAATCCGGTCTTCATGTTCATTGGTACGCGGAATGCTGTTCTTCCAGCATTCGCTGAAATAGCATAAACAACCGAATCACTAGACATATCGAATACAGAAATCTGTGGGTTTGTTACGCCACATGAACTTAACTTGCTTAAGATTGCACGCTTCGCGGTTTCGAGTGCCTCTTTACCAAACGTAAAGTTTGCAAGTCCTAGCGGAGTCTCAAATTGACTTGCGAAGGATTGCATCTCTGGATCATTGTATGATGGTACGCTAACTTCAAGGTTCTTAACTTCTGGTTCCATGCTCTGGAATAGAATCTGACCTTGTGAGAAATCAGCCGCAGATTCCTTCTCCGCATTGAGCTTGGTCAATATGATGTCTACATTGCTGATGGCATCTCCATCCTTGACATTGGCAATAGCAGTTAGCACAACAGCATCACTTATAGCCAGCTTCTTACCAACATTAGCAACGACGTAGTTTACCAAATTCTCTTTGGTGAAATCTTCTGGTCCACTGTTTCCAACGAATACCGATGGAAGAAGGGCTTTATCAGCCACAATTTCTATTGGCACGAAAACAGAGGTTTGCCCCTTTGGTGTTTCAAATGAAACGCGGCAGATAACAACATCTTCGCGACCACTTACAACATCAACCTGTCCAGAAAGCTTATGTCTCGTCAGACTATTCAAACATACTGTTTGTGCCTGGTCAGCTGCAGTTGAAGTATAGGGCTTTGCCTTATTTCCAAATGCGCTATTGAGAGCATTTGCTAATGCTGGGTCGACAAGCTTCTCATACGCTTTATTTAGTATATTTAGGCTTTCATCGTCGTTTTCACGATTGTAAATTTGTGGAGCTGCAAGCTTAACTACTTCACCAAGTTCATTGGAAAATAGCTCAGCAAACTTTGTGTTTCTGGAGTAAAGTCTCTTGTATAGGTCTTTTACTTCGGCGCGGGTAATAACTAACTTGTTTGAACCAGCCATTCTAGCAGCTACGTTAGCCATTGCGCCGATCGTGTAATCTTCTGGATAAGCCTCTGAAGCTTTAGCCAACTTGGCAACAAAAATAGGTAAAGATACTTTTTCGCTGTCCTCGATCAGCTTTAATATAGAATCTGCTGCTTTTTTAATTTGATTAAGACTCATTTAACACCTGTGATTAGGATAGCTCCGGATACAGTCTCAATAACTCGTATCGCTCAGTCGTATTTAAGGTCTTTAACAAAGACTGGGCGAATTGTTTATCTGTGCTCAACTTACTTGGCAAAAATCTTTTGAGAGTATCTAGGTCATCTTTCTGGATTCCAACTTGAGCAAGACTGGCTTTCACAACCGGAAACCCTTTATAGAATATGTTTATATAGCCAGATGCTTCGCTAACTAACACTTCCCAAGCATTGGAAGAGGCGGTCTTTTCTGTTTTAGGGGCTTCCGATGATTCTGACTCATATCTAGCGACTATGTAATCACCATCGTCAGAATTTTGAATTTGCCAGAGTTCTTCTGGATTTCCGTCCTTGAAGCGAACTACATCAAAACCTATTTTCTCAAGCCGGTGCTGAACGTCTGACAGCTTGAAAAACTTCTTCTCCACAGAATTGGATAATTGTAGATAATCTACAGAAAACTTGGGCATTATGTCTCCAATAATTAAACTTTGACTATTACAAATACTAGAATAATGCCATAAAAATTATGAATATTAATAACTTAAAACTTAAAAATTACTTCTTTTCCCAGAATTGCTTTCTTGCATCGCTTTGTTTTTCTTTAGTTTCTTTGGAATGTTTCTTACCGGTCCACTTTGTAAAGTTTCCGGCCCGAGGAATATTATTCCTATCTAATATTCTATAGATGCTGCTTCTGCTGGTTCCGAACTCTTTTTCAATATCAGAGATATTGGTCTGGTTTTGATATGCAGCAATAATAGCACGTTCTCTTTCTGGGTCCATTTTATGAGCTTTACTAATAGCTTTTCTTTGTTCTTCAGAAACGGGATGTCCCTTGCTTGCTTCCGAGATTTTTATCTTAGCTTCTTCCGAATGAGTTTTGCCAAGCATTGGGTGAACATTATTTTCGTGCCATTCAGTCATTCTTGTTGAATTTTCTTCTTTCCATTCTTCTGAATGTGGACCCCGTTCCTTACCTTCCCAATATCCAACTATATATTTAACCTTATTTGCCAATTCTTCGGGAGATAGTTTATCAGTTTTGTTCTTCATTGTTTTTGACATTTTTTCTCTAGTTTCATTAGAGTGTCTGCCAGCACTTCCGCCTTCTTTAAGATTGTATCCAACATCAGGATTTCTGCTATCATATTGCGTTATATAGTTATCTTCTAGAAGATCGGCAGTTTCCTGATCTTCACAAGTATCTAATACTTCATATGTGAAATTTTCGTGGCCATGTTTTTGTATGGCAGCATACAGATAAATAGAATTTTTATAGCCGAGGCCACGTGGCCCAAATCTTTTCTTTAATGACAACCAAGTTTGGCCAATATAGATCATATTATTGGTATTATCTCTTAATAAATAAATTGTGCAATGCATATGGGAAATATAACCAGTTGACAACGAAAAGTCAAGAACTTATAGCCAATTCTCGTCTCTCAATTCAGAAATTCGTTTCAATATATCTTTAATTCTATCATCGTTTTCTATTATTTTCCTAATCTTCTTTCTAGCTCCACCATAAATCTTTTTGCCATTTTTATAATCTACATTTCCATTCAAACTTTTCGTTATACTTGACTGATTAACATTTAACATCTTTGCTATTTCCATCTGTGTATATCCATCAGCATACAATCGAATAACTTCCCTTTGTCTCGGAGTAAGAAGAGTATCTACTATACGCCAGAACTCCTTCTTTAACTGATCTTCTAAATCCGCTATTTCGTCATTATAGGAAAAAGGGTTCAAGCGCTTAAACACCCCCTCTTCATTTGAAAAGGATTCTAACATTTCATTTGGAACAATTCTCTCCACAATTAAATGTTGGTATGAATCTGATCTGTTCTTTCGTCTCTCCATTTTGGCTCCGAAGAATTATATATCATTTATTATAAGTTCTTCGTTTAATAATACTGATTTATATGCCGATAACTATCAACCATTTTATTTAAGAGTGTAAATTAATGACTCAACATCATTATCTGCTAGATATTCATCAATATCTTTAAACCCTTTGGGGAGGATGGAGCGCCTTATATTAGCATATTTTGAGTAGAATTTAAGTATTCTCTCTGTTCCCGCTCGGCCAGCCTGATCATTGTCTAATAAGATAAAGAGATTATTGGTATATCTAGTTAATAATGCAAACTGCTCAAAAGTCATATTTGACGATCCAAGAGCCACTACATTAGTCATACCTTTACCATGAGCAGTAATGCAGTCAAACTGTCCCTCAACTACGTAGGCCGTATTAGTTTTTATAATGCTTTCTTTAGCTTCATATAATCCAAATAGATGGCTACCTTTGTCAAAGGATGTATTTTTATACTTGGGAATATTTTGGGCTTGTCTTTCCTCTTCACCAAGGATAGTTCGTCCGACTAAAGCAATAATGTTGCCATACACATCTCGGTATGGCATTACGAGATTATGATTCTCTAAACTTGAGTGGCGTATCTTTCTGGTGGATGCGCCATCCTGCAAAATTCGATCATAAATCAAATCTGATTTAGCAAGCTTATCCTCACCCACGATAGCTTCTAATACAGAGAGATTAGCGTTACTAGGGAAATACCCGAACGAGAACTTATCTTGTCCCGACTCAGTTAGTCGCTTACTTGCATAGTCAGCAACATGAGCGGCCTCCGGGAAATTCAAAAGCAAATCCCTGCAAGATGCAACTATATCTTTATAGTAATTCATTTAACAAAACTGTACCCATTATTGAAACACTCGTCCAAATCTAAATCATGATGTATTAATCGTAATTTACAACCGTAATGTAAATTGAGCCATATGTTAATGGTTTCATCCTTATCTAGAAGATAATGATAAGTAGTAGCTACGTTATTCACAAACATATCAACCATTTCTTTATGTTCATCGCAAACGGCTTTATACCATATTTTCATCTTATATATTTTTCTAACTCTTTCATAGGCCGTAACCTTGGAACTGAAACGCAATACTTATTAGAATCATACTTCCATCTATCAGTAATACATTCGTTTATTTCCCAACCGGCCAAGATGACTTTATCTACATTTTTTCTGTCTTTACCAATAGAGAATGCGCAAATATAGATCATTTGCTCATGCAGTTCTCTTGGAGGAATAACAAGGTTTAGATATTTAATTCTTTTCTCATCATCTATATGAGTTGTTTTGATATCAACAAATCTAGTTTTTTCATTATGAGTAATACTATCATCATAACCTGAATCACCAATATTATTTTTTCTGCATACTTCAAATTTATAATCTAATAGATTGGATAGTTTATCAAAACTATTATATCTATGCATGTACCATGCAAGCTCTCCATACAAACCTGTATATTGATAATCAAGTCTGCTAGCTTTAGTTAAATCTTTTCTATCCAAATTAGAGAAGCCACCAATATCTAACTTGGGGGCCTGGTTCTCAATGAACTTAAAATGTTCATTAGATATTTTAATCTCTTTCATTATAATTCTTCATCGCCTTTCTTAATTGCGTTTCTTATCAGAATTTCAAATGGCTTACTTACATTTTTAAGTATTTCACTACACCATGAACAGACAAGCTGATTTTTATCTAGCTTTGGTAAAGCTTCTTGTTTACATTTTTCGCATCTAACTGAGTAGGCTGGTTTCGCCGGTTTAAGTGTCTGTCCCAAACTTTTCATCTGCACTTTAGTAAAATGTGAGACACCAGCAATTATCTGCCCGCACTCGCCACAAATTACTTCATTGCTTTTTAGGTTGAGTGAGGGCTGCTGATATTTACCACAACCCCTATTATTACAATTCATTAGAAACGGCATAATCTTTCCTAGTTCTGACTATTCTTTAACCACTCCACAAGAGCTTTAGTATCATCTGGATACCTTACATCTAATATAACCCTTTGGACCCCAGTTGTTCCTTTGACACCACAATCTTGGATTCGCAATTCATCTTTGTTTTTAGTGAGTGCTGGGATCGCTATATTTCTGGTACCATGTACTGTTTTTATTTCTTGATGGGATCCGATAAGTGCATCGAGTAAAGATAGATTTACATGACTTACAACATCTGACCCCATTAACTCAAGCTCAAGATCCTTATCTACAGTTACTCGTATAAACACATCGCCATAAGAATCTCCAAATAATGAATTACCCATGTAGTGACCAGCTGCGGCAAGACGAAGAGTTGTTCCGTTGACAATGCCCGGGGGAATTTGAACTGTGCCTGCAACATCATTCTCCATAACACCTTTAACATTACAGTTCGAGCATTTATTCTTTTTGATATTTTTTCCATAACATTTAGTACAAACTTTAGAAAATACCATTCCTTTGTTATTGGCTACAATTCTTCCAAATCCGTTACAAGATTGGCATCCGTTATTAACATATTCTAATCCAATACCATTACATATCGTACATTTCAAATATCTCTTATACGTTATTTGTTTCTCATTACCTAATATTGATTCTTTGAAAGAAATATTTATATTAATGGTTGGTGGTGGAGCGGAAATATTTGGACTTCTTCGTGGGCCCTCATTATCTTCGGTAGTAAAATTATTATGAAAATTATTAAATAAATCTTGTAGATTTATCTCGTTATACTGGAAACCAACATCATTTTGTTGAAACTGTTTGCGCTCATACTTGGATGGATTTGCTTTGTAATCTTGAATAAGCTGGTAGGCTTCATTTATTTTTTTAAACTTCTCTGGGTCTTCCTTGTACACATCGGGATGAAACTTTTTAGCGAGTTCTTTATATTTTGCTTTTAACTCATCCTCTGGTACCGAACGAGGTAATCCCAAGATATTAAATGCTTCATCAACTTTATTCATTTATTTTCTTTATTGTTTGCAGTAATGTAATACGAACAAGCTATACTATCTGACTGGTCATATGTAAATGAAGATATCTTTGATTTGTTTCTTTTAGATTCTTCCAATAGAATAGGCACTTTAATACCCATTAATTTTTCTAGAATTGGGGGCAGCTCTTCTTTTTTTGGCAGCTCCGATAATTTAGCAGATTTTTTAATTAGCGATCGTATCGACATGACATTGCAAATAGAAACTCTTTTTTTATCAAAATCAAAATATTCATACACTAAGGAACAAATAGATCTATTTAAACATGCTAATGGTATAATCGTATTTGCGCCGGAACCACCAGCCATGTATCTTATATAATCTTCTATACACACTTTATCTGGGTTGTACTTCCTAAGTAATTCTGTTATCATATTTTTTGACATTTGGATCATATCAAGAAACTCTAAGCTATCCAAATCTTTTAATTTCTTTGGATGCGCATCAAAAACATTAGATACGTTTTTAATCGGTTCAAAATAACCTATACCTATAAGATTATAGGTAAGGTTTTTATATTGTATAACTGACCACCCTATACATGTAGTAGATATGTCTAGACCCAGAATTATTGCCATATATCCTTTATTGGATATATATCGCACTATAAAAACAAAAGAGATGTACTCGTATAGAATACATCTCTTTTGCTGCTCAGCGGAAACTAAGCTCTAGGGTAAAAGATTAGAAAGGAGCTTTCTTGGTCTTGTTATCATAGTCAGGAAATTCTTCCTCACTATCAGTTGTTGAGTCTTCTTCAGAAGCTGAAGCTGAGGACGAACTTGAGCCGGAATTGATTTCTTCCATTATCTTGTCCAATCTCTCTTGAACCTTTTCACGGGTTGGAGGGCTTGCTCTACGAGCAATCTCTTCCGTGCTGTTCTCTTCGCGCTTTACCAAATCACTAGCAGATAATGGCTTTGGTGGCTTGGCTACTACTGTGTAGTAACCGGTTGCACCTCCATGTGGATCGACCACAATATCGATATCATATCTACTTGGATCGCCCCAGTCATCATCTTTGGCAAGCGTTTGAATTGCCTTGAAGACAGAGAAACCGATATCAAGTATCTTGTATGCATCGTTCTTACGATCGATTACACCAAGAAACCACCTACGCTTGGCCTTATCCTCGCCCTTTTCACAAACTGGGCAACTAGTACGGTGCTCAGGATCGGAACAGTTGATTCTGTATCCGAACTTTTTCCCACCATCTATCATATGCTTGTGCTGATAATAAGCGTATGGAAGGGTAAGCAACCTTACGACGTTAGAGCCTGGGTTCAAACGCAAAAATAGATCTTTGCTGTTTTTCTTTTCTGACGAATTTAGAACTACATCAGTCCAAGACTGTTCACCATATTTATTCATATTATTCTCCTATTTATTTTCTGTGTACTATTTTTGAATCTAACTACTAGTACGTATTAGTTTTGTGTAAAACTAACAAAACGGGTCCTTGAATGATCGGTTGTGCGGCCAAACTGGACTCGCACACCAGATCTTCTCAAAGCAGGTACTACGCTGTTGATAACTCGTCGCAACACGCTTGGTGTCTTTGGCCAGTTAGTTGGCGTAGCCCTTCTTAATCCTGATGTAATCGCTTGGTTGAGTTCAGTCATGGTACCATTCCATGAACCATTTCTGCGACCTAGAAGAGTCTGAATTCTAGTTTGAATGGTCTCGATAAGATCCCGATCAATGTTCATTCTTGCGACTCTGTTAGCTGTTCTTACGTTTCTTCTATTCATTCTTGCCATTTTAATCTCCTATTTGTGCTTGTATAGCAAACTGCGTACACTCAGTATTCTGTTCCATGGAATCTGGATCTCGACATAGTTTGTCTTATCAGTACTTTTAATAATCTCATCGTAGCTGCTGACAATCTTTTCCTCTGTTGCAGTACAATAGAAACCAACGAATTTACCACAAGTATTTGTTTCATCAAATTTTGTAGCAATGAAATGTAGTTCTTTCTTCCCTGCTTCTATTGTTACCAGATATGTTGGTACTATTTTGCCAGTTCTAATTTCTGGCATTCTAAGTACACCTTGATCATCTACCGATGACGCCGGTTTTATTGTTAAATCAGGCATATTATTCTCCCTCTTCCTCGCTGGCACTCCAGCCTTTGATATCGTCGAAGTTCTTTACATCTTTTGCAAGATGAATACCATCTGCCGAAACAACCAAATCCATTTCTGCAATGCACTCATCACCATCAAACAAATGATTCTTCTTAACTTTGGCTCTGGTTACGATACCATATTTGTATTTCTCGCCAGCTTTTACACGGTTCAAATCTTGCTTTCGAGAAAGCTGAACAATTACACTAGAGAGGTAATATATTTCGCCTCCGCCCTTCTCTGTTTGGCCAACGCTTCCAATATTAACGTATGTCTGATTGATAACTAGAACTGCAACAGTTTCTTCACCAGTTTCTCTGTTTGTAAACTTGTTGATTAACTTGTTGAACTTTCTTATGGTATAAGCATTTTCCTTTGCTGTAACACCTGGTTGCTGTGAATAATCCTCACTATCATCTTTATCTTCGGTTGAGTTTACGGATGCCCCAACACTATCCCAAACAATTAGAATCTTTACATCTGGGTTTAATTCTTTGGCTGAATTAACAAGGTGGGCAACAGCTTTTGCTCCATTTAGAATGTTATTAGTATTTACAACAAGTAAATTGTCTGAGCAACCACCAATCTTGTTGTCGAATCTTGATGGTGAGAATTTCTTCTCTGCATCCCATAGAACAACAAGCACTCCTTGATCTTGGGCGAATTTCATGAATGCCATCGCGTGGGTACTCTTACCTGAATCTGGTTTACCGGAGATTTCTATAATACGTCCGAACGGAATTCCTTTGAGATGGGTCAACTGATACCAGTGATCGCCACCAGTCCATAGTACGAAGTCTTTATCTTCCGTTGGTCTTACGAGACCCTTGCCTGTAGATAGTTGATTGGCTAATCCCGCTTCCTTTTTGGAATATGATTCTTGAGCTGCTCTCACTAGTTTATTTATGTCTATCTTTCCTAATTCTGTTTTCGCTGCTTGCTTAGTCATTGCATTCTCCATTTACTATTTATTCCATGTAACTTTTACGGCCCATACCACGGAAAAAGATATGACCTTCCTTTAGAGAAGCCATAAGATAATTGTATTTCCTTAACTCAGATTCTGCGTTAGAGTTAGCCTTTTTAGCCTCTACGACAACAGGGTCATGAGCTACAGAATGTTCCATAGCTGCTTCGGTAATTTTTTTACCAACGGCCGCATCTTTGATTTCAAAGTATTTGTCTGATTCAATTTTATCAATAAAAGATTTGGAATGGCGCGCAGCGCTTTCAATATCTTCAATAAAGAATGCAAGCTTCATTTGCGCTTGCAAAAACAGAGCTGCCGTTCTTTCGGCTTTATCCGTTTCGTACTTGTCTTGAGAGGCTGCTTTCAATTCAGCAAAACACTTCTCAACTAATTCTTCAAATTCTGCTTTGTTCGTACTCATTTTATCTTCTTTTGTTCATCTAGAATCACGCATCTACTTTTGCGTGTTGAACGGCTTATATCGACTTACTACTCGGCTTCTTTTTCTTTTTTTACTGAGCTCATTAGAGCGTCTAATTCATTCATTTTTTCTTGCATTTGCTTACACATATTAGATACCTGAAAGTGCATAGATCTGATGTGCTGATGCTGCATCAAAATTGCAACAAATAAAAAAACTTCCATACTTGTATGCCTGGTAGATGGGGGCTTTAAATATACAATTCTTCCTAGTTCATCGGTCTCAAAAAGATCTTTGAAAAGATCTTCTCCTTTGAAATTTGGGCGATCATAAGATCTACAAATATCTCGATACATACTAATTTCGGTTTCGGTCATTTCGACTTTTTTATTATCGATTATTTTAATGCCCATATTAACCTACCTATGATGAGCGCCAAAATTTGCCACCATTCCCGGCGACAGAGGCCTGCGACCTGAACTTTTTAAGTTTCTCAAGTTCTAATGATTTGGCATCATCTTCTTTAAAGATTGACATTATTTCCTTCTTGCCTCTGGCGTCAAGAGGGGCAGATGGCTCCTCAATGCCCTCCAATTCGCCATACTCATCGTCTTGACCGTGGAATGCAGTTGGATCCGCTGCACCCTGTATATGCTCTATAACTTTCTTAAAATTTGAAGGTTTGAGACCAGCCCGTTTGGCAAATATAGATACTTCTTCAGCGGGTGATTCCACTTCCATATCTGAGTCCTCATCCTCGGAACGACGAACAGGTGATGGGGACCTAAAACCTGGCAGTTGCTGCTTTGGATGAGTGGGTGTTAGAATGCTTCCTCCCTGAAAATAAGCTTCATTATTTATTTGATTTGGGTCCCACTTCTTCAGCCCGTAATTAGAGAATAGCCAATCAGCTGACTCTTCAGAGTATTCTGATGCTTTATCCATCGCAGACTTAAGATCGTTCAAAATTGACTGCAATTTCGCATCCATAATCTCTTGTCCGCATAACGGACAAACATTTACCGAAATAGCATGTACGAACTTAGGCGGTACATCTTCCTTACATGATTTACAGCGCATATTATTCCTATTTATCCTTTATGCCTTATTTTAGTTACACCATCTAAAATAGTTTCTCTATTTTGAATGAAACGATTAGAATCATATTCTTTTTTGCAAGCCTTACACCAACGAGCTTTTGCTGATGAAAATTCATCATCATGCTTATCTTCAAGGCATTTGGGGCAGTATCTCATACCGATAGTATATATCAGTCATCTTCTTGATCTAGATCAATCAGACCTTCATCAAATAGTTCATCTTCTATATTTTCAATCACTTTATCAGTACTATTCAAATCTATATTTTTGATAGAATCATTATTTGATTTCTTTAAAGAAATCTTTTTATGCTTCATGTCTTTTGGCATGGGAGGAGGAGGAGCAGCTTCATAAAAGCTTTCTAATATGATACCAATTTCGTCCTCGTACACATTAAGAGTTCCAGAAAAGTGAACCGCTAATCCTGGCTCGAACTTATATTTATTGCCGTAGAGGTCTCTCATCCTTGCTTTGACATCTTTCCACTTATTCGGAAACACCGTCAAAGTTATCTGATCTCCTCCCTCATCTTCAATTGTTGCCTTAATCATGTTCTCACCAAGGTACCTAGAAGTTTCCTTCTTTACCTTAAACTCGAACACGCTTTTGATTTCAGCGCGCACAGATGGAATTGGGTCTCTATCCTTCATAAGAAGAATATCCTTTACTAGAAATGAACGCTGCCTGAAAAAATTCATATATGCTTCTTTTTTACCACATATGAATGTTTCATCAAGGTAAGATTTTTCCAAAGCATACAGCTCTGATGGCGACCACTCTTTATCAACTGGCCAGGGATATTCAAATTTATCAAATTCTGGATTATGCTTTTTAAGCCATACCTGCAGTTTCTTTTTATAATCAGAACAATATAGATACATTACCTTCCTTGATATTCCAAAGTTATCAAGAAATCCGCTTGCCGCTAACGCTTGTACATGATTAGTCTTTACCTTTTGCGAATCAACACGCAGCATGAAATCATCAAAACTCTTGAATGGTCTTTTACTTACAAGGTCTTTCATAGCATCATCACCAACGAAGGCTAGTGCTTGCAGACCAGTAAGAAGTGAACCATCGGACAGAACTTTGTAATCAATATCTGATTGATTGATATCAGGAGAATTAATCTTTATTCCACGATTCCTAAGCTCCTGCTTTATCTTATCTATATTATCTTTAGATACCTTTGCATTAGATCTTAGTTCAGACATCAAGTTAGCCAATAAAAATTCTACAGGATAATGAGCTTTCAAATAAGCTGTATAATAACTTATCATTGAATACATAATTGAGTGACTCATGTTAAAACCATAACCCTGGAACTTGTCAACAACTTCATCCCATATTTTCATAGCAATATTTTCTGAGATGTCATTATTTTTTTTAGCATCGGAAATAAAGTCACTTCTCCACTGCAATACCTTTTTTGGATTCTTACCTTTTTCTTTTGTTAGCTTACGAAGACGATCTGCTTCATGAAGGCTCCAGCCAGCGACATCCTGCGCTAGATACATTAGAGATTCTTCGTACAGACCAAATCCAAATGTATCACCAAACGCCCTCTTCAAAGAAGGATGCAAAAGTTTGACTTTTGTACGACCTTCCTTAGCTGCTATAAACCCTTCTCTAATATCGCGCGCGGATGGGCGGGCGAGTGAATTGATATGGCTTATATCTTCGATTGATTTTGGTCTTATTTTTCTGCACAGATCAATCGTGCCTGCACTTGTCCCCAACTGGAATACACAGAATGTATCCCCTTTTGAAATAAGATCATAAGTCTCCTTATCATATTCTTCAAAATTTGGGGGATCAGGTGGTAATGGTTTTCCTGCTTCTTTTACCAGACGATATGTTTCATCAATTATATCTAAAGTCTCAAGACCAAGAGTGTCCATCTTTACGAGACCAAGTTCTTCAGCTCGCTCCTTATCAAACTCAATCGCAATAGCTCCATCCTTATCTTTTCGTAGAGGAACAAACCCTGGTAGTGGTCTTTGTGAGATAACTAGACCGGCAGCGTGGGTTGCCCACGCCCTATATTTCCCACAAATAGCAGCGTATTTCTTTAATTCAGGATAACTCTTAGAAGCATATTCACCAAATAGTGGCGCTTTTTCGATAGCTTCTTCAAAAGTCTTGACTTCTTTTTCATCAATCTTCTTTGGTATACTATCAGCCAGACTATTGCCAATATCAACTGCAGCCTGTCTGCTGCCACCAAACTCACAAGCCCTAGCAACGTCACGCGCGAACACCTTAGGCGTTATTGTATTTATATTAGATACGTGTGCAACGTGTTCAGAACCATACTTCTGCCTAATGTATTCCTGTACCTTATCTCTTCCAGCTGGAGAAAAATCTGTATCTATATCAGGGAAAGATGACTTCTCTTTGTTGTGGAATCTGGCAAAAATTAGTTTATACTTTATTGGATCAGCTCCGTGGATGCCAAGCAAGAATGCAATAAGTGAACCACCAACAGATCCTCTTCCCAAACCAACCCGTATTCCATTACGGCGGGCCCAAGTAATATAATCAGCAACGATTAACATATAGCTAGAGAAACCGTGATACTCGATAACATCTAGCTCTTCATCTAGACGTGCCTTATACTCAGCAACTCTATCTTGCGCTACCTTGGTTTTGAACTCTTGCTCGCATCTAAACCTTAGGTACGCCTTATCCTGATCTATCCTTTGCGAATCTTCATGAATGGACATCCAGTCCTTGAATAAAGAATAATCATCTTCCCTCTCTACTGGGAAAACGGGGAGTTCTTTTCCAGTTGGATTAGAAAATTTTGGATCGATCCAATCTGGCTTCTCACAAAGTTCTGAAAAATAAATAGAATTGGCACATAATTCTTTGGCAAAATCTTCACCATGATTTCTGGAAAAAAAAGTTTTTACCTCATCTCCACTTTTTAAGTAAAGATCAGATACGTTGTACTTAATTCGCGCATTAGAATAAACCGGCTGCATAGCCGCGATGGCCAGTAAAACATCATGCACATCAGACTCATCTTTTTTTAAATAATGTGAATTCGAAGTTGGTACAAGACGTAAATCTAGTTTCTTAGCTAACCTAATAAGTTGAGCATTTGTAAATACTTGATTAACGCTACCGCTATAATAAGTAGCTCCTCTGGCTAAATTATGTGTTTGCACTTCAACCCCCAAGTTGGAGCCAAAAATTTTGGACAACCGCTTAAGTGTGCTTTCAGCTTCATCAAAATTCTTATCATTGATGAGCTGCCCAACTATCCCATTACCACAACCAGTTAAACAGATTAGGCCTTCTGCATATTTTTCAAGCGCAGGCCAATCAATTATTGGAAGCACTTTTTTCATTACGATGGCGGAATTTTCAAAACCATATTTATTAATGGAAAGTAGATTTCTGTATCCTTGATGGTTTTTAGCTATCAGTACAATGTATCTAAGTTTGTCATCCTTCTGGGAAGTATTGTTTACGAAATATAACTCGCAACCAATAATCAATTTTACACCTGTTTCTTTGGAAACTTTTAGAGAGTCCCACGCCCCCGAAAGCGTGCCATAGTCTGTAACTGCCACAGCATTTTGTCCAAGTTCTTTTGCTCTTACAAAAAGTTCTTTCGGAGACACTAATGAATTTAGAATTGAAAAATGGGTATGGTTATGCAACGATACAAAATCAGTCATATTTCCTCAGTATTATCAACATTTAATACAGCCTACGAAAGGTCTATGGTACTTGTACCATGTTCAAATGAAGTTGAATATTATATACTATATATTACATTTTCAAGAACTATGTCTTTGACAGTTTCCTCCAGTGGGGGAGTTTTATCATTGTGTATGATCTTGAGTTTCTTAAACTTATCTTTCCAGAAATCCCTATACTCGGTCTTTCTGGTTAGTAGGTACTTGAGTTCGTCATGTGACAGTCTCGTCTTCTTGTATAGAGCATGGGCAACTATTTTTACTTCTTCCCAATGTTCTTGAAGAAATTCTTCAACATCACATTTCATTTGTTTTTTGAACAAATGAGTTTGTCTACCAGACTTGGCTAGATTATTTTTTCTTATTATAGAAGATGCCGTAGTAGTATCCTCTGATGAACCAGCCCTCAAATGCATGGGAAAATCATCAGAGCCACAGATATCTTTATAATACATTTTTTCAGCTAAGAGCCCCGCATAGAGTGCTTGAACCTCAGCTATAAAAAGAACTTTACGCAAATCCTCATCTTTCACATCATTGGCATCATAAATATACCAATTAGTGTACCCCATATTAGTTTTGGGCGTCATTACACTTACATCAATGACTTGTAAGAAATTGCTTAAAGCACAAATGGCATGACCTGCCTCATGATAAGACATGGCAATTAATTCATAATCATATGATTGATTTCTAACGTCCTTTATTGACATTTTGGTGCCTCGTTCGTTTAGAGCCATCAAGCAAATTTTGTTTTGAACTTAAAGGTCTTAAATTACTTAAAGCCCAACATTTCTTAAAATCATCATCCTCCATTGAGGAATATTTAAATGTTGAATGTGGGACTATATGATCTATGTTCCATGTCCATGTAGACGTATTGTTATCATCCCATTCTTTTGGATTATATTTGCCCCAATTATTCCAACTCATCCATGGCTCAAAAAGAGACTCTAAATGTTGTTTCAATTCTTCTAAATTCCAACCAACAAATTTTAAAAAAGACAGATTACCTTTCGTTAGACCATTTAATATAAAATAATTATTTATTAATTTTGATACAGAAACTCTAATTCTAAACGACGGGTCTATCTCTTTTCTTTTCTTTTCATATTCAGTATGATACTTTGCCCTCTCAGATTTATTATCTAATAACCACTTTTTATTATTTTCTCTTTCTTTATCTTTATTATTTAAATAATAAAGATGTCTTGAGATAGCTTGTTGTGGCTTATGGGTTTTAGCATACTCTGCTTTTTTAAAAGCTTCACATACCCGACAAATTGCAATATAAGAATTTCGATCCTTTCTAAATCGAAATTCAGAAAATTCCTTCTCTATTTGACAAGAAGTACATTTTTTCACAATTATCCTTTTATGTTCCGAAGTATCCCTTCCACAATTGCTACGCTGTCATCACAAGAATTCGTTTTACATCTTATATTTAATCGATTAGAACCAAAAGGCCCCATGGCGACAAGATTAGCATCTTCCACATACAATATACCCCGGTCTGCATAGGCTTTCGATTCTATAAACTTAGAATCCGCAAAAAATTGTTTATGTGCTATATCTAGCGGAAAATCAAATTGTAATAATATTTGGCCCTTGGAGCAGGCTGAACATGACTTTGTTACAATTTTTTTGATTTCCGTCAAAGATTAACTCCCCGATTTTCCAGCACAAACATGCAATATTTAATTTTTGCAGTTGCTTGTGCCTTCTTCTCTCTGTAAGGTTTTGAAAATTCCTTAACCTTTTCACGAGCCTCGGTTAATTCCTTATCCTCTTCTTTTTCGTTTTCTGCGTCATAAACAGCAGATTCTTGCTCCAGAAGTCTTTTCTTAATCTCTTCTGTATCCATAGCATTAACATTATCTAGAAACTCTGGTTCAATTTTTTTACGATACTTATCTGGAAAAATAGTCTTACTCATAATGCCTCTTATTCAATTATTGTACAATGCTTCTGTATGAAGCCTAATGTGTTCTCGTCTCTGATTCTGTTAAAAAGAATTGGAAGATGCCCATTTTTAAACATGCCTTCAAATACTTCCTCAGGCTTATCCGAGAATTTAGATATATTCTCTTTTGCTATCTTAAATACTTCTTCATCACTTAGCTGAGCCTCTGGCTCCACATCACGTATTTTTGCTAAGACTAAAGATAGTTTGATGCTATTATCGGCGTGCTCTAGATATCTTTCTTTTTGGACATCAGAAAGAACTTCCCAATTCTCTCCATTATTCTTGGCGCTCATTTGAGCTTCTGCCGAAGAAATCCAATGTGGAATTTTAAATTCATGATTAGTTATCAATCTTTTAGATACTTGATCCATAATCTGGTTACGTGTGGTTTCCTGAACCCTGTTTGAAGCTGTACTGCTAGCATGGTTCATCATGATTTCAAAACTTTCAAAACCAACCTTCTTTGCTAAACTATCATCCAATGGTGCTGGTTGAACCTTTGATCCTAAGATAAGTTTTACATTGAATGTAACATTTTTCCCGGCCAAACTATCAGTAACCTCAGCAGGCATAACTAATGAGAAAACTCGTTCTTCGCCGGTCTTCATACCGAGAAGGTTATCATCGAATCCTGGTATTGGCGTTTTACCAACTTGTACAAGTTCACCAGAAGCCGTAAGCCTGTCAACCGGCTGCTCATCAACGGTGCCATTATAATTAATAACCACGTTATCCCCAATTTGGACAAAATCATTTTCTCCATATGGAGTTGTCTCGCCATATCTAACTCTTAGATCTTGAAGAATTTTTTGCGCTAACTCAACCGCATTCATCTTTTCAGCTGGCTTAGGAATTTCAAAATCCTTATACTGTTGAAGTTCAAACGCTGGCTGTACATGTAATGTAAAATCACAATTGAATTTGTTACCTTCCAGATGAATGGATTTAAATTGTGGGTACCCAAATGGCTTTATACCTTTTTCGAAAATTGTATTTTGAACTGCATCATTAGCAAGCTCTTTCTGAAGAGCTTCGTCTATCTCTTTTCTAAAATAGATTTTTAGAACTTCGGGAGAAGCATGTCCGAGCCTAAATCCTGGTACAGCAACATCCTTAAATTTCGCTACAACTTCACTTCTTTTCGAGATAATAGTTTCAATATCTGACTCATAGTGAACGTCAACCTTACAATATTCTATTTCTTCCATCGTAATATTCATATTACTTCCTTGATTTCTTAACTCCATCTAATACATTAGATTTTGCTGAATATGGTCTCAAATTGATTAATGCCCAACATTTTTGAAAATTTTCATCAGACATTGACTCATATGGCAAGTTGGCCTGTGGAATTATGTGATCTATCTGCCAAGTCCAAGTAGTCGTGTCGTCATCTTTCCACGTTGTAGCATCATATACTCCCCAATTTTCCCAGGACATCCAAGACTCGAATTGGGATTCTAAATAAATCTTAAGTTGCTCAATAGTATATGGCAACACATCTAAAATAGAATTGCCATTTTTAGTAGAACCAGCTTTACGCAAAGCACTTCTAATTGTCGATGAAACTATCTCTTTTAGTTTAAAACTTGGATCGGTTTTTCTTAGAAACTTAGCTCGTTCAGCGCGTTTCTCATTAAGATGAATTTTATTATTGTCCCGATATTTTTTTCTAGTTTCATCAACTTTATCTTTGTTGTTCAATTTATAAAGTTTATTTCTTATAACTAATTCTTCTCTATTATTTTCCCAATATTCTCTATTGTGTGAATCAAAATATTCTAAATTATCGATGTAATATTTTGAATTATATTCACTATAACACTGTTTGCATTTATTTTTAAAATAAATGATTTCGTTTTTACCCTTAACTTTTGGGTACTCTAAAAATTCTTTAATCTTTGAGCAATTAATACAAATTTTTGTACTACCAGGATGATTCGCCATATGATACCTTTGGTCTAGTAGCGGCAATTCCTTCTTTACAAATATCTAAGTATGAGCAATATTCACATAACCGTGTCGGGTTCGGCCTCCATAATTGTTCTTCCTCGATCTGTTTTGCATAATCTTCATATTTATTTTTTATTTCTAATATTTCGTCCTTAACAAATTCTTTTGTTATGTACTCAAAATTATGTCTCAATAGAACATACGAGCCCCGAACTTTTTCGATATCTTGATTTTCTGACCAAATTACGTATGCGTACGTAAGTAATTGTAAAAAATCATTTTTAAGATATTTTTTATTCTTAGTAGTTTTGTAATCTGCCACATGCAAAATACCATCACCATCTAATTGAATTCTATCAATCATACCATTTAATATCACTCTATCAGTTATGGCAAAATCGAATTTTTTTTCGACTGCAATAATTTTAGATTCGCCATCCTCAATAGATATTTTTTTTAAATAAGCATTTATTATTTCATAAGCTTCTTTTTGCATTTCACTAGATAATTTAAATTCCGATTTGGCAGATTTAAATACCTTAGACATTACGGTGCTAAATTTTTCAGTTGAACCATTTATATATTCAAGGTGAAAATCTTCTAACACTTTATGTAAGAATTTTCCAAAAGTATGAAAAATAAATTCCTTTTGAGGTAGTTTATCAATATATGCAAATTTATATTTTTTTTGGCAGTCAGAATATGTTTTACATTTACTAACAGATAATCGTAACGATAATTCGGGCATTATAGATAATAATAAACAAATGATGCTAACTCGACAAGCTATTTATCGGAGCCTATCTGTAAACTACATCGTATGACGTCGACCGGAAATACGGTAGCGGTAGGTAAAAGGTTTAAATAAGTGTGCGGTATAGAAACGGAACCCATTTGAAATATTTTGATCCTCCGCCCTCTTTAGAGTTCCGCCCGAACACCACATTTTGAAGCGCCCCAACATTTTGAGTTGGTGAATATGGGGTTGTCGATATAATCCATCGACCAACAGTGTTATCATAATAGTAATACGTCATCATATTAGTTCTTGCATTATACCATCTATTCACAAAACCTCCCATTGTTGGGGGACTGTCTAATGTGGAATTGTAAAGTAAATTACCATCACGTACAGTTTCTGGATTTTCCAATGACATGTATGGTCTATTGATAACAACTGGATTGGTAGGATCTTCTGTAGTTGAATCCTGATAAATCACAAGGGCTCTTGGATTAAAGATTTTGTCAGAGGTGCTAGAACGTTCTGGGCTGTACTGTACTGGAAATGAGCTTGCAACCACCTGAGTTTGTCCAGGTAAGTTCCCAACACCAGGCTCTTCTTCATTGAGCCAATTCAATGTGGAATATACTTCTTGAAACTCGTAGTAGCTAAGTGGTTGGTTAGTGAATACTGCTGGATTACCCTCACCATCAAATCCGGCTGGAGTCGATGGTAAAGCTTCGTTATTTACTGTGTAACCAGCATCTGCAGGATTTAGATACTGAAAATTTGGATTTGGACTGTTGGTTCCGAATGGAAACAAACTATTATTTGTGGATGCATTATTTACATTTGTTGTCGCAGAATGAGGAAGCCGAGCGCCAGCATCTGTTGACAATTGGTCTGGATTCGTTGTATATGTCTGAACTATCGTAGCAGAATTATTTGTACCGTCAGAGGCATTAACCGATAGAATTATAGAGAGGGGGCCCGAGGGCATTAATATCGGTGCCACATATACGGGCGAGAACGTGGTTGGAGAAGAACCATCTAAAGTATAAAAAATTGTAGCAGGTATGTTAGTAGATAGCATTATAGTAGCCGGAATACCTGGCTGAACCTCTGTAGTGGAAGGAGTAATTGTAATATTTATTATCGCCATGCTATTCCACTGTGTTTAGAAATCTTACATTTTTTTCTATTAATTCTTTCTTTAACATGATCCTATATATCTTGTGTGCTGCTTTTCTAAATAATTTAGCCATTTCAAGATATACACCTTCACCCTCTCTTCGGTAAAGAATCATAAATTTATCATGGTAATCCATAAGCTCTAACTCTGGACTAGCACCCTTTATTTCTTGCTTTTTAACTCCCTGTGATGGAGAATCTTCTCGGCTAGTTATTATTCTATTGACTGCGTAATTTAAAAGAAATTTATAGAACTTCTCAGTACCTATACTAGAATACTTATCTACAAATAGCTTCTTTGATTCTTCGGGGATCATTACATATATCCTATATTATAACTATATCATACCAGTATTTCGGAGGATGGTACATCTAACGCTCTCCGATAAATCATTTAAAGAACTATTATTATCTATTACGTAGTGAAAATCTGTATTTGGAATAATTTCTTGCTGGGTTTCAGATATGTCATCAATTCTAGCAGCATCATCCCTAAGAACGCGAATCATCGTAAATCCTGCTTCTTTAAGAAATTTGAATTCATTAATAAATCTTACGTCGCTAACAATATAGGCCCATTTATCTGTTGAGCTTCTTGCATCTTCGACTAAACAATTAAGCCAGATATCTCCATTATATTGGCGTCCAAATGCGCCTAGATCTATAAGAGCCTGCCTATAAGTTAATGATTTGCCATTCTTGTCAAAATACTTATCAGCAATGATTGTAGACCTCAACTCGCTTGGACCATAAAGACACTCTTCGGAAGCCTCTGGAAACATGGATTTCACTATTCGTTTCATTGGATCTGCTAAAGCAACTATTTTAGTTTTATCTTCTGGATAACCAAGATGTTTAATCATTAGGGACGCAACAGTATTTTTTCCGGCGCGGGCTTTGCCTGATATTGCAAATAAATACTGAATCCCCGCTTTGTTATTTATGATATCCATAATTCACCATGTGTTAACAACCTTTGCTGTAGAAACTAAGTTCTCGTCTTGTTCTACCAGAATTGCATGACTAAATTTTTCTTTAAGTTCTTTGTTGTGTGTTATAACAAGTATCTTGAAGTCTTTTTGTAATTTCTTTATAGAATCTTCAAATGCTTCCAATATACCATCATCTAAGGATTGATCTGCTTCATCAATCAAAAGTAATTTAATATCTGTTCCCAGCCTTTTCTTAATGACCGAAGCCAGGCCTAGTTTTAGACATAGGGATGCAATAAGTTTCTGAGCACCAGACAATTGATCGTACTCTAATTCATATCCGTTAAGAAGATACGTTATATCAAGCGTGTCTTCTTGGTCTCCATCGTCCCTATCTTTAATGACCGAGAACTGAGCCTGCAACCCAGGACGTAACTGAGTTAGAAGATTATTTGTTTCAATCTGGAAATCATCTAAAATAGTGTGCGTTATAAGCGCAGGTATACCGGCAGCTCCGAACGCCTGAACCACTTTTTGATGCAATGAAAACTTATCTTCGAGAACCTTAATGTTTTCTTTAATTGATTTAATCTTTTCTATGTCACTGGTACGCTCATCTTTTTTATGAAGGAGAATGGCTTTATTATTTGATAATGATGAAAGTAATTTAGAAATATCATCTATCTCTTTTGAGAATGAAAAGATTTTTGTTTTAACATTACTAATATCTGTCTTTAGATTGGTATACTCATCAGCACTTTGCATAAATTGCGTTTTCTTGAGCTTATCGAATTGGGCGCTCTTATCATCTAAAGATACCTTATTTTTGTCAGCAGATTCAGTATATTCTGTATACAATGCTCGTTTGTGCTCAATTTCTTTTCTCTTTATCTCTAGAGAGTTTCTAAAAGATACAAGCTCTTTCTCATGAAGTTCATAAGCAGATTTATCTTTGTTGAGCGCACTTTCTCGCAAACGCAAATTTTTAATCTCTGTATCAAGAGATATTTGTTGTTTCGAATATTCTTCTATCTCTTGATCTATCTGCTCCATACAGGCTCTTCTATGTTCGTCTGTAATTGGCTGCCTACAATGCTTGCATATGCCATCTTTTGGCAGCGGAGTACCAAGATCTTTAAGAATCATTTCCACATTCTTTTGTAGAGCAAGTTTTTCTACAACACTAGATGACAACTCAATTATATCGTTTTGTAATTTTTCAAAATTAATACTACTAGGGCGCTTTATCTTTATTGTCAAATCCGATACTTCTTCAGCAAGTTGTTTACCCTCTCTCTTTAGGAGGGCAAGCTTCTTTTCGTATTCTGTGCTAGCAGCAGTTAAACTTGTAATCTCAGATTGTAACTGTTTTTGTTTGATCGCTGATTCAGAAGATTGTTTTTCTAACAACTCAAATTTTGTATTAAGAGATGCGAACATCTTATTTTCATTTTCCAGCTTCTCTTTTGTAATAGAATATAGCGAGCTTTTTTCTGATAAAAAATTATCGATATCAATTAATTTAATATCTATATCTGATATGTCTTTAATGGGATCACCAACGGTTCCAAGAATAGTTTCAGCTATATCAATCTCTCTAATTATGTCTGCAACCTTCTTCTTGGCTACCTTCTCAAAAACAGAATACACATTTAGTTGTAGGGCTTCCTTTAGAGCCTTCTTCCTATCACCTGGCGTTATGGCCGCTAACCCATCAAGTAGATCTCTTTGTGAAAATAAAACAGAATTACAAAAAGTTTTATAATTAATCTTAATTATCTTGGCTATATCTTTTTCTGTTTCCGAGGGTTTTCTTTGAGTAATTTCTTCCCAGGTCTCCCCATTTTTTCTAGCTAACCTAATATCTGTTCCGGATCTTTTAGAATACTTTCTTGTAATTTTGTATATAATAGATGAATCAGACTTAAATTCAAATATAACTTGACAGTGATCACAACCATGTCTAACGATTTTATCAAGGATAGAGAAATCAGTTCTATTAAAAATAGCATATTTGATAGCAGCAAATATTGTGCTTTTCCCTGAACCATTAGAAAACTTATCATTACCTTTAATTTTTCCTATAATAAGAGCGCTATTAAAATCTGTAAAATCAATATCACTCTTAGAATGACTACAGAAATTTTCTAGTACTAACCTTATGGGTTCCATTACTTGCTTTCCTTAGATTCTGAAGAACACTCTTTAGCTATAGCGGTTGCAAGGGTTATAAAATCATTCCTTATTTTTGTATCCACGTTCACGTCTGCATACATCTTTATAGCTGTAAACTCGTTAACAGTGCTATCTATAACCTCATTGGCTGAGTTTTTCTTTATGAGGGATACTTTCTTTTCTTCACTTATTCTTGATATATGGAATGCCCCCAAACCAGTTAGGCAGCTTTCAACCTGAGTTCTATCTACAGTCACTAGATCTGGACTACTTAGAGTGATGCTTAGGCTTACAATTGCTTTGCTTAAATCTTTATGTTTGGTTTTAAGTTCTCCAAGCACATAGTCAGTCGTGCTTAAGTTACTTGCTGGCACGGATACCGATATTTGTTTTAGTGGACGAGATGGAATTTCCAAATATTTATAAGGCTCACTCTTCTTCGGATCAAAAACTACTATTACTTTTGTATGATCTGCTTCTCCAAAATCAGACAAATCCATACTCCCTATATGTGAAACATATGGATCTTTAGATAAAATCTGTGGCTTATGTACATGACCCATCCATGTAAAATCATAACCTTCAAACATTTCCACCGGACAGAACAGTTCATTACCAAGATCATCTATTTCATCACCAACCGGTATCGAGCCCTCGATACACAAGTGCCCAACAACAACTTTAGCGTTGTGAGCCTCGATGCTTGCAAGTTCATATGGAACGGCCGCACGTATATTTTGCATGGCCTCAGCATTTGAATCTGTGTTGAAAGACCTGCGATCCCTAAATGGAATTAATGTAAATGAAACGCCGGGGGTATGAAGCGTACTCATGTACTTGTACACGTATACACCTTCAATATCAGCGGCAGATATGATATCGAGGGCGGACATATAAAACTGTCCGCTCCTCAATATGTCATGATTACCAGCTATGATATGTACATCAATATCATTATCTGTACATTTCTTTAGCCATGATATAAAGAGTGCAATGATAGTGGGATGCGGTTTAGAATCTTGGAATACATCACCAGTAATGATGATGCTTCTTGCCATGTATTCCATGGCTCTATCTAACGTCCACTCAAGTATATTCAACTGGTCAACAATTCTGCTATTGAGAGCGGCCCCAATACCTGGCTTACCTATCGAGAGGCCTTTTCCAAGATGAACATCTCCTAAAATAACAGATACGGACATTACTCAATCCTTAAAAATATATTTTTCATTATGAATGATAAACAATATAGTTCGTTTACTTACACCATATTTCACGGCCAACTTAGACATAGATGTCATCCCTAGAGCATACTCTCGTCTTATTTTTTTCAGCTCGTGAAAATGATAACTTGGCGCCGTGCGCCCTCTTACCAAATATTCCGTTTTCTAGGGCCTTGTTTTTCCTAACTGGGTCACCAATGTTAAGAATCCATACAAGTTCCACCAGGATGGAAATATCCGCATTCTTTACAAATGTCCTGCACCATTTTTTGGAATCGTTCTTCCTCTTCTTCGTTGAAATCAATTTTTGGCGCAAAACACCACGCCCAATCAGGATCCCATTTATCTATAGATTTATGGTCATCGAAAGATGTATGAATATACCAACCATCTTTTGTATCTACAAAAGCTGTACCAGCTATCCAGCCATGAACTTGTGGCCGAAGTATAATAATGTTATCGCGTTTGTTTATTGTGTAACGGGGATCACCCCTACGCCACATTTTTGTTATTGACATTTATATTGATCCAACTTAATTTTCAACTTAGAGATTAGAGACTTTAGTCCATCATTATCAAGATTATGCTTGAAGTTGATTGTGTCAAATATCAGACTCACCTTTTCACAGTAGTCAACTGCGGATTTATCGTCTAAGTTGTCCGATATGAAATTTCTAATCAATGTTGAAAACTCAAGAAACAGCTGTTGCCTGCTGACGAAGTCAGCATGATCTGAAGCGATTTCTTGTGTTGGATCTATATCAAATCTAGATAGAATTCGAGCCGCAGATTTATCTTTTGACTCATTTCTTATGAGTGCTACAAACTCTACGGGGCCTCCTCCACTCTTACAGCCAAAACAATAGAAGCTGTTAGTATCTTTATAATACTTGAAAGATGCTGTTCTTTCTCTGTGGAAAGGAAAAGGACAAAAACATTTGGTTAAGTACTCATCAATCTTAAGATCATACTGTCTAAATATTGAGACAATATCTACAGAATTTGCTTTTCTAATTAAGACTTTTGAATCTTTATCATTAGATCCAGCGTCTCGATCTTGGATGAATGCTTCGCCAATACTAGCGGGTCCGGGGTTACTTTGTAGTGGGAACATAGCTGGGAATATGTACTATATCTTTCCTTCTCTTCAGAAATCAAATCCAGAATTTTATCTTTGGTAATCATAAATTACTTGTCTTCTGGCTTACTCTGCTTCTGCAGTTGCATCTTAAGCTTATCGACCTCGTAAGCGAGACTATTGATTATGTCGCGCTGTAATAAAGTCATTTTCATTAAGAGCATGCACAGAGCAGTTGACCCCAAGCCTTCGGGTTGAGTATCATCCTCATTCATCTCAGATGCTACAGTAATTAACTGCTGTAGTACTTCATTCTCTAGATCTTTGGAGACAAGGGTTTTATTGAGTGGCAGAATTTTATCCTCAATAAAAGACTTGAATTTTGCTGAGAGGTCCCACATCCTCTGTTTGTAGCCTTGAATTTTTATAAAGGCCGCATCTGCTTTTTGAGAAAAAGCTTCAGAAGTAGATGGCTTCGGTGGGGGTAAGTTGGACCCCTCGTTGTTAATCTTTAATCCAGTTTTTCTTGGTTTTGGCTTTTTGTTATCATCAAAAGGCATTTGGCTTTTTTCTCGATACAATAATGTACTTTTCCACGCCTTCACATGAGTACTTTGAACCCACAGCCTCTTCGATAGCTGGTATAGCAGATCCTGCTTTATAAAGCAAAAAGCATCGTGTAGGATCGATTGGTGCTGGCCTACAATAATCAGAAACCTTCTGGCCTGGCAGAGAGAACATCATGATTGGCTTGTTCTTTATCTCGGCCCAAATCAAATCAGCCTCAGTAGGTGGAACCGCTGGACTTGTAACTGCTGGTTGTTCTGAAACTTCTGGTGTCTTCTTTTCGTTTTCGTTAGTCATTTTATCTCCGTCTTGCTATACAATATATATCTCACTCAAAAATATTTTTCATGTCGTCAAAATTTGGCATACCAGTAATTCTTTTAATTTCTTTTCCACCCTTGTAGATGAGAAAAGTTGGTAACTCAGTTATTTGGGTTCGTTTTGAAATATTTTTGAATCTGTCTACATCTACGCAAAGAACACTTATATTATAATTTTGTTCGATTAAATTAAGTAAAGAAAATACAGTTTTTACTAAAGGATAAACCATTTCAGAAGAAAAGAAATAAACAATTGGAGTATTATTTACTTTGAATTCTTTATCAGATGTTAGAAATAGCATTAGTTCTTCTTTTTATCTATGTCCGGTGCAAATATATTTTCTACAGACTTAGAGCCGAAGGACGACATGAAGGTTATAACTTCCTGCGAAATCTTTCTCATCTCTTCTACAAGATCTTCTGAATTTGTAATTCCAGCTTTAATCAAAATTCTTTCAAGAGCTGCAACCTTAACGACAACTTCAGCTAATAAATAATCTTGATCAGTTAAACTATTCGATTTTGTCTTTTCATCAACCATTTTCGGACCTCATATATCATATTCCACAGCATTTTTTATACTTTTTTGGTTTATTCGTGATGGGATCAATTTTTCCGCAGAAGCATGGATCGTTTGGACCTGTTTTGCGTTTTGCTCCTACTGATTTTTTAATTGCCATGTCTGGTAAGAGAATTCCGTTAATATGATCAAGCTCATGTTGGCACACAACAGCCATCAGACCGGCAGCTTGAAAGGAGTGTGGGGCAACTAAATTATTAACGACGTAAATTTCTTGGTACCTGAGCGTATCTTCGATTCGTCCTGGAAAAGATAAGCAGCCTTCCTCCTTGAAAATTGCTTGATCATATTGTTCTTTAATTTTACAGTTGATAAGATCGACTCTGTACACATTATCAATCCGCACAATAGCAATATCTTTGGCAATACCTATTTGGGGTGCGGCAAGACCTATTCCTGGCCTACCAAGCTTGGCTGAATGCTCTAGCTCTTGCTCTAACAGAGCTATAAGCTCGCCAACTTCCTCTGGCTTAACATCTTCACATTTAACGCGAAGAGCTTCTTCATTATTAGTAATAATCATCCCTAGACAATATATCACTTTCTACAGCTACGGCAAGAAGGCTTTACTCTAAATTTATTTTGTCCATTTTGATCTATTGATAATTTTTTAAGACATACTGAGCATACTTTTTTCTCTTTAGCGCAGTTCTCGCAAATACAAGAAATATTATTAAGTATCTCACCTTTGCATCTTATACAGGTTCGTTTGGTTACTAAAATCGATAACTTAGCACAGCTGGGACAAAACATAAATTACTCCATCAATAATTTGCTATAATATAAGTGAGGAAAGCATGAGTTTATATATCCCTTTCATTCATAAAATAATTAAGAAAGAAAAAACTAAACCAGTACAAATTCCTCTATACATCGAAAAAGATTTTGAAATTTTAGAAAAGAAAAACAAAGAAGAAGAAAATAAGAACATTACAATTATTGAGTTATTTTAGAGTATTGTAATACGTATCTACTTTTCCCATCATAGACGATTCTTCTGACTCGGCAGGCGACTCACCACCTACGAATCCGGACTCTTGCTTAAACGACCCTACGTGCCCTTTTTCGTGCGCAATCGTAAGGGCTATTTGGCGAACAAATTCCTTCTCGAATTGATTTTGCGGGGCATTTGGAAGTTTCGCTTGAAGCTCAGATTTGATACGAGAAAGATTGATATGTATAACGGCTGAGTCTTGACCAGGACCGGACGCTACATGCCCTAATCCTTTACCCATGTCAGCTACAATCTTGCGTACTCCTACAAAATAACTAGGATTCATACGCTTGAGAAGTTCTACCGCCTTTTGAATGTAAGTATCCCCAGGTTCGACCTTTATGTCAGGTGATGCCAACTCAGCATCCATCTGGGAGAATTTTACATACTTCGAAACGATATTTCTAACTTGTGCAAAATCATCCTGTGGGTCCGACTTAGCTAGACACTTAATACAAATTTTATAATTAGCGTCTGCACAAACTGAGAATAGTTCTTCGGTATTGAATTCGTTGGCACATACTATGCAATTATCTGGATAATTCTTTACCATTTCGGACCTTATGGATCTATATATCTATCCTATATTATGCCCGAAAATAAAAAGCGTGGCTCCCGCTAGAGAACCACGCTTAAAAATCACTTAAGATTTATTATTTGCTGCTCTTTTTTCCCTTTTTCACTGAAGACTTCTTTGAAGACTTGCTTGATTTGGATTTTGAGCTGGTTGATTTCTTTGCCATTAGATCACCTCCTTTGAAGGCTTTAAAAAATTGTCTATTCAACAATTTATATTTATATATTAAGATATTGGTTATTTCGGATTAGAATTTTCTCTCGCCACCGAAAAATTTATCCCAATCAGCATGCCAGTGATCGTTTTCAGATATATAGTGCATATATCCTGCTGGAGCGACCGGCTTGTTGATAAGTTCCATACTAGCGCCTTCAGGTGTTCTACTACCTTTGCGATTGTTGCAGCTATAGCATGCAGTAACGCAATTGGTAAAGGACGATTGACCACCTATACTTTTAGGTATAACGTGGTCTACTGTTACCTGACCGGACTTTAAGAGTTTTGAGCAGTACTGACAAGTAAACCTATCTCGTTTAAAAACTGCTTTTCTTGAAAATGAGAGTTGAGAATACTTCTTTCTAACGTAATATCGTAGACGAAGTATGGACGGAAAATTGACAGTTTTGCCACCAAAACGGATCTGTACATCTGGCCAAGTTGCAACTATATCAACTTTGTCCTTACATACAAGCTTAATAGCCTTTCGTTCAGAAATGAACGAAAGGACTTCGTAAGTGTTATTTAGTAGCAGTACCTTTTTCATTTAGTAACTTTAGTTTAGAGATAGATGTTAGAATATCTTCTTTTGATACCTCATCACCTACATTAACCCATCCTTCTCTCTTACGTCTTGAAAACATTTCTAGTCTTTGTGTGCCTGGAAACATAATTTCTAGTCTATCCTGCAAAGCTTCTGGCTTTATGGAATGACCTTGATTAACGTCGAAGCAAACTGAGCGTTGTGATTTGTCCTGTAATTTTCTATATATCTTCGTATTATTGATTCCGATCAAACAAATTTCATGGGTCTGTCTAAACAGACGCCCCATCCCAAACGCGAGTAGTTGCTCTGGTATGAAATTTTCGAACCAATTTATAGCATTATGTATCAAAAGATCGGTTACTGAAGATCTTTTCTTAGTTTTAACCCACACAAAGACTTGTTTCTGCGTGAAGCCCCAATCGGTCATTACGGTCATACCCTCCTCTAACATAGATCCAAGAACCCATAAAGCAAGTACACATCCTTTAGGATCGGCTAAATCGGCCACGGGTAAAGCAGAAATGTCTTTCACCGTCATAACATTATAATTTGCAGCGGAGCCCCGTTTTACAGAGGACATTTTTAATTGGTCAGAAAGGCTCCACGGGGGATCTGCTACAATAATTTGGAATTTCATTCTTTATCTAGTACATCTTTAATTTTATCAAGCAAGTTGTCAATAACGATAACTTTAATTTGGCTAGCAGTTTTATCTTTTTCTTCTACTATTGTGTTATATTGTCTATTAATTTCGAACATTCTTCTAAAATTCTGAAGCTTGAATCCTTTGGCTTCTAAGTCTAATATAGAAGATACCCAGTCATCAATATCAGGTATATCTGGCATAGCATCCAGTTCTGCCAAAATATTTGCCATCTCACGGTTTAGATGAACTTGAACATCAAACAGGTGTTCCATAGCTTCAAATCGGTTGATAATATCTTGAATTTCATACCCATCCATTACAAAGCCTCTTTAGGCCTTTTAATTATAGCAGTTGGGAGTGTAACAACAGAGTCTGCATTAGGGATAGATAATTCCTGCATGGCCTTGATTTCTTCTTTCGTGGCCGTATCAGTTTTCATCACTTCAACAAAATATTTGCCAGGTTTTAGATGAGCTTGCCATTTACCATTAGCATTTGTCTTAGTTTTTTGTATAACTTCTTTTTGGTCATTCATGATACTTACATAAGCCATAAATAAATCTTTGCCCTTGCTATCTGTTATTCTTTGTACGACAGGAACTTTCTTTTCCGAACTACCAGGCTGATCTGACTTCCTATGTATATCCTGAATTGGTGGTTCTGGCTTTGGTGACGTATATGACTCAGAACGAGCTGTACGTCTAAGGGATGATGGCTCTTCTGCCACCGTTAAGACGTGTTCAGCAGATGTTTGAACAATTTCTTTATCTGATTGTGGTGTGGGAGGTACAGTAGGACCAACAACCTGGGTTTCTGGTGCCTGAGCATTTCCTTGTTCAATATAATTATATATCTTATTTACACGATCTAGAATTAACTTGATGTTCATATTGTATACGCTCATCGATTGAATAATAGTATTAACTTTATCTTCAATCGATACAACGACCTCAGAGGCTTTTCTTGGTTGATCAGCCATCTATAAATACTCCAATTTTAAGGGCAACTCGCTTGAGAACCACGATATCATCTAGTCCAACTTCTAGCCCTTTAAAGGATAGGTCCTCACCATAGATAATTCCCTTAACACGTTTTTCAATCATCTCAAGCGAGCCTAATGATATTAATTTACCAAGTACCATCAATATATATTCACCAATTTCTGGTGTCGATGTTTCTTTGGCCGGTTCCTCACGTCGAGCTGGTAGTGGGGAAGGTTGCGACCCAAAGTTCACAAAATCATTATTATCAATAATGTGTCCGCTTCGGACATCTACCACATCACCATCTTCATCAAAAGGTACATCGTCGACGGAAGCATACATTTCAGAAGGCTGAAAAACCGGATCTTTATTCAATCTGACATACTCCGGTTCATATCTGGAACGAACTGGTGGTGCTGATCTTGTAGGATTTTTAATTACGTCTGCCGCTTCTCGATCTAATTCTTTATCTCCAGCCATTGCTTACCTTATCCTAAATCTGAATCGCTTTTAGTATTGCGTTCTCTTTTGCGCTTATCTTTTTCGGCCTGCTTTTTGATTTTTTCTTTCTCATATTCGCCGGACAAAATCTTCTTTTGTTTCGTTTGAAGTTCAAGGGTGCGCTTGATAGACTCGCTATGCTTGCGGCGACGCTTCTCGGATGGCTTTTCATATGATTGCTTCTCTTTGTATAAAGAAAGAATCTTTTCTGACTGAACTAAAGCTCTAAATGCCTTGAATGCCTTATCAAAATTACCATAAACTTTCACTTCAAGTGGAGAAAAATATGACCAATCCATCTCTGGCGGGCCAGAGGTCTTTACTTCCGTTTCAACTTTCTTAGGGGACTTATTTCTTTTCATAATATAAACGCTTTAGCGCTCCTTACATAACATATAACAAACTCTACTTCTTCTTAGAAGAATTTTTATCGATATACTTATCAATACCAATAGTTTTTGAACTCTTCCGGAACTTATCTTCCATTAATTGGCTCAAAGCCTTATCGACATCAGCAGATGTTGGAGACTCTCTGTTATCAGCAATAGCATTATATACAGAAGAAATATATAATTCTTTTATATATGCATAAGAAAAATTATGCTCACTCACATAATCGGCCATTTTCTTAGTTTCTTTATCGTTCATAAGAGATCCAAACCACTTTTTAAGATATTTTATAGACATCGCACTATCGGGTAGTGGTATTTCAAATTTTCTATCAAATCTGGATGGCCTATCTTTTATATTTGCTTTAAGCGATTCCAAACTGTTAGCAGTAGCAATGATTAACAATCCATTTTTTGTTGAAATGCCATCTAACAAATTCAAAAATAATGAAAGATTAATAGTTTGTAGCAGAGAGTCTAAATCTTCAAAATATAAGAGGGCCGGATTTTGTTCTTGAGCATAAGAAAACGCATCTCGTATAGCATCATCGTTGGCACCTGGAAGAACCGTGACAGGCTTAAAATCATAATTGCTTATAATTGTTTTAATTAGACTAGTCTTTCCATTACCTGGGTGACCCCAAAGTAAGATTCCGCGCTTCCAAGGAATTTTGCGAGACTCATAAATTGGCTTAGACTTGAGAAATCCCTCAATGGAAAGACGAATATTATCTTTAAGCTCGTTTGGAAGAAAAATATCATCCCATTTCATGTCGCGCTCGTAAGGAATATCTTCTCCATCTATAACTCTTATTTGCAAATTACTACGATCCCTCTTGAGAGACCACTCATCATATTCATTTCTAATACTAATGTAGTTATCGTAATTATCATTATCTACTAAAATGAAGAAGCTTATTTCGTCCTCATTTTGATTTCCCTTATGAAATAAGGCACAATGAATGAAATAATGTTTTTCGCTACGAATCTCGAACATTCCTTGCATGAAAAATTTTTCATTACCCTGGTCAGATCTCCAGGATACAAATGAGTCTTTTAGAATTGGAATAATTTTTAGTTTTTTCTCCTCACAGAATTGCATAAACTGACCATCCATAATAATTTTATTATGAATAAATCTATTATATTCTCTGACTGGAGCTTTATAAATCGTGGCCTGTTCTTGGGCCCAAGCCATTAATTCTAAAAAACTATCTTTTGGTCGCATCGCTGGGAGACATGGCTCCTTTGAAGGGAATACCTTTGATAAAAGTTTTAATCTTTCATTGGTGAGGCTTTCTTGTAAATCCAATTCATTGGATGAGAATGGATTTTTTGATTCTTCTAATTTTGCCATCTTATTCCTCGTTATGAGACAGTTTTTGTATTTCTACATTTTGGATAGCCAGAGCATGCCAAAAATTTTGTTTGATCTTTAGAGTTAATTCTTAGAATCATTGGCGATCCACACTTATCGCAAACGCTACTTCCATTACCAATATAAGCCTGCCTAAGCTGTTCTTTGAAGGGGCCAAAAAAATCTTTTAGCATATTTAGGTGATCTAGAGAACCACTTGCTATATCGTCGAGTTTCTTTTCCATCTCAGCTGTATATTTGTATTCCATAAATGGGAACAAATCTACTAGTATTGTAGTAATCTTTTTACCTAGTTCTGTGGGCCTATAGGTAGAGCCTTGCTTCTCAACATAATTTCTAGAAGCAATTTTCTTGATAATCTCAGCATATGTTGCTGGTCTTCCTATTTGTTTTGAATCTAGTTCTTCAACTATAGAGGCATCATTATACCTTGGAGGGGGTTTGGTAAATTTTTGTTCTGACTTAACATCTCCAACAAGAGTTAGAATATCATTCTCATGAAGATTCGGTATATCGATTTTTCCTGGATCAATATCTCCAAAAATCTCAAGATATCCCTTATAGTCTAGAGCCTTCCCAGAAACACTGAAGGATATTTTTTGGTTATGTCTAGCACATATATTTACGTGCATCGTGCTCCAAATAGCTGGATTCATCTGACAAGCAATAAAGTGCTGCCATATTGCTCGATACACATTTCTTTCGTCTCCAGTTAGGATAGAACTGTCTGGAAGAGTATTGATATTAGTTGGCCTGATGCATTCATGCGCATCTTGCGCCGAATCTTTTGTTGTATATAGGTTTGGCTTCTCTGGTAAATCGTAATGCTCTTTAATCCAAATTCTAACTGACTCTATTGCTTCTTCTGAGATTCTTGTCGAATCGGTTCTGATATAAGTGCAGTATCCATTTTCATAAAGATTCTGAGCAATCTTCATTGTTTTTTCGGGCTCCATCGAAAACTTCTTGGCCATATACTGTTGTAGTGTTACCGTGGTAAGCGGAGGGCATGGCTTTTCTTTTTTCTTCTGAGCAGAAACAGAAGTTACATAAAATTCTTCCTGCTTCTTAAGAGCCTCAAGGTATGAGTCTGTAGACTCTTTATTCTTGGGACGAGTATTGGCTTTTGTTTCAAAAGTCTCGCCGTTATGGGTAGCGAACTTCGCGTGAATGTTCCAATATTCTTCTGGCTTAAACTTATCGATGTCACGCTCCCTATCTACAATCATCCTCACTGCTACAGATTGTACTCTACCAGCAGAAAGATTTGGACCGTAATAATTAATAAGGAACGGCGAAACCATAAATCCTACGATTCTATCTAGAATACGGCGGGCCTCTTGGGCTCGTACTAGGTTAGTATCTATATCTTGTAGATTATTTACAGCTTTTAATATAGATGATTTTGTTATTTCATTGAATTTAATTCTTTTAATTGGTTTATTTATTGATGACAGATATCTTGATAAATGGAAAGATATGGCTTCCCCCTCTCGGTCATCGTCTGTAGCTAAAAGAATAATTTCGGATTTCTCTGCTATACGAATTATTTCATCCAATAATGTTATTTTGTCTTTTATTAAATGATAATGAGGCTTAAATTTATTATCAATATCAATGCCAATACCAAACTTCCCGCCGCTAGCAAGTTCGCAAATATGTCCAATAGATGACATAACAATAAAATCTTCTCCCAAATACTTTTTTATTGTTGCCGCTTTAGCTGGCGACTCGACGATAACAAGTTTTTTTGCTTTATTCATTTTATTTTCTTATCAAATGTGGTCTTTGTATTTAATTTCTACTTTAGATCTGAATTAGCATACTTAGTATCACTATAATCGTATTTATAGTGATGTATTTTGTTGGCCCTTTTAATAAAGGGTTCTGTCGTTTTTAACTAATAAACTTATGCAAAACATAAATCAAAATCTAAATGCGTTCTTTGATCAACAACTTGGGGCACTGAGATGCGATGATGATACTCGTGCCTACATAACTAGTATCTTCAATAAATTTCTGGACTCGACTTTTGATTACTCTAAAGAAAGTATTACTTTAATTTATGCCGAAGCAACATATAACCAGGACTTTTTTACTTTTCAGAACATAGGGGACTGGATATTTTTCTGTAATACGTTGTATCCAGAACATTTGAAAAATGCATCTAATAATTACTACTGCTCTTTAGGTCGGTCATCGTATTATTCCTGCTATAAACTTATAAATAGGCAATGGAAATTGTATGAAAATTTGGCAGACGAATTTATTCCTTTATCGCAATCTGCAAGAAAAATTATTCGAAAACCTTAAAATCGTGTTTGTAAATTCTAGACTTGCCACGAGTAGCTGCACATGCTGTCATAGAATTTAACTCGAACACAACAAGTCGAGCCGGTGCTGTTCCACCGAGCATAAAATATCTCGGGTGAATAAAGAGTTCATCTGAGTTAAAGTTATGTGCTCCGACAAATATATAATCGTCCAAAAATTCGGGAGCTATACGTTTGTTAATACATTCTTTTACGTAGCGGCTAGCAGTAGAATCAAATATGAAATTGTTTATACTATTATTTGCTATGCTTTTATTATGATCAAAACTTCCGTGGAAAAAGACGTAGTTATCAAGAACTCTAAAATTTTCCAAAGACTGTAAAAATTCCAGATGAGCCTTCGGTACTATCTGAGATAATCTATTTCTAGATATATTTGATGGTATTACATTAGGATGATACTTTTTTACATAACTAGAGATCGTAGATAATCCTCCCATATTCATCCATGAATTAAAATCAAAATCAGAACCAAGCATTGCTCTGATAAAAGATTCCTCGTGGTTTCCTTTGAGGAAAATAGCGCGCTCTTTATATTCTTCTTTTATATTAATGAGGGTATCGATTACTTCGGCACTACCCTGTTCACCATCTATGTAATCACCAAGCATTACTAAAATGTCTTCTTGGTTCTTAAATTTTCTTAGAGGAAGAACCCTATTGAGAATCACTTCAAGACTCTGCATATTCCCATGGATCTCAGGAATAATATATAGGCAACGGAAAGTCGGGCGCCATTTACGCATTAGATCATTATCTTATAGAGAGATTTTACATCAAGCTTGGGTGCGGTGCGAATATTTTTACGATTTCTAATATGCTTACGTCTAGAATCTACGAACGACCAGGTAGTTGCGGCACATTCACATTCTAAAATAGAAGTGAATTTATCTTTGTTTGCTTCGTACTTAGAATTTGGAGGCGTAATTTTTCGGAAGTATGTTGTATTAAAATCAAACATATACGATGGTCTAAATGCTCTATTTTTGATAGATGACTCAATATAATGATTGTCATTAATCACATGAGGTAGCTGAAAATTATCACTGTAGTATTTTAGTATAGCTACGATGTTTTTCTCATCTAAAAATCTATTCAGTAGGAAAAATATATACTTAGGTCCACTCTTACAGAACTTACATCTTGATTTAAATACAAATGTCTGGGCACATTTCAGCTTGATTATCGATTGCTTTCTCATTTCTCTTTATAGCTCTCTTCTTGCCATTGATCACGTAGTACGCTTTATCAACAATATTCCTTCGAATTCTATTGAGGTAGACCATTCCTCCCATCTGATAGTGGGGCGGAATTCTTAAATGTCTAACAAACACTTTTCGTCCTGATTCAATAGTTTCAGACATTATAATTTTAAAAAACGTATACTCCTTCATTTGATCTAGTATGGACTTCTGAGAATCTATATCAATGATATCAAGAACTTTTCCTATGTAGAAAGATCTGCAGTACGAGCCCTTTCTGCCACCCACGTAAAGTTCTTGTGTTCCATTTGGTATTTCATGGTGCTCATCTAACGTAGCGGTAAATTCACTTGTACCATCAAAAATACATAAGTTTTCATCGGTAAGAGTTTTTACTTCATATTGTTTACCATTTTTTTTAAATGAGAACGGTAAACAATCTTCTAGAAGTTTAACGAACTCTTGAAATATTTTATGCTGTAATCTTACATTTCTATTTAAGAAAATCAAATAAGATATCATCTCCTCTGGATACCTATCTATAATATTTTTGAATGCTTGATACATGCATAGTTTATTTTTTATAGTCGACTCATTGCTCTTATAGTGAATAAGATTTATTTGAGAGTCAATTACTTCATTAAGAATTTTAAGGTATCCCCTAAAATCATCTTGCATCACAATCTCGGTATCTGGAGATCTATTGCTATTAATTTCTTGATTATTAAGGGACGGTATTTCCAAGTTAACTTTAACGGATGGGTGCCTCATGGATTTAAGGCTGGATGCCTCGCCAACAAAAAAACAATTTGGGTAAGGACATCTGATAGTATCAGCTCCACCCTCTGGAATAAAATTATTGCAGTCCGGGCATCTATACCCTTTTCTGCCATGTTCGTAAAAGGTAGTAAATAACGTTTCTTCCCACTGACTGGTTACGGACACAATCCGATTACGACATGAATTGCAAACCAGTTTTTTACCTTTTATCTCAAGAACTTCAATTCTGTTGAGATATTTGCAGGCAGGACAAACATAGATACTGGATTTATCCTCATTATTTAAATTTTTTATTGTTCTCCTAATGCAAGAAAACATATAAGAGTCTATGTATGCTGGATCATGATCGTTATTTACGAACGAATAGCATGCTTTTTTTAACTCTGAATAAATTATTTCCTGAAAAGCTAGAATAGATAATTTTGAGCTCTCTCCATAAACGCTGAAACACAAATTATTTATTGCATTTATATTTCGATCCATAAAATCTCTAACAAATAGTTCTATGTAAGAATCGCTTATATCTTCAATTTTAAATAGAGAATTATTCTGCTGCATAAAATGTACAAACCTCTTCTGGATTAGTATAAGCTATCTGAAATCTCTGATAGTTATATTTATAATTTTTTATAATAGCATCGCCCATTCCGGCCAATAGCTCTGCTCCAGTTGTATCTAATATAACCTTAGAATCTCTTCCTGATGCAACTTGGCAAGATATTCTGGATGGGAAATTTGCTTTAATTGAGCCGCTAATGATATCAACCGATGGACGCTGTGTTGCGAGAACGCAATAGATACCAGCTGCTCTGCATTTTTGTGCAAGTTTACAGACAAGATTATGAAACGTTTTGTCTTTATCCTGCATAACCATATCAGCATACTCATCAATGATAAATACATACTGAGCAAAATTAGAGCGAGGTGTTGTAAAATAATTCGATGACAAAGAGTATTCTGTAATCATAGAATATCTATTCTCCATCTCGTCGTATACATATTTCAAAAGTGAAATCGCATCCTCAAAAGAGTTTGCCACGCAAACTCTTTTATTACGTTTATAACTCTCAAATTCTACGTTCTTTGAATCTATTACACATACATTAACATTAGGTGTAGCTAATGCATTTGCAACTATTACATGTAATAGTGTGCTCTTACCGGAGCCAGTTGTACCGGCAATTAATGTATGAGGATTCTTTGTGATATCAAACTGTAAGTCATTTCCATCTATAGAGCTACCAAGATACATAGGAATAGACTCATCGGTTTTATGAGTTTTCAAGAATTCATCAAAAAATGATATCTTATGCGGATTCTCATCAATGACTTCAAGCCTAACAATACCATGCTCTAGAATCGGACGAACCATTGGTTTCGCTTTAGCTCTTAGCGCCAAGGATATTTCATCAGAAAACTTTTGCAAATCTCTGACTCTGGTTCCCGGATTTAGTAAAACATCATAAAGAGTGACGTTACGTACTTTTTTAAAGCTCACGCAAGAAGCTTTAATCTTGAATAATTCCAAGATTTGATTTAGGTTTGCTCCGCTATTATTCATTCTACATAGAATAACATAATGCGGTGCGTCAGTATGTACAATGTTAAAAAATCTAAATCTGTAGGCCGCTCTTCATCATAAAGAGTTTCATTAAGGAATCTACAGAGTATTGGGGGCGGGCCGAATCTCCTACTTTAATACCATTCAGGGCGCAGGTACCTGCCGGTAATTCAATAACCAAATCCGATGGAGTATCACTGCCTATAATGGAAGTAGAGTAAGGCATGCCTTTACAAATTGAAACAACCTTACTATCAAGACAAAATAGTATGTCTAACGCCTGCTTGGTATTCTGCATCCAGAATTTATTTATTTTTTGGGTTGGGTAAGGGAAAACCATTGCTGGTAGTGGCGGGTCTCGATACATGAGACCGACTGCCTGCTCATCATGTGTCAACGCTACGAGAGCCTCAAATTTTGAACCAGCTATAACAATGTAACAAGAATTCATTATAGAAGTCCTTTCTGAATGTCTCTTTTAACTTTTCTCTTTAGAAGGACATCTGTAAATGAGTCAAGATCGGAATCAGGAGATAATGGTTCTTTTCCTTTACCTTTTCTTCCCTTGCCTTTTTTACCTTCTTGTTTGTAAAATTCTTGTTCATACATTGTGATTAATGTTGAGAGCGGATTATTTATCGTTTTAAAATTCTCATCTAGAGCTGCTAGATATGTAGAAAGTTCTTCTGGATCGAGACCCTTTTCAAGATAGTCCATAAACTTCTTAAGAAGTTTCTTAGTTTCTTCTAACGTTTCAACTACTTCAAGTCGTGGACCAGCACTTTGATTGTATGATCGAGCTTTTATAAGTTGTCTCTTTAAAAAACGTGTTATATGGTTGTGCCCTTCCTTAACAATTTGATCAGCTGCAGTACTAGCTGTTGCGGCACGATTTTTCATTATGAGATTAATGACGTCCTGCGGACTCTTTATATCAGCGGGCCCAAATCTCTTTTGAACCTCATTAACAACCGATTTCATCATCTTACGATAAGATTTTAATATCTGGTCTTTAAACATGGCCTTGGTGTGCTCATCAGTCTCTTGATAATAATCTTGAATTACTCGATGAATTTCCATAATTTCTTGAGATGCTAAACCTATATTATGAACGATATGCAGGTTTTGTTCTATTCTTTTAATATCGTTACTTGGGGGTGTTGGTGATTCTGGAACATCAGTACTTGGTGTCGGGTTGTTTGAAACTATAGGTGGTGTTTGTGACGGAGGTAAATTACCTTTCTCGTCCTTCTTTCCCTCCATAGCTTCAACCAGTCGTACAATTGTAGACCTAATTGAATCAAAAGTGTAGCGAGCTGCCTGATATCTAGACAATGACTTAGGAATACTGTTTAGCTTTAACGACAAAATTTCATTTTCGAAATCTAAAAGTTGATAGTATAAATCCGCAGAAAGACTTAAAAGACTAATACGCTGTTTGTTATAAGGTTTTCGTGAGAAGGGAGCCTTTGTGTATTGCCAAAACCTACTGAGTCTACTCGAAGAATATACCTCAAGCATAGTTTCATAATCACTACCTAATCTAGACAATGTATCAACAACGGCCTCCGGAGCCTCTACAGGAGGACCAGTTGGAGTTACTGGGGGAGCTTCTGCAGTTGGGGCTGGCTTCGGCTTCCTTTTTCTTCTGACACGAGAATAGGTTTCTTGTTCCTGCATAATACTATGGGCATCGTTAACCATAGCTTGAAATTCAGCAGCTAGAGTATCAAGAAAATTACCAACTTCATTTGGAAATGGAAACTTAATATCTGACGGAGGAAGTTGAAACTTGGTATCACCCTTACCGTTTAAACCATTTTTAAATGCTTTTATCTTTTGGGAAAAATCCTTATAGACAGTGTTCCACTGACGCTTGTGCCTTCTCAAACTCATTTGAGAAGGATCTTTTGGTTTTCCTGGGGCTGCTGGAGGAGCTGGCATATCGAAACAAATGCCAGATTATTATATAATAATACTATATAATTTCGTCTACAATTCCATATTCTAATGCTTGTTTGGCATCAAAATAATTATCTTTTTTACAATCTTCAAGAATTTTTTCGATAGTTTGACCCGTATGTTTGGCTAAAATTGTAAGGATCATATCATTATGATCCTTTAAATATTTAAAATAAATTTCAGAATCTCTCTGGTCAGGAGAACTAGGGAAAGCAAATTGAATACCATGGGTCATAACCGAAGCATTTTTTGTGATAAACCTCTTCCCTTTTGTACCTGCCGCTAAAACTACAGCACCTGCAGAATATGCTTTACCTATGCAAATAGTCTTTATTGGGGACTTAATCATTTGCATAACATCATAGATATTTGATAGAGCGTGAGTATCCCCACCATTAGTATTAATATATATACTAATATCATCTACATCATTCTCTGAATCATAATATAATAACATTCCAGATAGTGATGATGCTGTATCCTTGGTAATATCTTCCGATATAAAAATCATGCGCTCTTTCGCCAGAGCAGCATAGCATTCTGTATACTTTGGGAGTATCTGATTATTATTAGTCATCTTTGCTAGGCCCTATAATATTGTCTATAAACCCATATTTTTTAGCTTCAGCTGCGGATAAGAAAAGCTGTCTTTCAGAATCCTTCATTAACTTTTTAGTAGACTTCCCCGTGTTAGAACTCAATGCATCTATAAAAGATAGATTGCTTCTTTTTGCTTGTTGTAAAAGGATTTCGGCATCGGACATATTAGAGTATCTATGATCTCCAACAACGAGTTGGCTTAAACAAATTGTCGAACTCTTTGTAGCATGTCTTAACCCTTTAGTACCGGCTGCAAGAATTAATAATGATTCATACATTGCCGAACCAATACAATAGGTCGCAATTGGAGATTTAAGCATTTTCATTATATCATAGATCATAAAAACGCTTCTTGGATCACCGCCCTCAGAATTAATATAGAGAGAAATTTGCTCTTTGTCTCGATCCAAGTACAACAGTGTTGCAACTACATCGGCAGCAGTTTTATCATCTATGTATTCATAAAGAAATAATATTCTGTGATCTACAAGTTTACTAAAAACATCATAAGAAACTTCGCCATCGTCAGTTTTCTCAGTAATTATTGTATTCACATTATCTCCTGTTTCTCTTCTCCATCATCTCTATTCGTTCGGCGCAACTTATACAAGTTATGAACCCAGGATTTACTAATAAACGTTTTTCAGAGATCTCATCACTGCACTCTTCACATACGCCAAAGCTACCATCTGCAATTTTTCTAAAAGCATTTTCGATTCGTACCAATTTTTCTTTATCTCTAGCTATTAATTGATTATTAGTGAGAGCTAATATTTTCCCTTGGATCTCGTCTGTCTCATCACCATCAATATCTATATCTAGGTTAGAGCTTTGTTTAGTACGATTAATTATTTCAGATCGCTCATCTTCAAGCATCCTCTTAATCTTATTCAAAAATATTTTTCTCATTTGATTCAAGCTCCTTTATTTTTACTATATTCAGATTCGGTTTCGGAATTTTTTGTCCATCTACTCTTCTATCATATAAAAGATAAACTGAATCAGGCGGATTAGATAGCGGTATCACTGTCACATGCCACCCATTATGAATTCCTCGTGTGCTTTGATTTGGTTTAAATTGTACATTGCAATTTTTATCTAGAACAGCAGTTCTTTTTTTATAGAAAGGACCCAGCACTATTTGTGGTTTTATGCCATTTTCTTGTTCAAAAAGTGAATAGGCTTCATCAATATTTTTCGCTTCTACCATTTTGGACAAAAGCTCGTTGCCCACCGTAACAGAACTACAAACGAAAATTATTGGTCTTGCTCGTTGTCGCATATCTTCTCCGAATTGATAAATTTTGAAATATTTCTAGAGATTTTAAATCTCAAGGCTTTAGATGGGCCCGATATCTTAAATCGTCTAGTTGCAAGATCAAGATATCTTCTGGGTTTGAGTTCTTTAAGAGAAAAGGAACCAAAATTAATTATTTTAATATTCTTACCAGATACCAAATCACTAATCATTTCTTCAATAAGAATATTTAACACAGAATATATGTGAGAGCTATGTACAAAATGATTTAATTCTTTAATCAGTAAAGTCCATAATTTTCTTTTATTGTATCTTTGATTCATTGAAATCGTTAAATAACTCACCCCTTGTAATGGCATTCTCCGTTGTGCGATTTAACACTTTGACTTCAAGCAATTGCTTGAATGTAAAGATAATATCTTGTCTATACTTATCATTAAATTTAGCAAAGGTTGCCATGATATTTTCCATCGCTACTGGCTCATCATTCACCAAGGAAAAGATATCATTGCAAATAGATTTATCTATCCTATCAAATGATAAAAGTTCTTTCTTTGCTTCAGAAATCTTTTTCTTATAGTTAAAATGACTCAAAACGTCAGTGAGTTTGGTTCGCATTTTGAGCTGCTCGTCAATAACACTTATTTGACGAATCGCCTCATCACAAATTTCCGGCGGAGTCGTTTTTTCTTGTTTTATACAATCCTGAATAAATGTTCCAACAAATTCTGTGTCAATACTTTTACCACGCATTAGTCTTACTCACGTTCATAGAAATTCAAAAACTGAATTAAAAGTTTATACATATCCTTAAAATCGTCAAGTCGCTCCCATGTCAATGGGATTTCGGAAAGGCCTTCTATACCAAAAAGAAATTTTGCCTGGACTGCAATTGATGCCTGAATCCATTTGTCATCTTTTACGTTAACGAAGAGTGTTCCAAAATCATTGTCATCAGCAGATAGCCTAAGGGCATACGCAGGTAATATGTCCATCTGAAATATTATTGTGTATTCTTCTATATCTTCATGAGTATCTGCAATCAAAACCTTGACCTTTGCTGGCTCTAACTTTGTTGTAGCGGCCCAAATAGGATTCTCATATTTCTTGTTATCTTCGTTCTCAAACCCTATTTTCTTATTGGTTAAATAGTTATTATCTATCAAATTAGCAACAAACCCTGGCTGCACGCCTCCGGCCAAAAATAAACCAAGCTTTTGCAGGATATGATGAATAATTTCTTTTTGAAGTTTTAGATTCATTTAAAGATTCCAAATATTTTATTCATTGATGGGGCCAGAATTTCTTTTATGTTAATTTTATATTTTGGCAAACTTTCATGCATTTCTTCGATACGTTTTTCGAAATCAAATACATCTCCATTAGCTCGACGTCTTGCAAGTTCTTCCATGCATAGGATGGCCTGTTCTTTCATAATTCCTAGATACTTACTTGCGACGATTATTTCACAAAGTTTTTCGTTTGCAGCATCCTGGAGTTTAGTTTTGAATTCTGTTAAATCTTCTTTACTATTTATCATTTCTTCATTTTTCTTGGGGTCGTTAACTTTATTTTAGTCGCTGATACTCGCTTATCATTAATGATTTTACTAAAACTAAGTAATTTGATATTCGAAGCTAACCTATTCAAAGATATGGTTTCACCAACTAACAGTAGATAACGCATAGTTTCAAAAAATGTTTTGACAATCATTGTAATTTCATAACTGCTTAAATATGGATATCTATCGTGCACTCTTACAATCAGAGGCTCAATCTCTTTGAGAGAAATAGGAAATTCTTGATTTAGGGTGGCTTTCAATCTGTCAGATGAAGTTGCCATAGCTAGACATATATCACCGCCCTAGGGGGACACACAGAGAATCTTCCCCCTATCTCCATAGGTTCTTTCCCCCGTAAGATTTGACGACAAGTTTCGCATCGCCAGATCAACCTAAAGTCAGATGAACTTCCAAACCGTTTACGTAGCAATCGCCGATAATAATGCAATTCAGGATAATAAACTATTAGAATTTTCGGAGCCAGATAGTACATTAGTTTTCCTATCTAAAATAGATTATACAGATTTTTCACTAGTTAACTTAACAGACTTTATAAAATCACATATTTTCATTCCAAGATTAGAGGATTTTAGGTTTGCTATTGAGAATAGTAAGAACCCTAAATATACGATATTAGCTAGTTTATTAATCAGAAATAAATATTTTGAGGCTGAAATGACTAATTTCAGCAAATACATAATCACAAACTGTCCTATTCTTGATGGAATGTCTCTAAAAAATATTAGGCCCAAAGCAGAAGACGATTGGACTAGAAAGTACGATGGGAGATTTGGATATGTTTTAACATCCCACGACGCCCCGGAGGATGTCATATACTATAATTATGCAGCTAGCATAAACCATCGGCACCTGCATAAACTTGATGGCCGCAGCGCAAATACCATCGTAAAGCTCTAATATCAATATTAACCTATAATTTTATAGGGTTAATATGGAGAGAGTAGAAGAGCTTTGTTGTTATTATGTAGCGTTGATCCGCTCTATTTATTTAGTTCACCAAAATCATCACTGGATAACCAAGGGTAAGAATTTCTACGGTAATCATTTGCTATTTGAAAGAATATACAAATCGGCCACTGAGGATGCAGATTTGGCAGCAGAAAAGTTCACGGGACTTTTTGGTACCGATGTACTAGATTTGAACTTACAAGCCCAGATGATTGGTAAAATAATGGGAAACTTTGCTTCTGGAGATCCGATCGAGGGCTCGCTCAAGATTGAAAAGAAGTTTTTAGATTTCTCTGAGAAATTTTACAATACTATTAAGGACGAGGGCAAGATGACTCTTGGTCTCGATGATATGATAATGGCGATTGCAAGTAATCGCGAAGGTGCAGTGTACTTGTTAAAGCAAGCAATAACAGCTTCTGGAGAAGATGAGATGAATAGTAAAATGGCAGCAAGAGTAAACTTGCTAAAAAGATTTAAGAAAGCACAATCGGCTCCTGCCAGCGCAGGCCTAGTCGCCGTGCCACAAGACCTATTGAGCAAATTACAAACTACGTGGAACGCAATAGTGCTTAGCTATGTACAAGGGCAGTACAATGAAAGAGATATCACTGTTCATATTGATACGGCTAGCGTACCACCAAAAATTATGGCTAATGCCAAATTGCCAAAAGCTATAGCGCCCGAACTACAACAAAAAATGGAAAACAACTTCAAAGCTAATGCTTTGCAGGTGCTTCCAGAGAATATGAAAAATAGTATGATTGCCGTTGGATTTTCAATGCCACCAGCTAAGGCTTTACCTTCGGTACAGCGTTAACCGATATTACGGAGCACACATTGCTCCTGCAATGCCGCATACACATTAATATTGTCCCTAAGAGACAATGCAGTTAGAATAAATACTATTTCGCCTATTTGCTTATTTTTGAGGGAATCAGATATTTCTTTTGATTCTATTTGGCTAGCTTCGCTATAACCTGTTAGTAAATCATTAACAAATTTAATAAGTTCGTCAGTTGGCATATCTTTGTACATTCCGCTTGACAGCTTTTCTGCCTCCTCCCAAAGCGTTTCGAAATGTTTTATTTTATTTTCGCTCATCTCGGTCTCTCTTTGGGCCAGTTATTTGAGAAATCTGCAGCTCCTCATTACCTTCTTCAGAAACGAAAATCATAAATGCAACGCCACCAGATCCACCGGCTTTTTCACTGCAATCAATTAAAAATGGGCCCTTTAGCTTGGCTACGTAATACTTTTTTCCAAAGTCATCCAACCTTGGTTCAAGTTCTAAATGAATTCTTCCATCACTCATAATTTCTCCTAAATTTTTACAAACCCTTCTACACACATATTTATAGATGTCATAGTAGGTGTAAATTCAAATCCTTCTGATATAATTTTATTATTGTTCAATATACAATTAGAACGTGGTGAAACAACTAACTGGCTTAATTCTTCTTCAGTAATACTTTCATACGTGTGTGTGGGTACGTACTTTTTATACTCTTCTAAGATCATACTATGAGTTATCGGCATAGAACTCGTAACATTGTATATACCAGTCTTATTGTTTTTGATAACCCAGTCAATAGCACGAACTAAGTCATGCATAAACGTTACGGAATTTGGCTCCTCGAGAACTTTTTTATAGGAGATAAGTTTAGTAATTAAATTTCTGGGGCTAGGATCAGCGCTGATTGGCATACGCAATCTAAGAATTGTTGTATGATCCATTGGTGCGATAGCTAAATCAGCTGCGTACTTAGTCATAGCATAGTATGATTTTGGATTTGCATAATCCGTTTCTTTCCAGCCAGAATCCAGGAACTGATGTTTTATTACATTGCCCTGAACTTTGGTGTGTTTCACCCGATCTCCATGCGGAGATTTGCCACAATAAATACAGCCGGAGCCCAAATGAATTAGTCTAACTCCGGCTCTCTTAGTTGCATCTGCCAATGCAATGGGAATCTGTGTGTTGGCGTATGCTGTTTCGGCCTTGCTGGACTCACACCAGTCCACGTTTGGAGAGCCAGTCCTTCCAATACAATTAATAATGACGTCTGGATGATGTTTATCAATAACTGCTTTTTTGATAAAATCTGGATCCGGTGTTATGGCATTTACATATTTTATATATGGCAAATGCTCGCTAATATAGCCTTTTCCTAATACTACTGTTTTCATTACTTTAATAAATTTGAAATAGCTAATAATTTAGTAAAATCGAAATCTTTGAAATCTTTATCATATATGAATGGCAATCGAATTGACCGCTGTTTTTTAATAACCTTTGTACTACTTAATGCATAATTTTTGTTTATTGAAAATTCATCATTCTCTAACCACTCACTAGATATTACTACACTGGTGATATTTTGAGTTTTTTGGTCCACATCTACAAAAAATACTGCTTCATAGTGAAACGCTGGTTCTGTATCAGAATACTTGCCCTCATCGTCATCCGATTGAGTTAACATTTTAATTGATTTCTTGGGACTAAGACCATCATCCCTGTCATCACCATCTTTATCAGGTAGTGTACAACGTGAACAAACTAATCCTAGTCTGAAAATTACTTGGTCAAAAATATAATCTTTAACGGCATTGATTGTATAGATGCTATTTTGTATATCTAAAATCTCATCAGAGATCCAAATTTTGTATGGACCCTCTTCGGTGATGAATACTTTTTCATTTTGAATAGAGATATTATTTTTTGTTCCACGTGGCTTCTTGATACCTTGTTTGTGCTTGGTAACAATATACGTGTTTGGAGCCCCACAGATTTTACAAATTTTGTATTCATCAATATAGCTAGCAATTTTAGATTTCATCATCGTATTCATTTTGTTCCAAATTTCTATGGTCTTTATTTACTTCCAAATGATGACAATGCATACCATAAAACCAAATCAATAATTCCTAATGGAATATTATATTTCGTTTTAATTGCTTGACATAGTTCCAACGGATTCTGGAAACCCCAATTTTCCGCGGCACGATTCAAATGTAAATCGGGCTTAACACAATCTAATAAGCCAATATTTCTTGCTAAATGGTAGCGTGTTATAGGTCCAATGAACGGCAATTCTTCGAGTTTATCTGGCGTATTTAGTTTCGTATTTCTATATATCAGCCATCCAGTTTCATTTATACTTTCGCCAATTTTGAATGCACTGTCTATAATAGCTTTTATTTTTCTTTTGTTGTTAATTAACTCCGATGCCTTAATAGCAATGTCAAGCGCGTTAACATCTTTTGTATTGAATTCTACTACATTAAACAATGGGCGCACCACTACCATCAGTTCAGGAAAGAACCGACTGACTATCTTGGCATTAAAACCACTAGTGCAGACTACCCAGCAATACTCTCGGAAGAAAAATTCTGGCATCAATTCATCAAACTTGGTCGATGAGATGCGCTCCATATCTTCTTTATAATATTTGGTCGCAAACCCAAGGGCTTTTGAAAAATATTCTGAATATGAATCATTTAACGATAACTTAAAAGTATCATCTTTAATTGTTTTATGTATTTCCATTTTTAACTGGAGTAAGGTATTTTAGCATAGTTCTGACTTCTTCAATGGACTCAAACGTTCCGGCGTCAGACCAGCAACCATCAATAATAAAATATTGTAAATCGCCATTTTTAAGATACTGTGTAATAATATCAACAATCTCGTACTCACCACGAGCGCTAAGTTTTAAGTTTTTGTAGTAATTAAAATAATCTCTATTAAATTGATAACAGCCTGTAATAGCATAATTCTCTAAGCTCTCGTCCAGAGTCTTTGGCTTCTCCTCTATTCTAACGATCTTTCTAGTTTGGTCAATAGATGCTACACCAAACCTATATAAATCTGGATGTCTATAGAGCGTTATTTTTGCGGAGAACGGATCATGCCCTCCTGGTCCGCCTAATGTTGGCCAGTTAATAGGCTTGGTATACAAATTGTCCCCAAGGATCACAGCGAAAGCTTCCTCATCTTCTACATATGGCTGACACAAATTAATAGCTTCTGCTATACCTTTTGGCTCACCCTGAAAAACATAGTTGATGTTTAATCCAAATTTGGATCCATTTTCTAAATAATTCACCACTTGTGCAAAATTGGCACCACCAAGAACTACAGTTAAGTATTTAACACCCATCCCTACCAATGTATTGATAGGATAATCTATTATTGGTTTATCGATAATTGGCATCAAATGCTTATTGATAAGTTTTGTAAACGGAAGTAGTCTTGAACCGGTACCGCCAGCAAGTAGTATGGCCTTTTTCATGCTTACCTCAACAACAGTAATTTAGAGATTTCATGGTCACATTGTGAGTCATCAATCGATAAACTATATTTATGTATTTGTTCAACTACAAATAATTTAATTCTATTTAAGAATACTTTCTTCTTGGGACAATTGTTATCTATGATATCATCTAAATTTGAAATATAAATATAGCTTTTTGTTTTTGGATTTGGATTTGGATTTGGATTTGGATTTGGATTT
>Ga0209006_10000024_pt1 | contig 151888 bp, 147 predicted proteins | sample JacPin_JW_Ref_O2_FD_188567 | JGI IMG/M metagenome (GOLD analysis project Ga0209006, IMG submission 188567) | Forest soil microbial communities from Algoma, Ontario, Canada - Jack Pine, Ontario site 1_JW_Ref_O2 (SPAdes) (version 2) | ecosystem: Environmental > Terrestrial > Soil > Boreal... | reverse complement strand
GGGGCGTCTTTTGCAAAAAGCGCAAAACGCATCCATTATTCGACTTACAAAGGAGATCGCCTTGCGAGTTTGGGCGCAATATTTCTCCTCTCGCCTTGATTGAATTGTGCGCTCCGGCACAATCGGCCTGTCGAAAGGGGGCGTCTTGCGCGCGCGAGGGTATTGACGCCGCGTGACTCAGCGGCTTTGAGCCGAAGCCTAAGTTTGGGATAATTTCGTGAGCGGAGGTGGCCCGATGGGCGTGACATGCGAAGAGTCAGTTCAAGACTCCATAGGCGGTCTCATTCTGCAATCGCGGCGTGACGCCGCTGGCCGTCGATACCGGGGGTTCTTCGCTGCCGGCGCTTTGATGTGCGGCGTTTTGCTCGCCGGTTGCAATTCCTCCAACGTCTACGTCCCGCCGCCGCCGGCAAAAGTCGTGGTCGCGCAGCCGGTCCAGAAGCCGGTCACCACCTATCTCGAGCTCACCGGCAATACCGCGCCAGTCAACTCCGTCGATCTCGTGGCGCGCGTTCAGGGATATCTTGAATCGATCAACTATGCGGACGGCGCCAAGGTTACGAAAGGAACGCTACTCTTTGGCATTGAGCGGGACACTTATCAGGCCCAGCTCGATCAGGGCAAGGCGACGCTCGCTTCAAATCAGGCCACGCTTGCCTACAACGAGTCGGAATATCAGCGGCAGGTGACTCTCGCCAAGCAGGATTACGCCAGCCAGGCTGTGATGGAGAACTGGAGAGCGCAGCGCGACCAAGCCGCCGCCAACGTGCTCAACGCCAAGGCGTCCATCGAACTCGCCACCATCAACCTCGGCTACACGCAGGTGCTGGCTCCGTTCGATGGCGTCGTCACCCATCATCTCGTCGATCTCGGCTCGCTGGTCGGTGTTAGCGGACCGACCAAGCTCGCGACCATTATTCAGACCGATCCGATCTGGGTCTATTTCAATTTGAGCGAGCCGCAGGTTCTGGCGATCAAGGAGAGCAACGCCAAGGCGGGCCTTCCGTTCAGGACGACGGACCTGTCGAGCATTCCGGTCGAAATCGGTCTGCAGGGCGAGGAGGGCTATCCTCACAAGGGGCATATGGACTACGCCTCGCCGCAGGTGGACACGTCTACCGGCGCCCTTCTGGTGCGCGCCGTGCTCGACAACAAGGACCAGGCCGTGCTGCCTGGCCTGTTCGCGCGGGTTCGCACGCCGATCGCGCAACAAAACACAGCTCTGCTGATGCGGGATGATGCGATCGGGACGAGTCAGGAGGGCAAATATGTCCTGGTGGTCGGTCCGGACAATATTGTTCGGCGCAAGGTCGTGGAAGTTGGACAGCGCGAGGGACGACTTCGGATCATCGTATCCGGGCTCGATCCCGGCGACCTGGTGGTGGTCGAAGGCATTCAGCGCGCCTTTCCCGGCGCCAAGGTCGATCCGCAAAAAATCGACCTGACGTCGGCTGCGGCCGATCCATCCGACGCCGCCAAGCCGGGCGTCGCCGCTCCATCGCCGAAATGAATTCTCGAGGCAGACCGGCATGATCTCCCGCTTTTTCATTGCAAGACCGGTGCTGTCAAACGTGCTGGCGTTGGTCTTCATCCTGATCGGCTTGGTCGCGCTCATCCAGTTGCCGACTTCGCAATATCCCAATGTCGTTCCACCGACGGTGCAGGTGACGACGCGATATCCGGGGGCTAGCGCCAGGACCCTGGTCGACACCGTCGCCCTGCCGCTCGAGCAGAACGTCAACGGCGTCGAACACATGCTCTACATGCAGTCGACGAGCGCGGACGACGGCACCTACACGCTCGTTGTCACATTCGCCATCGGGACGGACCCCGACGAGGACGAAATCCTGGTGCAGAACCGCGTTTCGGCGGCGATTTCCTCGCTCCCGCTGGAAGTCCAGGTCCAGGGCGTGACGACGAAGAAGAAGTCGACCTCGATTCTGGAATATGTCGCGTTGGTTTCGCCCGACGGCCGCTTCGACAGTTTGTTCTTGTCGAACTACGCCGTGATCAACGTGGTGAACGAGCTTGAGCGCCTGCCCGGCGTCGGCGATGTGGCAGTCCTCGGCGCCGGGCAATATGCGATGCGCGTATGGATGAATCCGGACCTGCTTCAATCGCGCGGCTTGACGCCGCAAGACGTCATCAACGTCATCCAGCAGCAGAGCCAGGAAGTCGCCGCCGGGCAAGTCGGCGCGCCGCCCGCGCCAAAAGGCCAGGATTTCCAATATACTTTGAATCTCAAAGGGCGACTTGACGATCCCGCCGAGTTCGAGAACATCATCGTCAAAGTCGATTCCGCCAACGGCGGACGCATCACCCGAATCCGCGACATCGGACACGTCGAGCTCGGCGCCCAAACCTATAGCACATCGTTTGTTTACGACGGCAAGCCGGCCGCCGGGATTGGCATCTCCCTGTTGCCGGGCGCCAACGCAATCGCGGCGGCCGACAAGGTCAAGGCGAAAATGGACGAGCTCGCCAAGAGCTTTCCGGAGGGCCTCGCTTACGTCACGCCCTATGACACGACGAAATTCGTCAGGGCGGCGATCACCGAGGTTTATTGGACGCTGTTCGAAGCCCTCATTCTGGTGCTCGTCGTCATTATGATCTTCCTGCAGGACTGGCGAGCCATGCTGGTGCCGGCGACGACGGTGCCGGTGACGATTTTCGGCGCCTTCGCCGCCATGGCCGCGCTTGGTTTTTCGATCAATCTCCCGACGCTCTTTGCGCTCATACTTGCGATCGGCATCGTTGTCGACGACGCCATCGTCATCGTGGAGGGCGTCTCGAGATATGTCGAGCAAGGCCTCTCCGGCCGCGAGGCGGCTGGCAAAGCGATGGACGACCTCACCGGTCCCGTGATCGGCATCACTCTGGTGCTGATGTCGGTTTTCATCCCCGCTGCTTTCCTTCCGGGACTGACCGGGCAAATCTACCGACAATTCGCCCTGGTCATCGCGGCGACCGCCGTCATCAGCGCCATCAACGCCATGACTTTGAAGCCCACCCAAAGTGCGCTGTGGCTGAGGCCGCCGACGCCGGGCGCCCGGCCGAACTTCTTCACGCGGGGTTTCAATGCGGTGTATGGCCCCGCCGAGCGCGGATACGCGCGCCTCATGGGCGCGATGACGCGCCGCGCCGGCGTCATGGTGCTGCTCGCGCTGGTTATGGTCGGCGGCGCCATCTGGGCGCTGACCCGCGTCCCCACTGCGTTTCTGCCGACCGAGGATCAGGGCTATCTGATCGCTGTCGCACAACTGCCCGACGGAGCCTCCAAGGAGCGCACCGATGCAGTGATGCAAAAGATTTCAAAGATTGCCGGGGCTGTGCCCGGCGTCGACCACGTTGTGGCCGTCGGCGGCATATCGATATTCGACAACCTTGCGAGCCTCGCCAACGCTGGCGTGGCCTTTGTCATCCTGAAGGACTGGGACGTGCGCCTTAAGGAAACCGGACAGGACGTTCGCACGATAGCGCAGCGGCTGAACGGCGCGCTGCAGGGCGTACCCGAAGCCATCACATTCGCGCTGCCGCCACCGCCGATCCAGGGCATCGGCAATGTCGGCGGCTTCACCATGCAGGCCGAAATCAAGAACGGCGATTTCGACTACGCATTGTTGCAGAGCCTGACCAACACTTTGGTCGGCGACGCCAACGCGCAATCCGCTTTGCAAAGGGTCGCCACCACCTACCGGGCGGGTGCGCCGCAATTGACGGTCGTTGTCGATCGAATCAAGGCGGAGACGCTCGGCATCACGGTGGGACAGGTGTTCGCCGTCATTTCAGGCTATGTCGGATCGAACTACGTCGCCCAGTTCAACAAGTTCGGTCACGTTTTCCAGATCTATACCCAGGCTGAGTCGCAATTTCGCGCCAGCGCCGACGATATTCGAACGCTCAAGGTCAAGGCGGGCGACGGCAACATGACCCAGATCGGCACCGTGATCGACGTCCAAGAGGTCCAGGGCCCGCCGCTTATCAGTCTCTACAATCTTTATCCGTCGTCGACGATCATCGGCGGCGCCGCGCCCGGCTTCAGTTCCGGCCAGGCGCTCAACCTCATGGAGCAGATCGGCGCCCAGGCCCTTCCGAAGGGCACGGGTTACGAATGGACCGCGATGTCCTATCAGGAAAAGGAGGTCGGCGCGCAGATCTATTTCGTCTTCGGCCTGGCGATTCTGCTCGTCTATTTCGTCCTCGCCGGCCAGTATGAGAGCTGGATACTGCCCTTGTCGGTGATCATGGCGGTGCCGCTGGCCCTGCTCGGAACCGTCGGTGCGCTGACCTATTTCGGCGCCACCAACATCGCCGCCAGCCAGAGCGGCGTCGCCGCCACCAATCTCTACACCCAGATCGGTCTCATCCTTCTGATCGCGCTCGGCGCCAAGAACGCCATCCTTATCGTCGAATACGCCCGCCAGCGGCGCGCCGAAGGCATGGAGATCGTCGCGGCGGCGGTCGAGGGCGCGCGGCTGAGGTTCCGGCCGATCATCATGACCTCTTTCGCGTTCATACTCGGCGTGCTGCCCCTCGTCCTCGCCACCGGCGCTGGCGCCTCGGCGCGCGCGTCGATCGGGATCGCGGTCTTCTTCGGCATGATCGCCTCGACCTGCCTGACGGTCGTGTTCGTGCCGTCCTTCTATGTGGTGATGCAGCGCTTCGAAGAACGGCGGAAACGCCCCACGGCGCCGAAGGTGTGAATTGGCGTGACTTTTGACTGCCAGTCGGCGTCGAGGAGGAGCCGATCGATTTCGATGATATTTCTTCGTAAGCGTCTGCCTCGATCCGCCGCTGTGATTTGCACAGGAGACGCCCCGCGATTATCTCGCCGCTAAGGACTACGATTCAGCGCCGTCGCGTTGGGCTCGGGATGCGGATTGGCAAGAGAAACGTCGCCGCGGCCATGCCCAATGCCCCGCCCAGAACAGTTTCCCAAGCGCGAGACGCCAGCAACGGAACGGAATGTACGCCGCTAATGGCGAGCGTCACCACCAGAACGAAAGCATATGCGGCGCAAGCTACATCGTAGCGTTCGGGCAGCGCCATCGCGTATATCATCATCGCCAGCGCAGCGAATGCCCAAATGACGAGCGGCCACGTATTTGACATCGGGAGACAGCATAGACCCAGCGAAACGCCGAACAAGGTGCCGACAATACGACGCCAAACGCGCTGGCGCGTTCCCGTGGCGGATCCCGCTATGACATAGGTCGAAGCCGTGATCGCCCAGGCCGACTCCGTTAGCCCCACCACGGCGTTTGCTAGAACGACGGCCACAGCGGCTGCCGCGGCCTGGAGGCCCATAGCCAGCTCGGGCTCGATTGCGCCCACAGACACGGTCCTGCCGGGCGCAGGCGGCGGCTGCTCGGCCGGTCCGCTCAGAATGCGTGGAACAACCGCCGCCAGACCGGCGACTAAGCCGGCGCCCACAATGGTCGGCCAGTCCGAGGCGCTGAGGCTCGCGGTATAGGCAAGCAACTGACCGATATAGATCTGCGAACCGACGCCGGCCGCCGTGAGGCCGAAACGTCGGAGGTAGCTGACCAGAAACGCTCCGGAGACCAGGGTCAACTCTGGACCCCATGGGCCGAGGCTCGTGAAGGGTACAGCAAACAGGACGAAGCTGAGTGCTCCCACAGCAGCGGAAGCTGAGAGGAGCGTGAGATCGCGGGACGATTCCAGGCGCGCGCCGCGCCCTTCCGAAACACTCGCCCATAGCGCGAAGCCGCCCGCCAGAGCTGGCAAAGCCGCGCGATCCGGCACGCCACGTGCGATATCGGCCATCGTGCCCATCATCGCCGCGAGAGCGTAGGCCGTTATCAGACGAAGTCCTTTAATTCGCCTTTGCGCCCCCGGGTCTACCTTCTCCAACCACACGACTGCTTTTCCCAGGAGATGGCAGTCGATACGATGCATTTTCACTCCTCGTGCTCGTTGTGCGAGTTTCCTTCCGAGTCTTCAAAAGACGTTTCATCGTCAGGCGACGTGTCCTGTCACGCAACAATCCGAGCAGCTGCTGAATTCCCCGCCCCTTGTCGCCGTCTCTAGAGACTTCCGCAACTCGTAGGCGCCGGCGCTCCGGCAAATCGCTCGGCGATCCAGGCGACGGCGGCGTTTGAAGCCTTGAAGGCGACAAATCCATGGCCGGTATTGGGAACGGGGTCGAACGCGACTGCGCTGCCATTTCCGCAGAGCTTGGCGACATATTCGCGCGTGACCGGCGGCAAGACGAGATTGTCAGTGTCGCCTTGCGCGATGAACACCGGCAATTGCGGCGGCAAAGCTCCAGGGGTGTTCTTGCGCATCAGCGAAGACCATGGTTCTTTCGAGGCGAAGTTCTGGTCACGAACAAAGGCCTGAGCGAGAGGTTTTGACGTCCACCGCCGCTCAAAAATGTCGAAGATCGACTCGATGCATTCCCTCGCCAACCGATCGACAGCGGGAATAGCGGAAGGGACAAGCACCTCGTCCGACGGCGCGCCGAACACTCGTTTCCATGACCATAACGTCATCGACGTAAGGTTGCGGCCGCCGCTGGTGTCGAGGTCGGCCTTCATCAAAGCCGCGAGCTCAGTCGCCGGCGCCGCGGCGGCAACGCCGACGAGCCGCAGCTCCGGCGCATAGCTATATGCGAGCAGGCCGGTGAAAAGCGCCGCCTGACCGCCCTGAGAATGACCCCAAACCGCGAAAGTCGCGCCTGCCCCGGCGCCGGGCGTCTGGCGCGCGGCCCGCACCGAGTCGAGCACGGCTCGACCCTCGCTTTCTCCAACGAGATAGGGATGAACCTCGGGGGTGCCGAGGCCCGGATAATCGGTAGCGGCGACAACATATCCGCGCGCCAACATGAGCCGGAGGCCGGCTATCATCTGGAAGCGTTTACGCGCCAGCGATGGCGCGCATCGTTCAACGACGCCTGTCGTCGGATGCGCCCAGGCGACGACAGGACGTCCGCCATCCGGCGCCGGACCCGGCGGCGCGATCACCATGCCCGACACAGTGATGGGCTCGCCACGAAGCCCTGTCGATTGGTACAAGATCCGATAGGCGGAGGCGCCATCGGGAGCTCCGGCAAGCGGCTGCGCCTGGATCAGACGCCCAGCGCCGCTATACGAAGCATCCTGAGCCTGCGCCGTAACCGGCGCGATCGCAAGCAAGGGGACAATAAACGTTGCAGTCTTAAAGGACTCTGGACGGCCGAGAGCGTTCAACAGACTGCGGAGCGCCGCCGAGAGTCGATGCAAAACCATGTTCGTACCCTCCATTGCATGGAGAACGTCAGACCTCGTCAGGCGACCCGGACTTCTGCGAGTCTGTTCCCAAGAGGCCAACCCGAGGCGCTGGGCAGATGCACCTTGCCCCTTTCAATAGCGGCGCCTGGAAGTTGCATAAGACGAGCCTTCGCCGCCACGTCCCAATGTCGATGGTCGCATCAGAGTTCGTTTGACGCAATCATGAGGCAAGCGAGCCGATGTGTCGAGCAATCTAGCCCGGGTGACTGGAAGTCTTCGGATTCGAAACCGTCTCATGGCGCTTTGGATGAGACGGTTTCGCCGGTGGCTTGGAATCAGAACAATCCCGGCGCTTCCGCTCAGAATGCGAGCCTTGTTCCGACCAGCGCGAGCGTGCCGGCCAGCACCGGGCGCAGAACGCGATCGGGAACGCGGGAAGCGAGCTGACTGCCGATCGCAATTCCCGGCAGCGAGCCTATCAGCAGCGAGACGAGCAGCGACCAATCAATCGAGCCCAGGAACCAATGGCCAGTCCCGGCGATCAGCGTCAGAGGTACGGCATGGGCGATATCGGAGCCGACGATTCGAACCGTCGGCAATTTGGGATAGAGCATGAGCAATGCGGTGACGCCGATAGCGCCGGCGCCGACTGAGGAAATCGAAACGAGCACGCCGAGCACGGCGCCCAGCAGATTGGTCAACAAGCGGATCTGTCCGTCGTTAAGCGTCTCCAGCCTATGAGCGACCCTGGCCAGCAGCCAGGCGCGGAAGACCAGCGTGATCGCGGTGACGATCAGCGCTATGCCGAGCGTGGTGGTGATGACTGTGCTCGCCGTCTTGCTGTCGTGGCCGAAATAGGCGAGCCCGATCAGCGTCAGCGCGGCGGCGGGCGCGCTGCCCGCCGCGAGCCGGCGGGTGATGCGCCAGTCGACCGCGCCGTTCAGCCCATGCACCGTCGTGCCGCTGATCTTGGTGAGGCCGGCATAGAGCAGATCGGTGCCGACGGCGGTCGCCGGATGAATGCCGAACAGCAGCACCAGCAGCGGCGTCATCAGCGAGCCGCCGCCGACGCCGGTGAAGCCGACCAGCGCGCCGATCGCCAGTCCCGAGAGGGAGTACAAGGGATTGAGCGTGTGCAAAAAATCCATGATGAAATCAATTCCTCAAACGCAATGGTTATTCAGCGGCGATCGCAAAAGAGCCCGCCGCGTTCAGCGCGCGGTCGAGATCGGCGAGAATGTCGTCGATATGCTCGATGCCGATCGAGAGGCGGACATAGCCTTCCGAAACGCCGGTTTTGATCTGATCCTCCGCCGAAAGCTGCGAATGTGTGGTCGAGGCGGGATGAATGGCGAGGCTGCGCGCGTCGCCGATATTGGCGACGTGATAGAAGAGCTGCAGGCTGTCGATGAAACGCCGCCCCGCTTCGCGTCCTTTGGCGAGTTCGAAACCGACAAGGCCGCCGAACTTGCCGTTCAGATATTTGTCGGCGCGCTGGCGCGCCGCGCCGGTCTGCGTCGAGGGATGGATAACGCGCACGACCTCAGGTCGCCTGGCGAGCCATGCGGCGACCGCGCTGGCGTTGGCGACATGGCGCTCGATGCGCAGGGCGAGCGTTTCAATGCCTTGCAAGGTGAGGAAAGCGTTGAACGGCGAAATCGCCGAGCCGAGATCGCGCAGCAGAATCACGCGCGCGCGGATGATATAGGCGACCGGGCCAAGCGGCTTGACCGCCTCGACCCAGACTGCGCCGTGATAGCTCGCATCCGGCGTGTTGAGGGCGGGCTGGCGCTCGGGGAATTTCTCCCAGTCGAAATTGCCGCCGTCGACGATCAAACCGCCGATCGAAGTGCCATGGCCGCCAAGATATTTGGTCGAGGAATAAACGACGATCGCCGCGCCGTGATCGAGCGGACGCGCGATCAGCGGCGTCGCCGTATTGTCGACGATCAAAGGTATGCCAAGGCCGCGCCCGATCGCGGCGACCTCGGCGATCGGGAACACCACCAATTTCGGATTGGGCAGCGTTTCGGCGTAATAGGCGCGGGTGCGGGCGTCGGTGGCGCGGCGGAAATTCTCGGGGTCGCTCGGGTCGACGAAACGCACTTCAATGCCCTGGTCCTTCAGCGTATTGGCGAACAGGTTCCAGGTGCCGCCGTAAAGATCGGTCGAGGAGACGATATTGTCGCCGGCGCGCGCCAGATTCTGGATCGCAAAAGCGGAAGCCGCCTGCCCCGATGAGACGGCGAGCGCGGCGACGCCGCCTTCGAGCGCGGCCACGCGCTTTTCGAGTATGTCATTGGTCGGGTTGCCGATGCGCGTATAGATGTTGCCGAGCTCTTTCAGCGCGAAGAGATTGGCGGCGTGTTCGGTGTTATTGAATTGATAGGATGTCGTTTGATAGATCGGCACCGCGACCGCGCCGGTGGCGGGATCGGCGCGCCAGCCGGCATGTACGGCAAGGGTTTCGGGCTTCTGCGCTTGGTCGGACATAGCTGACGCTCCAAATTTCGGTGTGGTGGGGAGGGAGAGGGGAAGGGAGATGCGCGATCTATAAGTTGACAAATACTATAGACTGAGTTGATATGCAAGTGCGACTGGGTTGACGGCCCAAGGCAAACGGGAGCGCCCGCATGGGAGCGACGGTGATGAACATTTTCGCGAAGGAAGCGGCGGCGGCGCCGGTGGCGCCGGTTCGCGACGAATTCCGCATCGCGATGCGCGAACTGGCCGGCGCCGTCAGCGTCGTCTCATGCGGTCAGGGCGAGCGCCGCACCGGCTTCACCGCGACGTCGGTTTCGTCATTTTCGATGGATCCGCCGACGCTCTTCGTCTGCGTCAATCGCGCCTCATCGAGCTGGCCGGTGCTGCGCGACGCCGATAGCTTCGGCGTCAATATTCTCTCGGCTTCGCATCGCGAAATCGCCCATCGCTTTGCCGGCGGCGGCGGCGCTGAGGGGGCGCAGCGCTACGAGGGTGGTCACTGGATCACCGCCGCCACCGGCGCGCCGTTGCTCAGCGACGCGCTCGCCGCATTCGATTGTTCGGTCGACGAAATCATCGAGCGGCACAGCCACGCCATCATCATCGGCCGCATCGAAGCCGTGCGCCGGCGCGGCGGCGGCGGCGCCCTTGTCTATTGGCGCGGCGATTACGATCAACTCGGGTGGTCGCAGGATGAAATAGCCAACGCTATCGGCTTCGCGGGCCGAGGCGCTTAGGAGTCCTCTGTCATCGCGAGGGAGCGAAGCGACGAAGCGATCCAGACTGAGCCCTGTCAAACCCCCTAGCGATTGCGGTGGCGTCTCAGCGGCCCAGATTGCTACTAGCGCCACCAGAATCGAATATCGATTGATGGCTGTCAAAGCTCAGTCTGGGTCCCTTCGTCGCTGCGCTCCCTCGCGATGACGACTCAGCGCCGCGCTTCCGCCTTCTCCATCGCGCGGCCGTCGAACGCCGTGAAATCGGCGCAGGAGGCGCGCGCGCTGAGATAGCGGTCATGGCGCAGGCACAGGCCGTCGTCGGCGCGCACCGAGGCGTCGCCGGAACTCATGCTCGTCAATCCCGGCATCGCCGCTTCGAGATAGGCGCGATCGTTGCGGAAATAGCCGCAATTGCCGCATCGCCTGTCGCCGTTCATGCGCCGAGCTCCTAGCGGGCGAGATTGGCCCAGTGCGAGGCGAACACCAGCGCCGACAGGATGAAGCCGAGCGCCACATTGACGGCGACGCCGAGTGTAAATGCGGCGAAAGGTTTTCGGCCGGCGCCCGCCAGTTCGCTGAATCTGGTGGTGAGGCCGATGCTGAAGAAGCAGAAGATGAACGCCCAGGTCCGCAGATCCTTGATGGGCGCGACAAAGGTCGGATTCACCAGCTTGTTGTAGTCAGCCAGGCTGTATCCCTGCGCCGCGAAAGTGACAATCAGCGAGGCGATCAGGAAGCCGATGACAAATTTGGGAAAGCGCCACCAGATTTCGGCCGCTTCCGGTTTGCGGCCGGTTTCGCTCGGCTCCCAGCGCGTCGTCGCGATGATCGCCAGCACCAGGGCCCAGACGCCGATCCACACGTCGCGGCCAACCACTTTCATCAGCGTGAACGACCAGATCGCCTGGTCCTGCGTGCCGTCGATGCCGGGAACCTGGCCCGCAAATCCGCCATAGGTCTGCGCGGCGGCAAAGCCGGCGGCGTCGGCAAATTCTGACGTGCCGATCCATGCGCCGGCGACGCCCGTCGGCAGGTGCAGCATGCGCGCCGCGAAAGGCAGCAGGAAGATCATCACGATCGCCCATAGGACGACGAGGGTGATGGCGATCGGCGCATGTTCCTTCCTGGCGCCGACCGCGCCGGCGATTGCGATCGAAGCCGAGACGCCGCAGACCGCGCCGCCGGCGCCGAGCGTGGCGGCGAGGCGCCGATCGAGCCCGAGCCAGCGCGCGGTGGTGAAGATGACCAGGAAAGTCACGATCGAGACTATCGAGGCCTGCAGGATCGCCACCGGCCCGGCCCAGACGATCAGCGAGAAGGGCAGCGTCGCGCCGAGCAGGACGATGCCGGTTTTGACATAGAACTCGACACGAAAACTCGCATCCATCCATTTGGGCAGGCCGATCACATTGGAAATCAGCAGGCCGAGCACGAGCGCGACGAGCGGCGGCTCGAGATTGTAATAATTGGCCTGAGTCCACTGGCCGAGCGCGAAAATGACGACCGAGCACAGATAGAGGAAGACGAACGAAGGGATGAAGTCCTGGGCTCTATGGCCGAGCGCCGTCAAGGCGATGGCGAACAAAGCCAGCCAGGCGACAAATTGCGCGAGATAGCGCAAGCCATTGGCGGCAAAATGCGCGCCGAGCTGGTCGAGGCTCGACCATTTCTCTGGCGTCACCGCGATCCATTTGAGGCTGGCGCCATTGGCGAACAGGATATAGCCGACGAGGACGATGCCGAGGCCCAGCCAGATCGCCCACCAGTCTTCCTTCAGCCAAAGCTCACGCCAGCCCAAGGTCGACGAGGGGGCGCGCGCGGCGCCCAATTCCAATTGATTTGCGCTCATGCGAACCACCTGTGTCCCGACGAACTCGCAGATCTGGCGCGTCGGCGATCATCCTCAGCCGGTTCAAATAATATAGTTCATTGGTTTTATCAACTTATCACTCGAGGCATCGGCTTTGCCGCGTCGAATCCGCCAGATGCCTGTCGAGCGACCAGGAAAGGGTTCCGCAAAAGGCGGGAGCGCGGCGGCGTCAGGCCGCCCGCATAATCACGGCTCCAACTCGCTGTCCCAATAGAGATAATCCATCCAGCTCTCGTGCAGATAATTGGGCGGGAACAGGCGCCCGTTCTGGTGCAGGTCGTGGACGGTGGGCTGAAACGGCATGGTCGCCGGCCACATCCGGGCGGCGGCGGGCAGCAGGTCGCCCTTGCGCAAATTGCAGCTTGAACAGGCGGCGACGACATTTTCCCAGCTCGTCAAGCCGCCCTTGGAGCGCGGCACGACGTGGTCGAAGGTCAGTTCCTCTCGTTCGCCGCAATATTGGCAGGTGAAACGGTCGCGCAGGAACACGTTGAACCTTGTGAAGGCTGGAAATCGCGACGGCTTCACATAGTTTTTCAGCGAAACGACCGAGGGCAGCCGCATCTCGAAAGAGGGGCTGCGCACCGTCATGTCATAGAGCGAAACAATATTCACCCGATCGAGGAACACCGCCTTGATCGCATCCTGCCAGCACCAGATCGAGAGGGGGTAATAGCTCAGCGGACGGAAATCCGCATTGAGCACCAAGGCCGGACAGGCTTCCGGCGACACCGCTCGGACATGAACCGTCAACCGGACGCTCCGTTCCACCGCGAACATGCGACCGGACCGAATCCGATCGTCATAATAGTCTACAACTGGCGTGACGGACTTGTGAAGGCGCCGTGGATAGCGCCGCCAAATCAGGCCGTAGCCGCCTCGATCGCCTCAATATCATCGTCCGAAAGGCCGAAATGATGGCCGATCTCGTGAACCAGGACATGGGTCACGACAATTCCCAGAGCATCTTCCCCTTCGCACCAGAAGTCGAGCAGCGGGCGACGATAGAGCCAGATCATGTTCGGCAGCGCGCCGGTCTCCGCCATTGCCGGGCTATGGGCAATGCCGCGCCCGCGAAACAGGCCGAGCAGCTCGAATTCGCCCTGCGCCCCCATTTCCTCAAGCGTTTCGTCGTCGGGGAAATCGACGATCTGGATGACCAACCCCTCGCAAAGCCTGCGGAACCCTTCCGGCAATCGCGCGAAGGCGGCTTCAGCGAGGCGCTCGATGTCGGCGGCCGTCGGCGCGACGACCTGGGTCCAATCTTCCATCGGCGACGTTTGTGTCAAATCCGGAACCTTTGGAGGGGGGCGGCGTTCGGCGTCGAGCATCTCGCGGCGCGACCGGGCGGTCAATGTTTTGTGAAAAGCGCGCCAGCGAAGTTAGGGCGCCTTTTCAGACCGTAAGAGGCGCACGATATGAGGACCAAGGAGGCGACAATGATTGACGCCGAATATTTCGATGAAGAACCCGGCGACGCCGCTGTCGTCGATGACGCCCTCCAGGAAATGGCCCGCCGACAGTTCGGCGTGTCGCTGGTTGTCGGCTTGGTGTTCCTGGCCGTGGCCGGGCTGGTTGCGGTGCGCGCGCCGCATGACGAAACAATCGCCGTGCAGACTGCGCCGCACAGGGTTGCGGGCGTCCAGGCGCCCCAGTTCGTCAAACAGCCGATTCTGGCTACGGAACAGGGCATCGTGAAATAAAGCTTCCGCGGCGCCCACCGCTCAACGCGGCCCGTCGATCGCTCGCACGCGCAACTCTTCCAGCTCCCCCGAGATTTTGCGCATTCGCGCCGCCAGATTTGCCCTGATGCGCGCGGTCTCTTTGGGGAACTCTCCCAAAACGCGATGGAACACCTGGCGCGAGATGCGCAGGACGATGGTGTTTTCCCGCGCCCGCGCACCGGATGGCCGGTGAACCTCGGCGATCATCGCATTCTCGCCGATCAGCGTCCCCTCATTGGCGACGCGCGCGCGCTCCCCGGCATGGCCCTGGGTCGTGAGGAGAATCGAGCCTGACAGAACGAAATAGCCGCAATCGCCCGCCTCGCCTTCGCCGAACAGGATTTCATTGGCGGCCAGCACGCGCTTTTCGGCTGAGAAGGCGATGAGCTGGATCGCTTCGCGCGGCAGCAGGTTGAACGGCCGGGTGCGCGACAATCGCTCGATGTCGTCGGCGAGCGCCATCTGCTTATCCCTCGCCGCACTGATATTCGGAAGAGATCATGGCAACAGCTTGTAGCCGCCGGCGTCCGTCACCAGCAGCCGCGCGTCAGCCGGATCGACTTCAATCTTCTGGCGCAGCCGATAGATGTGAGTCTCCAGCGTATGGGTCGTCACATTGGCGTTATAGCCCCAGACGTCTTTGAGCAGCACTTCGCGCGAGACGACCTGCCGGTCGGCGCGATGCAGGAAGCGCAGGATCGCCGCCTCCTTCTCAGTCAGGCGCAGTCTTGCGCCTTTGGCGTTGATGAGATTTTTCGATGCGGGGCGGAAAATATAGGGGCCGATCTGAAATTCAGCGTCCTCGCTCGCCTCATGCTGGCGCAGTTGGACGCGCAGCCGCGCCAGCAGCACCGCGAAACGGAACGGCTTGGGAATGTAATCATTGGCGCCTGCGTCGAGGCCGAGCACCGTGTCGGCGTCCGAATCATGGGCGGTCAGCATGATGATCGGCCGTTTGAAACCGTCCTTGCGCATCAGGCGGACCGCCTCACGTCCATCCATATCCGGCAGGCCGACATCCATGACGATGAGATCGGGCGGATTGTCATGCGCGATCGTGCGGGCCGATGTCGCATTTTCGGCGACCGAGACCGCGAATTCTTCATGCAAGGCCAGCTGTTCAGCCAGGGCGCCGCGCAATTCGGAATCATCGTCGACAATCAGGATATGACGGGTTTGAACCATGAAGAATTCTCGTAGGGATTGACCGGGTCGCAATCATAGCGGGTTTTCCGCCATTCCGCCTAGGCGCCGCCTTCATCATACCGGCAGCGCAACTTGTTCACCTTCTGGTCATTATTGACGTGTTTGTATCGCTTCGCGCGGGGGCGCCAAAGAAGTTTGACCGATGGCCACGCCCGACCCACGCCTGCTCGTTGCGTTCAACCGATTCGGTCTCGGCGCGCGCCCCGGCGATTTCGGCCGGACGAGCGACCCACGTAGCGCCATTATCGTCGAATTGGAAGCGCCGCGGAGCGCCGACGATGCGAGTTTGCAGCGCAGCCCGTTGGCGCTGCAAACCGTCTATCTGGACCAGGATCGCAAAAAGCAGGAGCGCGAGCGCCTGGCGCAGGAAAATCTGGCGCGCCTCGGCATGCCGGCGCCGAATGTCGCGGCGCTGATCGAAGCGCCGGCGGCCGTCGCCAGCGCGCCACCCCCAAACGTGATGACGATCTCCGTCACGAACGTTGCTTCGGGGACGCCTGCGCCCTCGCCGGCCACCGCGACGGCGCCGGCTCCGATGGCGCCGCAGCCGCCGCCCGAGCAGCTTATCTTCCGCGCCGAAGCGGCGGCGCGCCTCGCTCGCGCCTGCGCGGCTCCGATCGGCTTCGTCGAGCGGCTGGTCGCGTTCTGGTCGAACCATTTCTGTGTTTCGGTCGCCAAGAGCAATATCGGCCGCGCCTGCGCCGGCGCTTTCGAGCGCGAGGCGATCCGCCCCTTCGTGACCGGCCGTTTCGCCGACATGCTGCGCGCGGTCGAACAGCATCCCGCCATGCTGAATTTCCTCGACAATGCGCAATCGGTCGGGCCCAATTCCAAGGCGGGACAGAATCGCAAACGCGGCTTGAACGAGAATCTGGCGCGCGAAATCCTCGAATTGCACACGATGGGCGTCGGCTCGGGCTATGGCCAGGCCGACGTGACTCAGCTTGCGCAGGTCCTCACCGGCTGGACGATCGTCGGGCGCGAGGGCAAGCTCGGCGAGCCCGGCGCCTTCGCCTTCAATGCCAATGCTCATGAACCCGGGCTGGCGACATTGCTCGGCCGCGTTTACGGCGAGGACGGCCTCGCCCAGGGCGAGGCCGTCCTCGCCGACATTGCGCGCCAGGGCGCGACGGCGGCCCATATCGCCAAAAAATTCGCACGCCATTTCGTCGCCGACGATCCCGATCCGGCGCTGGTGGCGCGGCTCGCCAAAGTCTTTCGCGACACCGAGGGCGATCTCGGCGCTTTGGCGCAGGCGTTAATCAAGGATGAGGCCGCCTGGAGCGCGCCTGCCACGAAAATCCGCAATCCTTGGGAAGTCGTCGTCGCTGCGCAACGTGCTTTCAACCGACCGGTCGCCGATCCGGGGCCGGCGCTGAATGCGATGAACCTTCTTGGCATGCCGCTCTGGCAGCCCAGCGGCCCGAATGGATTTTCCGACGCCACTGCGGATTGGGCCTCGCCCGAGGGTATGAAGATGCGGCTGGAGCTCGCTGCCCAATTCGCGCGCCAGACCAAGGATGCGCCGACGCCGGCAGCTCTGGTCGACGATATTCTCGGCCCGAATGTCTCGACGCAAACGCGCGATGCGGTGCTGCGCGCCGAGTCGCGCGAACAGGCGTTTGCGCTGCTCCTCATGTCGCCGGAATTTCAGCGGAGATAATCGCATGACGCTGCTTTGCGAAACGCCTGCGCTTTCCCGCCGGAGCCTGCTCACCGCCGGCGGCGCGCTCTACGCCTCGGCCTATATTCCTTCTTTCGCCAGAGCCGCCGATGCGCGCGATCCGCGTCTCGTCGTGATGATCCTGCGCGGCGCGCTCGACGGCCTTTCGGCTTTGGCGCCGATCGGCGATCCCGATTATGCCGCGCTGCATGGCGAACTGGCGCTGCAATTTGACGGCGCCCATCCCGCGCTTGCCCTCAATTCCTTCTTCGGGCTCAACCCGGCGATGCCATATTTTGCTCGTCTCTATGGCGCCAAACAGGCGATCGCCGTGCATGCCTGCGCGACCAATTACCGCGAACGCTCGCATTTCGACGGACAGGACGTGCTCGAGAGCGGCATGCCTGGCCCCGGTCAGGTACAGAGCGGCTGGCTCAATCGCGCAATCGCCGCCCTGCCCAGGGGCGAGCGCATCGCCCGAAGCGGCGGCCTAGCGGTCGGGACCACGCCGCCGCTGGTGTTGCGGGGAGCGGCGCCAATTCTGGGCTGGGCGCCATCCGGGTTGGCCGCGCCGACCAGCGACCTGACGGCTCGTCTGATGGACCTCTACGCCCATCGCGATCCCATTCTGGCCGCAGCGTTGCAGGCCGGCGTCGACGCCGATCAAATGGCCGCCAAACAGGGTATGGACGCGCTCAAGCCGGGCGGCGACGTCGCCGCGGCTATGCGCAAGGCCGCCGAAGGCGCCGCGCGCCTGATCAGCGCCGACGACGGCCCGCGCATCGCCGCGCTCGCCTTCGACGGCTGGGACACGCATGTCAACGAGGGCGGCGCGATCGGGCGCCTTGCACAATTGCTGGGCGGCCTCGATGGCGCGATCGCCTCTTTCGAGACGGAGCTGGGCCCGCGCTGGAAGGATACTATCGTGGTGGCCGTCACCGAATTCGGCCGCACCGTCCATATCAATGGCACCACCGGCACCGATCACGGCACCGGCACTGTGGCTTTCCTTGCCGGCGGCGCGCTCAACGGGGGGCGCGTCATCGCCGACTGGCCCGGCCTTAAGGCCGCCGACCTTTATGAGAATCGCGACCTCAAGCCGACGACCGACGTGCGCGCCGTGCTGAAAGGCCTGCTCGCCGATCAACTCGGGCTGTCGGCCGATGTGCTCGGACGGTCGGTGTTTCCCGACACATTGAGCGTCAAGCCGATGGGCGGCCTTGTCGCCGCCTGAGACCGCGGCCGGATCGAGCAAGTCGCCAACGTTTTAACTGCAGGCCGAGATGGCGAAGCCGCCATGGCAATCGGGCTCGCCGATTTAGATTTGTAAGACTCGTAATGACGTTGACATTACGCTGCGCTATGGTCTGTCGAAAGGGAGGCCTCGGACGCGCGTTGTTCCGCGACGCCTCGCAGCGCGTCCTCAACGCCGCCGACGCCATCGGCATACGCGGCATCCTCGTGCACGCAATCTCCGAGGAAGCGAAGTCCTTTTATGTCGCGCTTGGCTTTGAACCGTCGTCACTGGAGCCGATGACGCTCATGGTCACGCTCGCTGATCTGCGCGGCGCGTTATGAGATCGTAACCGGCAGCTTCCCGGCGGACCGCCCCCAACGCCACGACGTCTTGGTTGCAGGGGCGCAGCCTGTGCTGGAACTATCCTTCCGCGCCGTGAGTTGTCGCGTGCAAACTGTCTCTCAGGGGGGCGGCGTTTGGATCAGCGCATTCTCACTTCGATCCCGGCTCGCCTCGAGCGCTTGCCATGGGGCGCTTTTCACACGCTTGTCGTCGCCGCCCTTGGAATCACCTGGATTCTCGACGGGCTCGAAGTGACCTTGGCGGGTTCGGTGGCGGGCGCATTGAAGGCGAGCCCGGCGCTTACGTTTTCCGACGCGGAAGTCGGGCTCGCCGGCAGCGCCTATCTCTCCGGGGCCGTCATCGGCGCACTTTTCTTCGGATGGCTGACCGACCGCTTGGGACGAAAAAAGCTCTTCTTCATCACCATCGCCGTTTATCTCACAGCGACCGCGCTGACCGGCGCGTCCTGGAATGGCTGGAGTTTCTTTCTGTTTCGGTTTTTCACCGGCGCCGGGATCGGCGGCGAATATGCCGCGATCAACTCGACAATCCAGGAGCTTGTGCCGGCGCGCTATCGCGGCTTCACCGATCTCGTCATCAACGGCAGCTTCTGGATCGGCGCCGCGCTTGGCGCAGTGGTGGCGGTGGCGCTTCTGAACCCGGCTTTCATCGGCCCGGAGCTAGGCTGGCGGCTGGCCTTTCTGGTCGGCGCCGGGCTCGGCATCGTAGTTTTCGTCATGCGTATGTGGATTCCCGAGAGCCCACGCTGGCTGGTCATCCACGGGCGCGACGCCGAAGCGGAAGCTGCGGTCGCCGACATCGAGCAGCGGTTTCGCAACGCTGGCGTCACGCTTGTCGCCGTCGACGCCAATGCCGCGATCGGATTGCGCTCTCGTACGCACACGCCGATTTCGGAGGTGTTGGACACATTGTTCAGAAAATATCGCACGCGCACGCTGGTCGGCCTGACGCTGATGGCGGCGCAGGCGTTTTTCTACAATGCGATTTTCTTCACCTATGCGCTGGTGCTCACCAAATTCTATTCGGTGAGCGCCGATCGCGTCGGCTGGTACATCCTGCCGTTCGCCGCCGGCAATTTCCTGGGACCGTTGGTCCTCGGCCGACTCTTCGACACGATCGGGCGGCGGCGCATGATTTGCCTCACCTATGCCATGTCCGGGCTGCTGCTGGTCGGCTGCGGCGCGCTGTTCGAGCAAAACCTGCTGACAGCGTTCACCCAGACGCTGGGCTGGATGATTGTCTTCTTCTTCGCCTCGCCCGCCGCCAGCGCCGCCTATCTCACCGTCAGCGAGACGTTCCCGATTGAAATTCGAGCCGTGACGATCGCCATTTTCTACGCGATCGGCACAGGAATCGGCGGCGTCGCCGCGCCCTTCATTTTCGGCAAGCTGATCGCGAGCGGCTCGCGCGACAGCGTATTCGCAGGCTATGCCGTCGCGGCCGCCCTAATGCTCTGCGCCGCGCTTGTCGCCGCCCTTTTCGCCGTGCGGGCGGAGCGCAAATCGCTTGAGGAGATCGCGACGCCGCTATCGGCGGATGCGTGATTGGGGTTAAGTCGCCGCGACAGCGCGGCGTTCTGACGCTGTCGTCGGGCGCGTTGATCGCCAGCGCGATATTCGATGCGGCGGTAAGGCGCGGCCCAGCAGCAAATCGGATTGCGGTACGAGCCGCGGCTGAAGCGTCGTAGAACCGTCAAGCGTCGATCGGTCCAAAATCCTGCGTGGCGGGACGCGCCGGCGGAATATCTGGAGGCGCGCGGGGGTTCATTTGTTGCGAATTTTTATGGAAGATGCTTCGCTCTCGTTGAGAGGCCAGTCATCATGCCTGGGGCGATATTCGCTATGATCGGCGCCGGCGCCATTCCTTCCGTCGCCCGCGCAAGGATTCAAGGTGGACGAGCTTTTCCACGGTGCGACGCTTTGTCGCATGGGGAAGCCGGTAGATTTTGCCGTTTCCCGATGCGCTGACCGATATTATAATTCGATTTTGTGAATAGGAATCGTGCGCGCAAACGTTTACTGATTGATTGGTGAGATGAGGTTCCCTTATTGCCAACTGGGCGTTGCGTATCGCCCCACTCTCTGACACAGGGGAGGCGTCGCGCGAATGGCTTTGCTAAGGGAAGAAACGACTGTCGCAATGGAGGCTTGTTCTCCTTTGCGCGATTTGAGAACTATTTTCGGCGCCGATTAACCCCACGCAGTGTTTGCTTCATGCTGATCAAGGCAGATTCGACCGACAGCTTGGTTAACAACGAAATAAGCAAGCTAGCCGATCAACTGGCCCAGCATTCCCAGCGGGGCGCTGGCGCGCATTTGTTGCCGGAAGCGGTCGATCTCGCTCTGGCCGCCCTTAGAGCTTATGCCGATATGTTGGGGCCGCCGAAAATCAAACGGACACCGCGGATGTTCCAGGTCGAGGCGATGGATAGCCGAGGCTGGCCTCAGGAAGTTCTGGCGGTCGTCAGCGACCCGCTTATCGCACAAGCGGCGTTCGAGGAGGCCGTCAGACGCCATCCGGATCGCAAGATCAGGCTGAGGCGAGGCACGAGTCGGGTTGCCGAATCGGCATAGCCGCCGCGCCTGCCGAAACGGCGCGGCGCGGTGGTCGGCGCTACAGCGCCAATTCCACTTTGACCGGCGCATGGTCTGACGTGCGCTCCCAACCGCGCGCCTCGCCAAGCACTTCCATGGCGCGCACGTCCTCGCCGAGCTTGGCGCTGACCCAGACATGGTCGAGCCGACGCCCCTTATTGGCGAGCGCCCAATCGGGCGAGCGATAGCTCCACCAAGTGTAAAGCTTCTGGCTATCAGGCACGAATTTGCGCAAGGCGTCGACCCATTCGCCCGCCTTCTGAACCGCCTTGAGCTTTTCGACCTCGATCGGCGTGTGGCTGACGACCGAGATCAGCGCCTTATGACTCCAGACATCATGTTCGAGCGGCGCGATATTGAGGTCGCCCACGAGGATTGCGCGCCCGGCGGCGATTTTGTCGTCGCGCATCCAGGCCTCCATTTCGTCGAGGAAGGCGAGTTTATGTGCGAACTTGTCATTGACCGCCGGGTCCGGTTCATCGCCGCCGGCGGGCACATAAAAATTATGGACATCGAGGCCCGCGGCCTCGCCGCCCAGCGTCACATGCATATGGCGCGAATCGCCTTTGCCGCAGAACTCCCGCTTGGCGCTGGAATGGATGGGAAGGCGCGAGACGATGGCGACGCCGTGGTAGCCCTTCTGGCCATTGATCGCGATGTGCTCATAGCCAAGCCTGTGAAACTCGGACGTGGGAAACTCGGCGTCGCGGCATTTGGTCTCCTGCAGACACAAAACATCCGGCTGCTGTTCCCTTAGGTAGCGCGCGACGAGCCCGATGCGCAGCCGCACCGAGTTGATGTTCCACGTCGAGATGGTGAAGCGCACGGGAAGCCTGCCTGTCGTCGCGAGAGGGGCGGACAATGGCGGCTTCGGGTGGCGTTGCAAAGGCGCGCGCTGACTTGCCCACAGGCGATGCGCGGTTCCCGGCGTCGACGTCCTTGCCGCCAGCTTCCGGCGGCCAGATCCATCGCCCGCAAATAGGTCAACATTACGGCCGTAATATTGGGTATCTTATTGTAATATAGACATTATTTTTTTTGCCCGATCATCCGCTGTTCGTCGATCTTGAACAAGGATTCATCGGGACGGGCGGTGAGATCGAGATTGAACAGCGTCACTACCGTGTCAAAGCCCTGGGCGTCGTGGACCGTCCACTGTTTGAGCGCAAAAGTCGTGGGGTCGAACAGCAAATCGATTTGCGCCGAGCCGCCTAGCGTCGCCTTGTCCTCGATCAGGATCGACACGTCATTGTCATTCGTCTCGACGCGCAAAACCTGGGTGTCCTTGGCCAGATCGATATGATCGGCGAGCAGGAATTTCAGCGGCGTCTGGTTGATAAAATAAAGATCCTGCGTATCCATCTTCTGGTCGCGCACGGCGACGCTGCGCCCGTCGGCGACGATGTCCAGCTTGTCGGGCGGCGCGAACTGGAAGCGCATGCGGCCAGGCCGCTCGATCGTGAGCTTGCCCTCCGAGCGATGATGGTCGGGGCCGATCTGAACGAAATCGGCGGTCAGGACTTGCGCGCTTTCGAGCCAGGCGTTAGCGCGGCGCACGGCTTCGGCGGCGCTTATCGCCTGTTTGGGCCCTGACTTGGCGTCCTTGGCCGGCTTGGCGGCCGGCGCCGCATTGGTCGCCTGTTCGGCGGGATGCAGATCAACCGGGGCATCCTCTCCAAAAGCGAACCCGCTGAGGCCAATCAGCGCCAGCGCCGGCAAAACGATCAACCGTGAAATCGACATCAGGGCTCCTTCGCCGGCTTTCATCAGGCGCGCCGGCCGCATCGCGCGCTGCTCTAGGGAGTCGATATGGCGTTAATGGGACGCCTGGAACGCTATTATACATGCGAGAGAGTAAAACCTCTCCCGCCTCATTCGTCCTGGTCAATCGAGAAGGCGCCGCGGTCGACGCCCTCGCCGACCAGGATCTCGCGTTTGCCCGAATGATTGGCAGGGCCAACCACCCCCTCTTTCTCCATGCGCTCGACCAGCGAAGCCGCTTTGTTATAGCCGACCGAGAGGCGACGCTGAATGTAGCTGGTCGAGCATTTGCGGTCGCGCAGCACGATGTTGACGGCGCGGTCGTAATAATCGCCGGCTTCCTCCGCATCCATCGAGCCGGGAGAAGCGGCGGAGGCGCCGCCCTCCTCGTCGTCGCCGGCCGGCTCGTCTTCGGTAATGGCGGTCAGATATTCCGGAGCGCCCTGCATCTTGAGATGCGCGACGATCTTTTCCACTTCATTGTCGGCCACGAATGGGCCATGGACGCGCGAGATGCGTCCGCCGCCGGCCATATAGAGCATGTCGCCCTGGCCGAGCAATTGTTCGGCGCCCTGTTCGCCAAGGATGGTGCGGCTGTCGATCTTCGAGGTCACCTGAAACGAAATGCGCGTCGGGAAATTCGCCTTGATGGTGCCGGTGATCACGTCCACCGAAGGCCGCTGCGTCGCCATGATGAGGTGGATGCCGGCCGCGCGCGCCATTTGCGCGAGGCGCTGGATCGCGCCTTCGATGTCCTTGCCGGCGACCATCATCAGATCGGCCATTTCGTCGACGATGACGACGATATAGGGCAGTTCCGAGAGCGCCATCTCCTCCTGCTCGTAGATCGCTTCGCCAGTCTGGCGGTCGAAGCCGGTCTGCACCGTGCGGGTGATGATCTCCCCCTTGCCGGCGGCCTCGGCGACGCGCGCATTGAATCCGTCGATGTTGCGCACGCCGACTTTCGACATTTTCTTGTAGCGGTCCTCCATTTCGCGCACCGCCCATTTGAGCGCGACGACCGCCTTCTTCGGATCGGTCACAACAGGCGTCAGCAGATGCGGAATGCCGTCATAGACCGACAGTTCGAGCATTTTCGGATCGACCATGATCAGCCGGCACTGTTCGGGCTTCAGCCGATAGAGCAGCGACAGGATCATCGTGTTGATGGCGACCGATTTGCCCGAACCGGTGGTGCCGGCGACGAGCAGATGCGGCATGCGCGCCAGATCGACGATCACCGGTTCGCCGCCGATCGTTTTGCCGAGCGCGATTGGCAGCCGATGCTTCGACTTCTCGAAATCCTGGCTCGCCAGCAATTCGCGCAGGTAGACGGTCTCGCGACGCTGGTTGGGCAGTTCGATGCCGATCGCGTTGCGGCCCTGCACGACGGCGACGCGGGCTGATATCGCCGACATCGAGCGCGCGATATCGTCGGCGAGGCCGATCACCCGCGACGATTTGATGCCCGGCGCCGGCTCGAGTTCATAGAGCGTCACTACCGGGCCGGGGCGAACGTTGATGATCTCGCCTTTAACCCCGAAATCGTCGAGCACGCCTTCGAGCAGGCGTGCGTTCTGTTCGAGTGCGTCCTCGGAAATCTTCGAGGCGACCAGCTTCTTTGGCTCCGCCAACATGAACAACGGCGGCAGTTGATAATTCATGCGATCGAGAAGCGAAGGCTGCGCTTCGTTGACGATGCGCCTGCCCAGCTTGAGAGCGCCGGCGGGCGCGGCGACCCGCGAGGGGGCGCTCGCCGCTGGCGCGGCGACGCCAGCCAAGGCGGCCGCCGGGGCCAGGCCGCCGCTCGCCGCCGGGCCAAAGGAAGGATCGATGCGTCGGGATGATTGGGCGCCGAGAGAATTGCCGTCGGCGGAGGCGAAAGCGCCACCCTGGCGGGCAAGCCATGGCGCGCGCTGCGTGGAGCCGTCTGGCCCTCCCTGACGTTTCTTCGCCGCGAACAGGCGCCGCATCGCGCTTCTGGCGGTCAGCGCGACATGGATCGCCGCGCCGAGCGAGACAAGGCCAAAGCCTGGCTCCCCGTCGGAATCGTCGTCCTCATTGTCGACGGTCTCTCCTGGCGGGCGACGGGGCGGCGCGGCGGTTTTCGCCTTGACCTCGATTTCATCCTCGTCGTGCGTCTGCATCAGGCCAAAGCCGGCTGCCGCCGTCAGCGTCAGGATGGCGACGCCCGCCAATGTCAACCCGACGATCATCATGCCGCTCGTCGCATTCGCAAAAAAATAACGAGGGATCCACAAGACAGCGTCTCCGAGGACGCCCCCGAGGCCGGTCGGCAGCGGCCAACGCGTCGGAGCTGGCAGAAACGAGGCGAGGCCGGCGGAAGCGATCGAGCCGGCGATCCAAAGAGCCAGTCGAAGACGTGCGCGCTCCAACCTGCGCCGCGTCATGAGGCGCCAGCCCCAGAATGCGGGCGGCGTCAGCGCCACGACGCAGGAAAGCCCCATGGACTGCATTGCGACATCGGCGGCTATCGCGCCCGGTGCGCCGAGCAGATTGTGGATCGCCGTCGACGTTGCATGGTTCAGGCTGGGGTCGTCGACTGACCAGGTGAGCAGCGCCAGCGACATCGCTCCGACACCCGAGAATACGCCAAGGCCCATCAGTTCAGCAGCGCGCCGCTTGGGAAATTCCCGGACGGAATCGGGAAGATGGTCGATGATCGAGAAACTCGTGGTTCGCATGGCTTCGTCCGCACTCGACCGGGTCCGATCGCGGCGCCGGGCGCCGGTCCCGCGGCAAATTAGGCCCGCCGAGTTAATGCCGGCCTAACCTTAATGGGGATGCGGAGTCGTTTGCCCTGCTTGCCGCGATGCGCCGGCCGCAAAAAAAGACGCCCTCGCGAGAGGGCGCCGAGTTGGGGAGGAAGGAGAAAACTTACGACGGGCGTTCGTCTTAATCTTGTAGGTTCGCGCCGTGAATTGTCTGACTGAGCGTATTGACCTTCCAGGGACGGCGCCTTGCGTCGCCGCCCCCGCTTGGCGGCTCTTTTACTGCACGATCTCTCCGTGCAGAGCGAGATCGAGCCCGTCGCGTTCGATTTCATCGCTCACGCGCAGACCGATCGTCATGTCGATCAGTTTGAGAATGATCAGCGAGACGATCGCGTCATAGACGACGACGGTGCCGACGCCGATCAACTGATTGACGACCTGTCCCGCATTGCCTTCGATCAGGCCAGGCGTGCCGCCATATTCGTTGATGGCGAAGACGCCGGTCAGGATCGCGCCGATCGCGCCGCCGATGCCGTGGACGCCGAAGCAATCGAGCGAGTCGTCATAGCCGAAGGCGTGCTTGAGAGACGTCGCGCCGAGATAGCAGCCGACGCCGCAGGCGACGCCGATCGCCATCGACCCGATCGGGCCGACGAAGCCGGACGCCGGCGTGATCGCGACGAGACCCGCCACCGCGCCTGAGCAGATGCCGACGACGGTCGGCTTGCCGCGATGGATCCATTCGACGAACATCCAGGTCAGCGCCGCCACGGCGGTCGCGACCTGCGTGACCGTCATCGCCATACCCGCCTGCACGCCCGCGCTCACCGCCGAACCTGCGTTGAACCCGAACCAGCCAACCCACAGAAGAGAGGCGCCGATGAACGTCAGGACCATATTATGGGCCGGACCGCTGTCGCGACGCTTGCCGAGCATGAGGGCGCACATCAAGCCGGCGACGCCCGCGTCGACATGCACCACCGTGCCGCCGGCGAAGTCGAGAACCTTGACCAGCGCCTTGTCATTGGTCGAGTTGAAGATGCCGTCCGGCCCCCACAGCCAATGGGCGACGGGCGAGTAGACGAAGATCGCCCACAGTCCCATGAACCACAGCATCGCGGAGAACTTCATGCGTTCTGCGAATGCGCCCGCGATCAGCGCCGGAGTGATGATCGCAAAGGTCATCTGGAAGCACATATAGACGGTCTCGGGGATGGTCGGCGCCAGCGAGTTTGGATTGCCGATGCCGCCATTGTTGATATCGCTCAACATCCCTTGCAGGAATGCGCGACTGAGACCGCCGACAAATGGCGTGCCGCCTGTGAACGACAGGCTGTAGGTGACGATCGCATAGAGGACCGTGATGAGACAGGTGACGGCGAAGCTCGTCATCACTGTGTCGCCGACGTTCTTTTTGCGCACCATGCCGCCATAGAACAACCCAAGGCCGGGAATGGTCATCATCAGAACGAGAGCCACCGACGTCAGCATCCAGGCGGTGTCGCCGCCGCTCGGCGTGCAATTCGTGAGCACCGCGGGGACAGCGGCGACGGCGGCGAATTTATCGGTCTCAGCGACAGCCGCGACAGCGCCGGCGCAAGCTGGCGTCGCCGGAGGAGCGGGCTTGGCGGCGGCCGGAGCAGCGGCCGCGGGAGCAGCGGCAGCGGGAGCCGCGGCGGCCGGAGCAGCGGCGGCGGGGGCGGCCGGCGCGTCGTCAGCCCGCGAGGGGCTTACCCCCGAAAAGCCGATCAGCGCGGCGATAGCCAGCGCTGGCGCGAGGCCAGTAAAAAACCGAGACAGTTTCATTTGAGGGAACTCCAATGGAAATGAGAATGGGTCGCCTCAAAGGGCGTCTGAATCTTTTTCGCCGGTGCGGATGCGGACCGCCGAGTCGATGCCGTAGACGAAAATCTTGCCGTCGCCGATCTGGCCGGTGCGCGCCGCCGCTGTGATCGCCTCGATCACCTGATCGACAAGATTGGCGTTGACCGCGACTTCGATTTTCAATTTGGGCAGAAAGCTCACGGCATATTCCGCACCCCGATAAATCTCGGTATGGCCCTTCTGCCGGCCGTAGCCTTTGACCTCGGTCACCGTCAGGCCGTGCACGCCGATAGAGGTGAGCGCGTCACGCACCTCCTCGAGCTTGAACGGCTTAATGACTGCCATTACTATTTTCATGTGCCTCATCCCAGCTTGGCGGGTCCCCGGGGCTCGGCGAACGAACAGCCCCCATCTCCGCGCGGTGTCGGCTGGGCGCGCAAAGTCGCCCCGCTCAAAGCTTTCTTAACAAGCCTCGTGCCAAGCGGGTTCCTGCGGAACAACCCAATGAAATGTCAGGATATTTTTCGGAAAAGGGCGGGGCTGACAGTTTTCATCCGACCAGCCTGCCTGTCATGTTGATTAAAATATAGGCGCCCAGAAACTAGTCACGTATTGTCGCGCCGTCGCCGGATCAACCCTTCCTGGGCGACGCTCGCCACCAGGGCGCCCGAGCGCGAGTAAAGCAGACCGCGCGTAAGGCCGCGCGATCCGCCGCTGTTGGGACTATCCTGCGCATAGAGCAACCATTCGTCGGCGCGGCAAGGGCGATGGAACCACAAGGCGTGGTCCAGGCTGGCGACCTGAAACTCGGGGTCCGACACCGAAAATCCGTGGGCGACAAGCGCGGTGTCGATCAGCGTCATATCCGACAGAAAGGCCAGCGCGGCGCGGTGGATCGCCGGGTCGTCGGGTAGGCGTCCGGCGATACGGATCCACGAGGATTGCCGGGGCTCTCGCGGCACGCCCCGCGCGCCTGGCGCATAGCGCGACAGATCGATCGGGCGGATCTCGATCGGACGGATGCGATCGAAAAAGGCCTGCAGCCGCTGCTGCGCTTTTTCTCCGGCGAAGCGCAGCAGATCGATTGGGTCGGCGAGCGTGTCGGGATCGGGCGCCGAGGGCATCGGCAGGGAATGTTCGACGCCTTGTTCCTCGACCTGAAAAGAAGCCGACAGTGAGAAGATCGCTTTGCCGTGCTGGATGGCGTTGACCCGGCGCGTGGTGAAACTCTTGCCATCGCGGATGCGGTCGACTTCGAAAACGATCGGCGCGAGCGGATCGCCCGGCAACATGAAATAGCCGTGCAGCGAATGGGGCGCGCGGCCATCGACGGTGCGCGAGGCGGCGACCAGCGCCTGGGCGATCACCTGGCCGCCAAACACCCGCTTCCAGCTATTTTGCGGCGAGTTTCCACGAAATATGTCGACCTCGATCGTTTCAAGATCGAGACGTGCGACGAGATCGACGGCGGTGGCGAGCATGCTCATCCTCGGAATGGTTCTTGCGCCAACGTGAGCGTCTATCGCGTCCAGCGTCAAGAGCGGGGGAGCGTTGATCGACGAAGCGGCCGCCGCGCAACCGGACGCGGCGCGCCGCGTCACTCGCCGTAGGGAACCCAGATATTCTTGACCTGCGTCGCCCGCCGCAGGAACTCTCGCCCCTGGGCCTCAGCGGACAGCCAGTCGCGCGCATGGCCGCTATCCGTCCAGGTCGCCTTTAAATTGCTGATGGAAGCCGCTTCGACCATTTTGGCGCCCTCCGCCGAGCCGCAATACCACAGCGCATCGACGCCCTCATGCTCGGCCAGCACTTTGGCCAGCCCATCCCGCTCGCCCGTCACGATATTGACGACGCCTGCCGGTACGTCGCTGGTGTCGAGCACCTGATAGAGATCGGTCGCGGCGAGCGGATGGATCGGCGATGGCGCGACGATCACGCGATTGCCCATCGCGATCGCCGGCATGACCAGCGAGACCAACGCCAGCAGCGGCGCTTCATCGGGGCAAGCGATCCCCATGATTCCCCAGGGCTCGTTCATCGCCAGCGTGACATGGCGCGAGCGCGTCGCGTGGACGGCGCCGTCATATTTGTCGGCGAAGCCCGCATAGAAAAACGTCCGGCCAATGGCGGCGTCGACTTCGGCCTGCGCTTTGGCGGCGGAAGCCCCGGTCATCGCGACGAGCCGCGCCGTAAATTCGGCGGCGCGAGCGTTGAGGTTTTCCGCGAGATAGAACAAGACCTGCGCGCGATTGTGCCCGGTCGCCGCGCCCCACGAAGCCGCTTTGGCGGCCGCTTCAACGGCGTTGCGAATGTCCTTGCGATTGCCGAGGCCCGCCTGGCCGATGGAATGACCCCGCGCATTGAGGACGGAATAGGAATAGCCGGCGTCCGGCCGCGCCTGCTTGCCGCCGACATAGATTTTGGCGGTGCGATCGATGTCGACGGGATCGTCGCTCGCCACCGCGCCATGGCCGGGCAGCGCCGACAGGGCCGCTGCGGACTTTTCTTTGCGTTCAGCTCTGCCCTTGGGTTTGTGGGTCGCGAGATATTCGCTCAGGCCTTCGCGGCCGCCTTCGCGGCCGAAGCCGCTTTCGCGATAGCCGCCAAAGCCTGCGGCGGCGTCGAACAGATTGGTCGAATTGATCCAGATGACGCCCGCCTTGATCTGGGCGGCGATTTCGAGCGAGCGGTTGATGTTCTCGGACCAGACTGAGGCGGCGAGCCCGTAGCGCGTGTTGTTGGCGAGCGCGACGGCCTCGTCCGGCGTGCGAAACGTCATCGCGACCAATACGGGACCGAAGATTTCGACCTCGGCCAGCGTCGAAGCGGGCTCGACATCGGTCACCAGCGTCGGCGGATAGAAGCAGCCCTGCGTCGGGACGGCGGCCTTCGGCTGCCAGATCGTGGCGCCGTCGCGCGCGCCTTCGTCGACAAGCCTGGCGATGCGCCGCAACTGGATCGGCGCGACGATGGCGCCGATGTCGGTCGATTTGTCGAGGGGATCGCCGACCCGCAAATGCTCCATGCGCGCGCGCAATTTGCCATAGAGGCGCTCGGCGATGCCTTCCTGCGCCAGCAGGCGCGAACCGGCGCAACAGACCTGGCCCTGGTTGAACCAGATCGCGTCGACGATGCCTTCGACCGCGCTGTCGAGATCGGCGTCCTCGAAGACCACGAAAGGCGATTTGCCGCCAAGTTCGAGCGACAGTTTCTTGCCTGTGCCGGCCGTCGCCTTGCGGATGAGACGGCCGACCTCGGTCGAACCGGTGAAGGCGATCTTGTCGACGCCGGGATGGGCGACCAGAGCCTCGCCCGGCGCGCCATCTCCGGTGACGATATTGACGACGCCCGGCGGCAGGCCGGCGTCGCGGCAGATTTCGGCGAAGGCGAGCGCCGTCAGCGGCGTGAATTCGGCGGGCTTGAGGACGATCGTATTGCCAGCCGCCAGCGCGGGCGCGATCTTCCAGGCGAGCATCAGCAGCGGAAAATTCCAGGGAATGATCTGCCCGCAAACGCCGACCGGACCCTGCCCCGGAAATTCCGTTTCGATCAATTCGGCCCAGCCGGCGTGATGATAAAAATGGCGCGCGACCAGCGGCACGTCGAGATCGCGCGACTCGCGGATCGGCTTGCCATTGTCCATCGTCTCGAGCACGGCGAGGAAACGGTCGCGCTTTTGGATATGGCGGGCGAGCGCATAGAGATGGCGGGCGCGGATATGACCCGGCGTCGTTGACCATGAGGCGAAGGCCTTCCGCGCCGCCGCGACCGCCGCGTCAATGTCGCCGGCCGTCCCCTGCGTCACCTTGGCGAGCAGCTTGCCATTGGCGGGATTGGCGACTTCGAAAAGCGCGCCAGGCTTGGTGAATTCGCCGTCGATGAAATGGCCGAAGCCCTGCGCATGCGCCGCCAGCCACGCTGCGACATGTTCGTTGCTCTCCGGCGAAGGGCCATATTCCATCGTGCGCAGGATGTCCCTGATCTTTCCCATGGTCTGTCCTCACGCCATCGCATGGCGGTAGCTGGCGGAATAATGGCCGGTCGCGAAATGATCGAGCTGGCGTTCGATGTCGTTGAGCAGGGTGCTGGCGCCGATCCGAAAGAGGTCAGGCTGCAGCCAGCGGTCGCCGAGTTCTTCCTTCATCAGGAACAGCCAGTTCAGCGCATCCTTGGCGGTGCGCAGGCCGCCGGCCGGCTTGAAGCCGATGTCATGGCCGGTCAGCGCGCCGTAATCGCGCAAAGCGCGCAGCATGACGAGACTGACCGGCATGGTGGCGTTGACGTCTTCCTTGCCAGTCGAGGTCTTGATAAAATCGGCGCCGGCCTGCATCGCCACCATGCTGGCGGCATAGACGTTGCGCAATGTCTTCAGATCGCCCGTGCCGAGAATGGCCTTCAGATGCGCCGGGCCGCAGGCCTCGCGCATCGACTTGACCTCATCGTAAAGCGCGGTCCAGTCGCGATTGAGCACATGCGCGCGGGTGATGACGATGTCGATTTCGCCGGCGCCTTCGCCGACGGCGTAGGCGATCTCGGCGAGGCGCTGCTTCAGCGGCGTCAGGCCGGCGGGAAAGCCGGTCGCCACCGAAGCGACGGGAATGCCGGAGCCCGCCAGCGCCTTGACGGCGGGCGCGACCATGGTCGGATAGACGCAGACCGCGCCGACTTTCGGCGGATCGTCGGCAAGATCGAGCGCATTGACCAATTCATCGCTCAAGGGGCGGCGCGCCTTGGCGCAAAGCCGGCGCACGCGGCCCGGCGTATCGTCGCCCGCCAGGGTCGTCAGGTCGATGCAGGTGATCGCTTTGACCAGCCAGGCTGCTTGATATTCCTTCTTGACGGAGCGGCGTGCGGCGAGAGTCGTCGTGCGCCGCTCGACGGCGCTCAAATTGACGCCTACGCCCTCAAACCACGAAGGATCGAGCGGCGCGCCAGGGTTGCGCTCGATATTGTGACCCGCCGAAGCAGCCCTGCTGCGGTCGTCCATGGATGAGCTCCTCAACGCTACGCTGTCGCGCCCGCATGCGCCTTGCAAAAAACTTCGAATTCGGCCTCGGTCGCATAGGCCTTCTGGGTGCCGCGCCGCGTGATCGAATCGGCGGCGTAGCGCACCGCTTTGTTCAACGCGGCGTCGAGCCCGGCTCCCGCTACATAATAGCGCGCGAAGCTGCCGACAAAGGCGTCGCCCGCGCCGGTTGTGTCGACCGGGGTGACGCTGATCGGCGCAATACGTTTGACCGCATCGGCCGTCAGCACCATCGCGCCTCGCGATCCCATCGTCACGATGATGGTCTCGATGCCCTTGGCCATCAGGCTGCGCGCCGCCGTTTCGATCTCGGCCTCGCTGCCGACCGGCAGGCCCGACAGGATCGCCAGCTCCGTCTCGTTCGGCGCCAGGAAAGTGGCGTGACGAATTCGCTCAGGGTCGAGATCGGCGACGGCCGGGGCCGGATTGAGGAAAGTCTTGACGCCATGGCGTTTGCCAAAGTCGATCGCCGCGTAAACGGTCTCGACCGGGATTTCGAGTTGCAGCAGGATCAGGTCGCAGGCCTTCAGATCCTCGGCGGCGTTGTCGATATCGGCCGGCGACAGGTCGGCATTCGCGCCTTTGACGATCAGGATCGAATTTTCGCCCGAGGGCTCGACCATGATTGGCGCGACGCCGCTGGAGCGGCCTTTGACGCGCGTGACATATTTCGTGTCGACTCCGAAGCCGGCGAGATTCTTGATCGTATTGTCGGCGAACATATCGTCGCCGACCTTGGTGACCATCATCACCGACGCGCCGAGCTTGGCGGCGGCGACCGCCTGATTGGCCCCCTTGCCGCCGTGACCCATTTCAAAACTCGGAGCCTCGACGGTCTCGCCCTTGACCGGCATGCGCGTGACATAGGTGACGAGATCGACCATGTTGCTGCCGATCACGGCGATCCGACCCTGTTTCCCGCTCATGGGCGTGCGCCTTCGATGCTGTGGGCGGCCGCGGCGGCCCGGGTGGAATCGACATAACCGATATGCGTCGCAAACGAGGTTTTGGCGCCGCCGGCGAGGCTGCGGACATTGCCTTTGCGCTTCTCAGCGAGATAACCCTCCGGCTCGCAGGTCGCCGGCATCGCGAAGGCGGCGACGCGCTGGTCGCTATTGGCCAAAACCCAGCGGATGGTATGCGGCATGATCGCCGGGTCCCAGGCAATGGTGAAGCCGTCGCCCTCGGGCCGCTTCATCATGAAATGCACGAGCCCATCGGCGCCGCGGCGCAGTCCCTTGATGTAGAAGACCTGCTCGGGATCGTAGCGCCGCGGCTCGCTCAAGACTTCCATGCGCGCCGGATTTTTGGCGAGTTCGCCGAGCAGCGCGCGATAATCGTCGCTGGGCGTGACATGGCCGGGGATGGCGGTGCGCGTCACCACATGCTCAGGCGTGAAGGGGACGGGCTGGACGATGCGGCCGCCCTCTGCAAAGGCGAAATTGACATGGCACAGATACATCAGGTCCATCGGCGCGGCGGAGAGATTCTCAACCTCCATGACCACATCGAAATCGGTGACGTCGGGACGTAGGACGACGCGCGGAGTCGCCAGATAATGCGCGCCGAAACCCATCGCATATTCGCGCGCGCCGGTGACGGCGATCCAGGGGCCGCGTTCATCCGTTCCGCACGCCAGGCCGGCGTCGTCCATCTCGGCGCAAGGCATTTCGCCGTGCAGGTTATGCGTGTCTTGCGGCGAGGGGACGCCATTGCGTAGCAGGCCCGCGTGATAGGCGAGGCAGCCGTAGGTCTCGACGATGACCTTGGCCGGGCGGGGCTCCTTGAACATGCTTTGCATGGCGAGCTCGACGCCATCGAAGACTGCGCTCCAGACGATCTGACCCATATAGGGCAGGATCACGATATGGCCGCGCGCGTTCGACAGGCGTATGGCTTCAAGGCCGGTGTCGTAGCGGAACAGGCTTGCGGTCAGCCCGGCATGATGCAAGGCGATGCGCTCCTTCTCGCCGAAAAAGCGGCGCTGTAGCGCGACGGCCGCGCGATCGAGGTCCCTCCCCATTCCGCTTTTCTCCGTGGAGGATTGTTATGATCGTAACATCGATGTTTTGATCTTTACAAAAAGGGGCGATAAAGTCAACATAGCTTATGGCGCGATTGCGGGAAAATAACGGTGAGACAGGCGAGCGAAAAAAGGCGCGGCTGCGCCGCCTGGCGGGCGCGCTCTATGGCCGCGGCGCGCTGCATCTGAATGAGGCGGCGGCGCTGCTTGATGTTTCAGCGATGACGGTCCGTCGAGACATCGCGGGCGCGCCCGAGCATTTCACTTACCTCGGCGGCTACATCGTCGCCGCCAGCGCTGAGGGTGGTTATCGACTCGACCGCGAGAAGGATAATCATGCCGCCGCTAAAGCGATCGTCTGCGCGCATGCGTCGCGATTGATCAGCGACGGCGATACCATCTTCGTCGATTGCGGAACGACGACGCCGCATCTCGTCCACCGGCTGCCTGTCGCGCTGAAAGTGACGGTGGTCTGTTACGCGCTGAACGTCGCCGAGCCGCTGGCCGTCAATCCCAATGTCCAGCTCATCCTGCTGGGCGGCCTCTATAATGCTTCATCCGCTTCATTCGCGGTGGACGAGGGCTTGGGAACCCTGGCGCGCCTTGGCGTCAACAAGGCCTTTCTGTCGGCCGGCGGCGTCCATTCCAAGCGCGGCGTCAGTTGCTCGAATTTCCACGAAGTGGCGGTCAAACAGGCGGCGATGGCCATTGCGCTGGAAAAGCATCTCCTCGTCGACGCCAGCAAACTTGGACAGGTCAAGTCGGCGTTTTTCGCCAATGTCGATCAATTTGATTCGATTATCACCTCGCCGCCGACGCCGGAAGTCGCGCGCGAGATCGCCGACCTCGGCGGACATTTGGTCATCGCAAGCGCGGAGCCATAGCAGCGCCGCGCCGACAGGCGATCCACATTGACGCCCGATGCTGTTATGAGACATAGAAATTTGCACGAGAACGTCTCGCGTCGCCGCGGATTTGGCGCCCCAATTTTGAGAGCGACAAGCGTCCAAGAAAGGGCGATTCAAAAACCGGCCGAGGAAGAACGTCGATGAATCGCAGACAGATGTTGCTATCGGGCGCCGTCTTCGCTTTGGCGCCGCGCGTCGCCAACGCTCAGGCGGCTAAGCCGCTCAAGATTGGCATTCTGAACGACATGTCGAGCGTCTATTCCGACTATCAAGGCATCGGTTCGGTGGTCGGCGCGAGGTTAGCCGTGGACGATTACTCGGCTAAATTGGACGTTCCGGTCGAGATCGTCTTCGCCGATCATCAGAACAAACCCGATATCGGGGCGGCGATGGCCCGCAACTGGTTCGACAACGAAAATGTCGACGTCGTCATGGACCTGCCCAATTCCGCCGTCGCGCTCGCGGTGATCGGCGTCGCCGAACAAAAGAACAAGGCGGCGATCGGCTCGGGAGCGGGTTCGTCCGTCATGACCGGCCCGAAATGTTCGAGAAATTTCATTCACTGGACCTATGACACTTACGCGCTCGGAACCGGGCTCGGCAAGGCTCTCGTTGGGCAGGGGGCGAAGACCTGGTTCTTCGTGACCGCCGATTACGCCTTCGGCAAAGACATGGAGAGCAATTGCGCCGCCGCCGTCGAAGCCTCGGGCGGCAAGGTTCTCGGCGCTGTCCGCCATCCTCTCAACACCGCCGACTTCTCGTCATTTCTTCTGCAGGCGCAGGCCTCCGGCGCCGATGTCGTCGCTTTCGCCAACGCCGGCGGCGACACCAATAATTCGTTCAAACAGGCTGCGGAATTCGGCCTTGGCAAAAAGCAGCGGCTCGCCGGCCTCATTCTCAACATCACCAATATTCCCGCGCTCGGCCTGGCGGCCGTGCAGAACTCGACGATCTGCACCGGTTTTTATTGGGACATGAACGACGATACGCGCGCTTTCGCCAAACGCTTCCAGAGCGCGCATCCGACCAGGATGATGCCCAACGACATGCACGCCGGCATGTATTCGGCGACCGCCCATCTCATCAAGGCGATGGCCGTCCTCAAAAGCGCCGCCGACGGCGTCAAGCTGATCGATCAGATGAAAGCGACGCCCACCGACGATCCGTTGTTCGGCAAGGGTTCGATCCGCGTCGACGGACGCAAGCTGCATCCAATGTATTTATTGGAAACCAAGACCGTCGAAGAATCGAAGGGCGAATGGGATTATTTCAAGGTGCTCGCAACGATCAAGGCCGAAGACGCCTGGCGACCGCTCGATAAAGGCAATTGCCCCTTCGTGAAAATCTGACCTCGTTCGCCGCCTCGCCGGCCGCTGCGCCTGATCCGTCGCGCTCTGCCTGATTTTAGAGCCCGCGCGCCCATATTTTGAGGCTTGCTGGAATCAAAAGGCCGTCCTAGCCTTGCCTCGTCGTATTTTCGTCACGCGAGACGATCGCGCCAGCGTATCGCTTGGTATCGGGGATGAATTCGGGGAGGGGAAATTGAACAGGAACTTCATTTATGTGATGATTGGCCTGCTGATCGGCATCGTGGTCGGCGTCGCCTGTTTCTATTCCTTCCCCGATAAGGCGACGGCGGCGGACGTCGCGAAATATATGTCCTTGATCAGCGCCATCTTCCTCAAGCTCATCAAGATGATCATCGGGCCGCTCGTCCTCTCGACGCTGGTCGTCGGCATTGGCCATATGGGCGACGCAGCGACTGTCGGCCGCGTCGGCGCCAAGACGATGGGGTGGTTCGTCTCCGCCTCCATCGTTTCGCTGCTGCTCGGCCTGGCGATGGTTAATCTGCTGCAGCCCGGCGTCGGCATCACGATCGCCGATCAGGGCGCCGCCACCGCCAATCTTTCGACGCAGGCCTTCAGCATCGAGAATTTCGTCGACCATCTCGTGCCCACCTCGCTGTTCAAGTCGCTCGCCGAGGGCGAGATATTGCAGATCGTCGTCTTCGCGATATTCGCCGGCATTGCCATCATGGCGATGGGCGAACACGGCAAACCGCTGATCGACCTTGCCGAATCGGTCTCGCAGATGATGCTGAAAATCACCGGCTATGTCATGAAGATGGCGCCCCTCGCCGTCGCCGCCTCGGTCGCCTCGGTCATCACCAAATCGGGGCCCGGCATCCTGCTCAACTTCGCCAAATTCCTGGGCGGATTCTATCTGACGCTGGTCATTCTCTGGGTGCTTCTCGTCGCGGTGGGTTATCTCACGCTTGGGTCGCGCATGGTCGATCTCGTCAAGCGGATGCGCGAGCCCTTCCTGCTCGCTTTCTCGACGGCGAGTTCGGAGGCGTCCTATCCGAAAATTCTCGATCAGCTCGAACGATTCGGCGTTTCAAAGAGGATCGCGAGCTTCGTTCTGCCGCTCGGCTATTCCTTCAATCTCGACGGCACGATGGCCTATACGACTTTCGCGACGCTGTTCATCGCGCAGGCCTATGGAATCGACATGCCGATCGGCAAGCAATTGCTCATGGCGGCGACTTTGATGATCACGTCAAAAGGCGTCGCCGGCGTGCCGCGCGCATCATTGGTGGTGATTCTTGCGACGCTGAAGCAATTCGGCATTCCCGAGGCGGGCCTGTTTCTCATCCTCGGCATCGATCAGTTCCTCGACATGGGCCGCAGCGCGACCAATGTGATCGGCAATTCGCTTGCGGCGGCGGCAGTCGCCAAATTCGAAAACGATCTGGGGCCGGCGAAAGACGAGATTGCGGAAGGCAGTCCGATGCCGTTGCCCGCCCATGCCTGAGCGCGGTCGGGCTGTAGCGAGGCAGACGCCGGGAGCGCGGGCGTTGCGCGCGCTCTTCGAGGGACAGTTACGTGAGAAAGATGTCGCCATGAAAAAGATCCTGCCATTGAAAAAGATCCTGCCATGAATAAGATCCTGGCGCTCGCCGCCGGACTTCTGACGCTCACCGCCTTTTCGGCCTTCGCCGAGGACACCAACGGCGTCGACCTTACCGCGCCGCCGGCGGCCAACGGCGACATTGCGCCGGCTGAACTGGCGGGCACGCTTAAGAAAGTGCGCGAGAGCGGCGCCATCACGATCGGATATCGCGAAGCCTCATTTCCATTTTCCTATGTCGCTAACGAAGGGGCGGCGCCGATCGGTTATTCCATCGACCTTTGCCAGGGCGTCGTCGACGAAATCGTGCGCGAACTGAACGGCGCCGCAGTCCGCATCGACTATCAATTGGTGACATCCGACACGCGTATGGAGGCGGTTGCCTCTGGCAAGGTCGATCTGGAATGCGGTTCGACGACCGGCAATATCGAGCGGCAGAAGACGGTCGCTTTTTCGCCGGTGATGTTTGTCGCCGGCACCAAGCTGTTGGCCAAACGCGATTCCGGCGTCAATTCCTACCGCGATTTGCCGGGCAAGGTTCTCGTCGTGACGGCGGGCACGACCAACGAGACGGCGATGAAGCTGCTCAACCAGAAATACAAGCTCGGCATCAAGATCATCTCGGCGCCCGACCACGAACAATCATATAATCTGCTTGCCGACGGCAAGGCCGACGCCTTCGCCACCGATGACGTGCTGCTCTACGGGTTCATCGCGCGCAAGAAAGCCGAAGCGACGATGGCGGTGGTCGGCGACTTCATCACCTATGAGGCCTATGGCCTGATGTTCCGCAAGGACGACCCGCAAATGGCCGCCGCCGTCGCGCGGGCCTATTCCGTGATGGCGCAGGACGGCAAACTGGTGGCGACCTACCACAAATGGTTCCTGCAGCCCACGCCGAGCGGCGAAAATATCGATCTGCCGATTTCGCTGCAGCTCACCGAGGCGTGGCGCGCGCTGGGCGTCGACGACTTCTGATTTAGGCGCCCCGCGCGACCGCCTCGTTGCGGACGAAATCATAGACCGATTGCGCGGCCGGCGACATTGCGCGATTGCGCACCTTGATCAGACTATAGGGCTGGACGACGATCTGAAAATTGGTCGGCAGGATTTCGATGGCGCCGGCGGCCCCGCGCTGCGTCGAAAAGAATTTGGCGGCCTCGACTGAGATCGGCGCGATCGCGTCGGATTTGGCGACCAGGATGATGGTCAGCGTCAGCGAGGATGTGTTGGAAAGCCGGTCGGGCACGGACAGGTTCTTGGCGAGGAACATATTCTCGACCGTGCGGCGCAGCGGCGTGCCGCGCGTCTGCATCACCCAATCGTAGACGTTGAGCTGGCTGAGCTGGACCGGGCTATAGGCGAGAAGCGGGTGGCCGGCGCGCACGATCAGGCACGCTTCCTCGACGCCGATGGTCAGGCAATCGAACAGGGCGGGATCCAGCTCGTCGGGCACGCGTGCGATGATGAAATCGAGCCGCGAGGCGAGAAGCTCCCTCGCCAGAGCATTGCTGGTGTCGATCTTCATGTTGAGTTCGATGCGCGGAAAAATCGATCGGATCTTGCCAATCGCCGGCGCGGCCAGATCGATGGCGGGGGCCGTCACCGCGCCGAGCGCCACCGAGCCGCTTCGGCCGGTCCGCATGTCGATGATCTCCTGTTCGGCTTGCAGCAATTGCAGCAGAACCGAACGGGCGTGCCGCGCGAGCGACAGGCCGAGCGGCGTCAGCCGCACGCCGCGCGACAGCCGCTCGCAAAGCTGCGCGTTGAGCAGCGATTCCATTTCGCCGATCATGCGCGAGGCGGCGGGCTGCGAAATGTTCATCGCGGCGGCGGCGGCGCTGACCATTTCATGTTCTTCGAGCGCGACGATCATGCGCAGGTGCGACATTTTCAGCCGGCCCGTCGGCAATGGCTTGTTGGCCCGCGGCGGCGGGGCGGCGAGATCGAAGCCCGGCGAAGTCCTATTCTCGTCATCCATTTGACAACCCAATCTTGTGATAATTGCCAATTTAAGACTGGTATTATACCAATTAATTATAGTTGACGACGCGTAACGCATTTGACTGTCATATCAATATCAAACAACGTATGAGCCACGGGCGCGCTGGCGCCGGCTTTTGGCTGTACCGCGCCAGGACCGGCTCTTTGACCCGCTAGCACGGGCGCGCAACGTGCACGCGCAACAAAACTTGGTTCATCTGGGAGGAATTCAGTGATGAAGTTCAAAACAATCGCCGCCGCCGTGGCGCTTGGGCTGGTCGCCCTGGCGGGAACGGCGCAGGCCGAGGACAAGGGCACGATCGGCATTTCGATGCCCACGAAATCTTCGGCGCGCTGGATCGCCGACGGCGACAACATGGTCAAGGTGTTGCAGTCCAAGGGCTATAAGACCGACCTGCAATATGCCGACAACGACATTCCCAACCAGCTCGCGCAGGTTGAGAACATGATCACCAAGAAGGAAAAAGTGCTGGTGATCGCCGCCATCGACGGCACGACGCTGTCGGACGCGTTGCAGAAGGCCGCCGACGCCGGCATCAAGGTCATTTCCTATGACCGCCTGATCGTCGGTTCGCCCAATGTCGACTATTACGCGACCTTCGATAATTTCCAGGTCGGCGTTCTCCAGGCCGGCACCCTCGTCAAGGGCCTCGGCCTCGACGCCGGCAAGAACGGCCCATTCAACATCGAATTGTTCGGCGGTTCGGCTGACGACACCAACGCCTTCTATTTCTACAACGGCGCCATGTCGGTCCTGCAACCCTATATCGACAGCGGCAAGCTGGTCGTACAGAGCAAGCAGATGGGCATGGACAAGGTTTCAACGCTTCGTTGGGACGCCGCCGTCGCCCAGGCGCGCATGGACAACCTGCTCAGCGCCTTCTACACCAAGAAGCGTGTCGACGCCGTTCTGTCGCCTTATGACGGCCTGAGCATCGGCATCATCTCCGCGCTCAAGGGCGTCGGCTACGGCTCCAAGGACCAGCCGATGCCGATCATCTCGGGCCAGGACGCCGAAGTGCCTTCGGTGAAGTCGATCATTGCTCACGAGCAATATTCGACGATCTTCAAGGACACGCGCGAACTCGCCAAGGTCGCGGCGGGAATGGTCGACGCCGTTCTTTCCGGCGGCAAGCCTGAGATCAACGACACCAAGACCTACAACAACAAGGTCAAGATCGTTCCGTCCTACCTCCTGAAGCCGGTTGCGGTGGACGCCACCAATTGGAAGGCCGCGCTGATCGACACTGGCTATTACAAGGCCGATCAATTCCAATGAGCCTGAATTAACCACGGCCCCCGCGCATTAAACGCGCGGGGGTTTTTCGTTTTTAGCTGGCGTCGCCTGTCTTTTTGCGTCAATCATGGCTCAGGGCGGGCTAGAGAGTTTGCCGATGAATGCAATTCTGGAAATGCGGGGGATTTCCAAGAGTTTCCCGGGCGTGAAGGCCCTTCGGGACGTCAATCTCGTAGTGAAGGCCGGCGAGATTCATGCCATTTGCGGCGAGAACGGCGCCGGCAAATCGACGCTGATGAAAGTGCTCAGCGGCGTCTATCCTTATGGCTCCTATGAGGGCGACATCATCTATCAAGGCGCGGAGCGCCGTTTCGCCAGGATCGCCGACAGCGAGCATCTCGGCATCATCATCATCCACCAGGAACTGGCGCTGGTGCCGCTGCTGTCGATCGCCGAAAACATCTTTCTCGGCAATGAGCCGGCAAGGATGGGCGTCATCGACTGGAACGAGGCCTTCTCGCGAACCCGCGATCTCCTCGCCAAGGTCGGCCTGAAGGAATCGCCCAACGCGCTCATCACCAATCTCGGCGTCGGCAAACAGCAATTGGTCGAAATCGCCAAGGCGCTCGCCAAAAAGGTCCAGCTCCTCATTCTCGACGAGCCGACCGCCAGCCTCAACGAGAGCGACAGCGACGCGCTGCTCAACCTGCTTCTTGAATTCAAAGGGCAGGGCATCACCTCGATTCTCATTTCGCACAAGCTCAACGAACTCGCCAAAGTCGCCGATTCGATCACGGTGCTGCGCGACGGCACGACGGTCGAGACGATCGACACTCATGCCGAGAAGATCAGCGAGGGCCGCATCATCAAGAGCATGGTCGGGCGCGAAATGTCCGATCGCTATCCGCCGCGCGAGCCGAAAATCGGCGACATCTTATTCGAGGTGAAGGACTGGCGCGTCGAGCACCCGCTGCATGCCGGGCGCGAGGTGATCAAAAACGTCAGCCTGCATGTCAATCGCGGCGAGGTTCTCGGCATCGCCGGCCTGATGGGCTCGGGGCGCACCGAACTGGCGATGAGCGTGTTCGGCCGCGCCTATGGCCGCAACGTCACCGGCAAGGTTTTCATGGACGGCCGGGAAGTTGACGTCAGCACGATCCAGAGGGCGGTCGCCAGCGGCATCGCCTATGTCACCGAGGACCGCAAAAGCCTGGGGCTGATCCTCAACGAGGACATCAAGAACAATGTGACGCTCGCCAATCTGCCTGGCATCGCCTGGCGCGGGGTGATCGACGACCAGAAGGAGACGGCGGTCGCCACCCAATATCGCGGCATGTTGAAAATCCGCTCCTCGAGCATCCTGCAAAAGACGCTCAATCTCTCCGGCGGCAATCAGCAGAAGGTCGTGCTGAGCAAATGGCTGTTCGCCCATCCACAGGTGCTCATTCTCGACGAGCCGACGCGCGGCATCGACGTCGGCGCCAAATATGAGATTTACACGATCATCAACGAGCTCGCCTCAACAGGCAAAGCGGTGATCGTCATCTCGTCGGAAATGCCGGAATTGCTGGGCATTTGCGATCGGATTTATGTGATGAACGAAGGCAAGTTCGTCGATGAAATGCCGGCCAGCGAGGCCAGCCAGGAAAAAATCATGGCCTCGATCATGAAGCAATATGGGGCGGTGCAATGAAACACGAAGCGATCGCGGCCCCCGGGCCCGAACAGGCCAAGGCCGGCTTCTGGAAGGACAGCCTGCGTGACTATGGGCTGTTGTTTTCCCTGCTCGTGATCATGGGCTTCTTTTACTTCCTGACCGACGGCATATCGCTCGCGCCGCTCAATGTGACCAACCTCATTTTGCAGAACAGCTATGTTGTCATCATGGCGCTCGGCATGCTGCTGATCATCGTCGGCGGCAATATTGATCTTTCCGTCGGCTCGATCGTCGGCTTCGTCGGCGCGATCGCCGCCACGCTGATGGTCGGATTTCATTTTCCCGGGCTGGACATCGACGTCAAAGTCCCGTGGCAGGCGGTGATTCTGATCGCGCTCGTTCTCGGCGGCGCCATCGGCGCGGCGCAGGGCTATTTCGTCGCCTTCAGCAAGATACCTTCGTTCATCGTGACGCTCGGCGGCATGCTGATCTTCCGCGGTCTGACCGGCAATATGCTGCTCGGCCAGTTCGTCGGCCCGTTCCCGAAATCGTTCCAGAACATCAGCGCCGGCTTCATTCCTGATTTTGACGATTTCGAACTCTTCAAACCGCTTGTCGGTGGTTCGAATTTTCACTGGGGCTCGATGATCGTCGGCATCATTGGCGCCGCGGTGCTGATTTATACCGGGGTGCGTCGCTGGAGCCGTTCGCGCGCCGGAGCGATGGAGACGGAGCCCTTCGCCCTCTTCATCGGCAAGAATGCGATTTTCGCGTTGTTGATCCTGTTCTTCAGCTATCAGCTCGCCTCCTACAAGGGGCTGCCCGAAGTGCTCATCATCATGGGCGTGCTGATCCTCATCTACGCCTTTGTGACCACGCGCATGACGATCGGCCGGCGCATCTACGCGCTCGGCGGCAATAGGCTGGCGGCGCAGCTTTCCGGCATCCGGACCGATCGGCTGACCTTCTTCACCTTCGTCAATATGGGCGTTCTGGCCGGCCTTGCCGGCCTGATCGTCGCCGCGCGGCTCAATTCGGCGACGCCGAGCGCCGGCCAGTCCTTTGAGCTCGACGTCATCGCCGCCTGTTTCATCGGCGGCGCTTCCGCGTCGGGCGGCGTCGGCAAGGTGATGGGCGTCGTCATCGGCGCTTTCGTCATGGGCGTGATGAACAACGGCATGTCGATCTACGGCCTCGGCATCTACTGGCAGATGGTCGTCAAGGGCGTCGTTCTGCTGTCGGCGGTCTATATCGACGTCTACCAGAAGAGCAAGGGCTGAGCGCCTCGCGGCTCACGGGCCTTTCTCGACGATCTCCATCGCCAGACGCGCCATCAACGGCACGGCTTCGCCCATCTTGCGGGCGCGTTCGGGATTGGAAGCATTGCCGTCCAGCGAGCGCTTGTAGACGCCCTGGACGATGGCGGCGACGCGAAAGAAGCTGAACGCCAGCAGGAACGCCCAATCGGGGATTGCGGCGATGCCGGCGCGGCGGCAATAGGCGGCGACATAGTCGGCTTCGCTGGGAATGCCAAGCGCGACGCGGTCGAGATCGGCAAGGCCGCGCGACTCGCCCGCATTGGGCAGGCGCCATTGCATGCATTGATAGGCGAGATCGGCGAAGGGATGGCCGAGCGTCGACAATTCCCAATCGAGTACGGCGAGCAGGCGCGCATCGTCCTTGGCGAAGATCATATTGTCGATACGCCAGTCGCCGTGAACAAGCGCCACTTTGCCGTCGTCGGCGGGAACATGGGCGCCGAGCCAGACGATCAGCCGGTCCATTTCAGCATGGACGGTGGTTTCGCTGGCGCGATATTGTTCGCCCCAGCGCTGCAATTGGCGGGCGAAATAATTGCCGGGCTTGCCATAGTCGCTGAGGCCCGCCGCGACGACATCGACGCCGTGCAATTGGGCGAGCCCCGCGTTCATCGAATCGTAGATCGCGCCGCGCTCGCCGGGCGCCATTCCCGGCAATGCGGGGTCCCACAGGATGCGCCCCTCGACATGGGCCATCAGATAGAAGACCGAGCCGATGACGCTTTCGTCCTCGCACAGCGCCAGCGCGCGCGGCGCGGGAAAGCCGCAGCCTTCGAGCGCGCGAAGCACGCGATATTCGCGTTCGACCATATGCGCCGATTTCAGCAATTTTCCCGGCGGCTTGCGACGCATGACATAGCGCCGCGCCGGCGTCTCGATCAGATAGGTCGGATTCGATTGGCCGGTCGGGAACTTGGTCGCCTTCAATGGGCCCGCGAATCCCTCGATATGCGCTTGCGCCCAGCCCTCGAGGCGCGCGGCGTCTAGCGGCAAAGCCTCGTTCGTCATTGCGGCGGCTTGTTGGAATAGCGCTTCAATTCGTTCTTGGCGATGACGCGCCGATGAACAGCGTCCGGCCCGTCGGCCAGGCGCAAGGTGCGCACATGAACCCACATATTGGCGAGCGGGAAATCCTGGCTGACGCCGGCGCCGCCGTGCATCTGCACCGCCTGGTCGATCACTTCGAGCGCGACGCGCGGCGCGATCACCTTAATCTGCGAGATCAGCGGCGCGGCGGCGCGCACGCCCTGCGTATCCATTGTCCAGGCGGCCTTCAGGCACAAGAGCCGCGCCATTTCGATCGACATGCGGCATTCCGCGATAATGTCGTGATTGGCGCCGAGCGCGACGAGCTTTTGTCCGAAAGCTTCGCGCGCCTGCGCGCGCCGGCACATCGCCTCCAGCGCCCGCTCGGCCTGGCCGATCGCGCGCATGCAATGATGAATGCGTCCGGGTCCGAGCCGCCCTTGTGCGATCTCGAAGCCTCGACCCGGCCCCAATATCATCGCGTCACGCGGTACGCGCACATCGGTGAACCGAATGTGCAGATGGCCATGCGGCGCATCGTCCGCGCCATAGACTTTCATTGCGCGCAGCTTCTCGATGCCCTTGGTCGCGGCGGGGACGAGCAGCATCGAATGGCGCGCATGTTTGGCCGCGTCGGGGTCGGTCAAGGCCATCACGATATAGAGCGAGCAGCGCGGATCGCCGGCTCCCGACGACCACCATTTCTCGCCGTTCAGCACCCATGCGTCGCCGTCCAGGCGCGCCGACATTGCAATATTGGTGGCGTCCGAGGAAGCGACGCCCGGCTCGGTCATCAGATAGGCCGAGCGGGCGCGTCCTTCGAGCAGGTCGGGCAGCCAGCGCGCCTTCTGCTCGGCCGAGCCGAAGCGCTCCAGCACTTCCATATTGCCGGTGTCGGGCGCCGAGCAATTGAACACTTCGGAGGCAAGCGGCGACCAGCCCATTTCTTCGGCGAGATAGGCATATTCGACGGCGGTGAGGCCGAAGCCCTTGTCGGAATCGGTCAGCCAGAAATTCCACAGGCCCTGCGAACGCGCGCGCGCTTTCAGATCGGCGAATATCTTGACCATCCGGGCCGTCGGTTTGAACCGGTCGCCGTCGCGGCCGACTTCGGCCTCATATTCGGCTTCGATCGGCATGATCTCGTCGCGCACCATCGCGCGCACGGCGCCGATCAGCGGGCGCACCTTTTCGGTAATGCCGAGATCCATCCGATCCTCCCTGGACTTTTGTTCCACCCGAAGTTGACCCGCAATTGCTTCATCGCGCAAGAGGACCGAAGGCCCGTTGCTAGGCGATGCAAACTGGCGTCAATCCTCATCGATCCCGAAGCGCGCTTGCCCTCGCATCCGTCGAGACGAGCGCCGCGGCTTATTTCGGGAAGGGAACCGGGCTATCCGACAGGGTCTGCAGATAGGCCAGGATGTCGGCGCGCTTGTGCTCCTCCGACTCGCCGGGGAAGGTCATCTTGGTGCCCGGCTCCATCGTCTTCGGGCTCTTGATGAAAGTGAAAATCCTGTCGTAGGTCCAGTCCCCGCCCATGCCCTTCAGGACATCGGAATAGGCAAAGCCGGCGATCGAAGCGACCGGCCGTCCAACGACGCCATAGAGCGGCGGGCCAACCTTGGCGGGTCCGCCCTTGTCGAAGCTGTGGCAGGCCTGGCACGGTTTGGTGTCGGACTCGCCCTTCTTGGCGTCCGCCTTGGCCAATAGGCCGGGCAGCGGATCGTCGGGCGCGGCGGCGGGGGGCGCCGCGGCGGGGGCGCCCTCCTCGGCCGCTGGAAGCGCATAACCGGCCTTGTTCGCCTTATGCGGCGCGAAAATCGCGCTGCTGAAGATTCCCAGCGCCATTGTCGCCAACAAGGTTCCAAGCACAGCCAAGGCGAGCTTATTGGAATTTGTCGTTTCCATGCGCGGCGCAGCCCCAAATCAAGAATTCGGTCGCCAGCGCGGTCGGCAGGCGGCCCGGACGAGGTTGATTACCCGCTTTGCGCGGGACTTGGCAACACGTATAAACGCGGCCCTTTGTCCTTTTTGAGCCTCGGCGGACGTGAAGAGTTTGCTTTAAAGCCATGACGAACCCGATCGTAATTATCCCGGCGCGGATGGCCTCGATGCGGCTGCCAGGCAAACCTTTGGCCGATATCCATGGGGAGCCGATGATTGCGCATGTCTGGCGGCGCGCGATGGAGGCTGATGTCGGCCCTGTTGTCGTCGCCGCCGACGAGGCTGCGATCGTCAGTGCGATCGCTTCCGTCGGCGGGCGCGCCATTTTGACGCGGGCCGACCATGCCTCGGGCTCCGACCGGATTTTCGAGGCGCTGAACGCCTTCGACGGCGACCGGCGTCACGACGTCATCGTCAACGTGCAGGGCGACCTGCCGACGATCGCAGCCTCGGCGGTGCGCGCCGCCGTGCGGCCGCTGGACGATGACGAAGTCGATATCGCGACGCTGGCGACGCCGATCACGCGCGCCAGGGAACGCGACGATCCGAATGTGGTCAAGGCGGTGGGGACGGAGATTGCGCCCGGCCGTCTGCGCGCGCTTTATTTCACCCGCGCCAGCGCGCCATGGGGCGAGGGGCCTTTGCTGCATCACATCGGGCTTTACGCCTATCGCCGCCAAGCGCTCGCCCGTTTCGTCGGGCTGGCGCCTTCGCCGCTGGAGCGGCGCGAAAAGCTCGAACAATTGCGCGCGCTGGAGGCGGGAATGCGAATCGACATCGCGCTCGTCGATACGCCGCCGCTCGGCGTCGACACGCCAGAGGATCTGGAGCGCGCCAGGCAGATGCTTGCGCCGCGTGGAGGCAAGCATGACGGACCGTAGATCCATCGCCTATCAGGGCGAACCCGGCGCCAATTCGCATATCGCCTGCGTCGAACGCTATCCCGAAATGATTCCGCTGCCTTGCCCGACCTTCGAGGACGCTTTCGCCGCGCTCCAGGAGGGCGCTGCCCATCTCGGCATGATCCCGATCGAGAATTCCATTGCCGGCCGCGTCGCCGACATCCACAATCTGCTGCCCGCCTCCGGCCTGCATATCGTCGGCGAGACGTTCCTGCCGATTCATTTCCAGCTTTTGGGCGTCAAGGGCGCCAAAGCGTCCGACCTGCGCTCGGTGCACAGCCATGTCCATGCGCTGGGTCAGTGTCGCAAGATCATCCGCAAGCTCGGCCTCAAAGCTGTCGTCGCCGGCGACACCGCCGGCTCGGCGCGCGAGGTCGCCGAATGGGCGGACCCGACCAAAGCATCGCTCGCCACCAAGCTCGCCGGCGAAATCTATGGGCTCGACAATCTCGGCGTCGATGTCGAGGACGAGGCGCATAATACGACGCGCTTCGTCATCCTTTCCAAGACGCCGTTTTGGGCGCCGGCCGGCGAAGGGCCAGTGGTGACGACTTTCATCTTCCGCGTGCGCAACGTGCCCGCCGCGCTTTATAAAGCGCTCGGCGGCTTCGCCACCAACGGCGTCAACATGACCAAGCTCGAGAGCTACATGGTCGAAGGCGAATTCTCCGCCACCCAGTTCCTGTCCGACGTCGACGGCCATCCCGAAGATCCGGCTTTGCGCCGGGCGCTCGATGAACTCGCGTTCTTCTCGAAGGAAGTGCGCATTCTGGGCGTCTATCCCGCCCATCCGTTCCGCGTAGAGACCCAGAAGGCGGCGGAATAATCGCCTTTTCCGGGTCTCGCTGTCGATTCTGCATTTGACAGACCGCGGCTCGTGAATAGATTTTGCGTCGCGATTCTTGACGATGCGGGGCCGCCATGCCGCATAATCAGACCATTCGATGCGTCAGCAGAGGTTATGGACAGCATCCTCATGAGCGAATCCTCCATGTCGGCGGAATCAACGAAGACGGTTCCCATTGGAAGCAAAGCCAGCAGCAAACCATCAAGGAGATAGAGGAAGGTTCGTGGGAATATTATTCGCAGCTCACCTGGCGGCGAAACAGAATCGTTGTGGCGACCTATCTGGGCCAAAAATATATCAAGGCGTTCGAGGACGATTATCAGCCCAATACGCTTCTCGCTCTCCCGGAATGCCCTTGAGGGAGAAAGGCCGGAAACAACGCATTCCATGCGCCATCATCGGGTCTTTGCGCTTCTTTGCCCGCTTCTCCCCGCTGTTTGAACGTCTTCCGCCGCAAACGCGATTTGCGCCGCCGCTCACGGCGCGCGCCCACGCCATGGACCGGTCCTAGCCAAACCCGGCCGCAAGGCCTAATTATGGGTCTGGACCGCGCATGGTTTTGGCTTGCACCTTGCCCGCGCCGGCGCGGCGGAAATCAGGATTTGATGATGCCAGGTCTGGATATGTCTACGATCGTTTTTGCGATCATCGCGATCTTTGTGGTCTGGAAGCTGAGGTCGGTGCTCGGCACGCGAAATGGCGCGGAGCGGCCGCCGATTGATCCGGGCGTCGGGCCTAATCTTGGCCCCAATGGCGCCAATGCTCCCAAGCCGATGGGCCAGGTCGTGCACTTGCCGACCGCCCCTCGCGACGGCGTCGCGCCAACCGGCGCTGCGTCTTCCGATCCACTGACCCGTTGGAAGGGTTTTGCCGAGCCCGATTCCAAGGTCGCCACGGGTCTTGACGCGATCGCCGCCGCCGATCCCGGTTTTTCGCCCGACGGCTTTCTGGCCGGCGCTCGTTCGGCCTATGAGATGATCGTCGTCGCCTTCGCCAAAGGCGATCGCGCGACGCTCGGCAATCTTCTGGCGCCCGAGGTGCTGGACAATTTCTCCAGGGCGATCGAGGCGCGCCTCGCCCGCGGCGAGACCATGGAAACAACATTGGTGTCGATCGATTCGGCGGCGTTCGAGGACGCGCGGTTGAATGGCGGGACAGCGCAGGTCACCGTACGCTTCGCGGCAAAGCTGATCTCCCATACCCGCGACAAGGCCGGTCTGGTGACCGAAGGCTCGGCCGACGCCGTCGTCGATCATCTGGATGTGTGGACTTTCTCTCGCGACACACGCTCGCGCAATCCCAATTGGCAGTTGAGCGCAACCGAAACCGTGCATTAGGCCTTCGCCTGGAAATGAGCGATGGCGCCGGTTCTCGATCCCATAGGCTTTGCCGACCTCGCCGGTTTTGCCAGCGACGATTGCCTCGCGGCTTTCCAGACTTTCCTTCGTTCCGCCAAAACGCTGGTCGAGGCAAGCGCGCCAACGAGGCCGGCGGTCGCGCCTTCGCCGGCGCTGGCGGCGATCGCCAGGGAGGCCTTGGCGGCCGACATTCGCGAGACAAGCGACGCTCGCAGATTTTTCGAGCGGCGCTTCCATGCCTTCCGCGTCGCGCCGGACCCTGGGAGGGAGACCGGCTTCCTGACCGGCTATTACGAGCCGCGCCTGCGCGGTTCGCTCGAACCCTCGCCTGAATTCTCGGCCCCCGTATTGGCGCGCCCCGCCGATCTGGTCACTTTTCCCGCCGGGTGCGCGCCGCCATCGCTGGATCCGGCTTTGACCGGCGCGCAGCGCTCAGGCAGCGGCCTGCTGCGCCCCTATCCCGAACGCGCCGCCATCGAGGCCGGCGGCGAGGGACGCGCGATCCTGTGGCTACCCGACGCGGTCGAATTGTTCATGGCGCAGGTGCAGGGTTCGGCAAGCGTCGAACTTCCTGATGGACGGCTCGTCCGGCTCGCTTACGACGGGCGCAATGGCCAGCCTTATACATCGATCGGGCGCCTGCTGATCGAAGCGGGCGAAATCCCCGAGGCGGAAATGTCGCTGGCGCGCCTCAAATCATGGCTGCGCGCCAACGATCTGGCGCCCGGCGGCAAAGCTCGCGCGCTGATGCAGCGCAACCGCTCTTATGTTTTCTTCAAGCTGGAAACGGCGTTCGATCCCGCCGATGGTCCTGTCGGCGGCGCGGGGATCGGGCTGACGACCTTGCGCTCGATCGCCGTGGACCGCGGAATCTGGGCCTATGGGACGCCGTTCTGGCTCGCTGCGCATCTGCCGTGGCGGAGCCCGCAACCAGAGGCGTTCGCCCGCCTCATGATCGCGCAGGACACCGGATCGGCTATTATCGGCGCGGCGCGCGCCGATCTCTATTTTGGCGGCGGCGACGAGGCCGGAATCCGCGCCGGCGACATCCGCCATGCCTGCGATTTCACCGTGCTCCTGCCCGCGGGAGAGCCGCGGTGAAAGAGCCGCCGGTCCCACGCCCGGCCCGTCTGCGCCGCCTCAGCGACGAGGAGATCGATCTGTGGATCGCTGTCGCTAAAAGCGTCGCGCGGCGCAAGGGCGCGAAATTGCCGAGCCCGCGCAGAGTCGAGCCGCCGCCGGTCGCGGCGGCGGTTGCGGCGCCGGAGCCTGAGAAACGGCGCGCCAATCCCACGCCAAAGGCCGCGCCGCCGCCGCCACTGGCGCCGCTGGAGAGGCGCCTGAAGAAACAGCTGGCGCGCGGGCGCAGCGCGATCGACCAATCGATCGATCTGCACGGCATGACCCAGGCTGAGGCGCATCAGGCTCTGCGCGGCTTTCTCCTTTATGCGCAGGCGCAGGGCGACCGGCTGGTTCTTGTCGTCACCGGCAAGGGCGCGCCCAAGGCCAGAGGCTTCGAGGCGTCCGGCTTCGACGAGCCCGGCGTTTTGCGCCGGATCGTACCCCATTGGCTGCATGCCGCCGACTTGCGCGGAACCGTGCTCGGCTTCGAAGAAGCCGGTCGCACGCATGGCGGCTCGGGCGCGCTGTATGTGCGGCTGCGGCGAAGGGAGCACGCGGGGCGACGGTGAACGCGCGCAACGTATGCCGGATCAGTCGGCGATCGCGCGCCGATCCGAGGCGGAGACGTCGCTGATCTCGTCGTCGCGCCGCTTGGAAATGACCGCATCGACGATTCCCCATTTCACCGCTTCCTCCGCCGTCATGAAATGATCGCGGTCGAGCGTCCTCTCCACTTCCTCATAGGACCGCCCACAATGACGGGCGTAGAGGCTGGTGATTCGATGCTTGGTCTGCCTGGTCTCCTCGGCGTGAATCAGGATATCGGAGGCCTGCCCCTGAAAGCCGCCAAGCGGTTGATGGACGTGAATGCTGGCATTGGGCAAAGCGGCGCGGTGGCCCGGCTCGCCGGCCATCAGCAGGAACGATCCCATCGAGCGCGCCGTCCCCATGCAGAGCGTCGCGACCGGACTCCTGATGAATTGCATGGTGTCGTAGATGGCGAGCCCGCTGGTGACCACGCCGCCCGGGGAATTGATATACATGGCGATCGGCTTCTTAGGATTTTCCGCTTCGAGGAACAGCAATTGGGCGCAGATAAGCCCGGCGATGCCGTCCTCCACCTCGCCGTTAAGAAACACGATGCGCTCACGCAACAGCCGCGAGTAGATGTCGAACGATCTCTCGCCGCGGGCCGATTGCTCAACCACCATCGGGACGAGCTGCATCATGTCGCGCATCGGCGAATCCTTCTCCGGCCGGATTTGAAAGTTCAGTTCAGGCGGCGAGCAGCAACCGCGGCGCGTTGCGGTTCGCCGGACTCTGGCGCGGCAGAATGCGGGCGGCCGCCCTCAGCTCATGGACGATGCGGAAGGTTGTGCCGCCCGAATCATTGGCATGCAGATGGAAGGTGACGAGGCTTTCGGCAAACGGGCTTGCCCCGTCGCGCCAGAGGTAGCGAACGGACTGGCAGGGCTCCTGGTCCAGCAGATGAATCGAAACCGGCAGCGACGCCGCATCTTGCTGCGCAGGCGCGTCGGCATCCCGCTCGACGGCGCCTGGCGCAAGCCATCGCGCGACGTATTCAGGGATCGTCAACGCACGCCACACAAGGGCGGGCGGAGCGTCAAGCTCATATTCGAAGCTTATGGCCGCGTGGCGTTCTGGATTGTCGGCGCTCGGCGTCATTGATCCATTTCCTTCAAAAGCTGTTTCAACGCTTCCACCCGTTCCGGCCAGAAGACCCGATAGCGCTGAAGCCATCGGAACATCAGCGCCAATCCTTCAGGATTGACCTGGTAATTGACATTGCGCCCGCTGCGTTGCTCGGCCACCAGTCCAGCCGATCGCAACACCGCAAGATGCTGCGACATCGCCGGCTGGGATATCGCCAACCCCTCGCGCAATTCCGTAGCGTTTCTTTCCCCATCCGCCAGTCGTTCGAAGACGGCGCGGCGGGTGGGGTCGGCGAGAGCCTTGAATATCTCCGTCTCCGTCATGACGATACATAAGCACATACTTATGTGATCCGCAAGCCTTCCCGGAAGCAGTCCTGGCGCAGCGCCTCGCGGACGGCGGCGCATTGACCGCAACCCGCCGGAATGCGAGGAGGACGCGAATTCGCCAGGGGAAATTCAAGACATGACGCGCAAGGTTGAAGTTCTGGGCCTGGGCAATTCGCTTGTCGACATCATCGCCTTGACGGCGGACGATTATCTCGTCGCGCAAAATATGGTGAAGGGCGCCATGACGCTGATCGACGAACCGCGCGCCGAAAGCCTTTACGCCGCGCGCGTCGCGCCGACATTCGTTTCAGGCGGATCTGCGGCCAATACGATTGTCGGCGTCGGCTCGTTCGGCATCAAGGGCGCCTATATCGGCAAGGTGAAGGCCGACGCGCTCGGCGGCCATTTCACCCATGACATCCGCGCGATGGGCGTCGATTTCTCGACGAAGCACGCCACCGAAGGGCCGGCGACCGGACGTTGCTTCATCTATGTGACGCCGGATGGCGAGCGCACCATGAACACCTATCTCGGCGCGAGCACGTTCCTGTCGCCGCCCGACGTCGACGAAGAGCTCGTGCGCGGGGCGGGCATCATCTATCTCGAAGGCTATATGTGGGATCGCCCGGCGGCCAAATCGGCCTTTCAGAAGGCCGCGGCCATCGCTCATGAAGCGGGCAATCGCGTCGCGCTGACTTTGTCGGATTCGTTCTGCGTCGATCGTTTCCGCGACGAATTCCTCGATCTGATGCGCAAAGGCTTTGTCGATACGATCTTCTCCAACACCGAGGAAGTTCTTTCGCTCTATCAGACGAAGGATTTCGCCGCTGCGCTGGCTGCGCTGCGCGCCGAGGGCGTGCTCGGAATTGTGACGCGCTCGGAGAAGGGCTCGATCGTTCTCGACGGGTCGAACACCCATGAAGTCCCGGCTTTTCCGATCGCCAGCGTCGTCGACACGACGGGCGCCGGCGATCTCTTCGCGTCGGGCTTTCTGGCGGGCATGGCGCGCGGCGTCGACTATTACGTCTGCGGGCGGCTCGGCGCGCTCGCCGCCGCCGAAGTCATCCAGCATGTCGGCGCCCGGCCGCGGGTCAGCCTCGCGGCGCTTGCGGCGGAGCACGGGATTGGGCTTTAGGGCGCCTTGCGGGCGCTATGGCGCCGGACGTATGTCAAGCCGGATCAGCCCGGTCGCGCCATCGCCGTCGCCGGCGGCCTTCCAGCCGTTGATGGAATCGTACCCCTGTTCGAAGCGCCAAAGCATAGCGAGCTCCGCGCCGGACTTCTTCTTCCAGTTCAGGCGATAATAAAGATGGCGCCGCCACGAAGAGCCTCGTCCTGTGACGAAGTTGAGGTCCATCGGCGTCGGCCAGCTCAGCCAGCTTCTCTCGAGCACGAGCGAAGTCGCATCGCCCGGATCGGCCGCAAAGGCGGGGATCGGGCCGTCGGCGCCAGTGAGCGAGCCGGCAAGTGAGCCGAGGCTGAAGCTGCGCGCGCCGGCGGCGATCACAAGGCGGCCGCTGGCGTCGACGCTGTTGGCGGCGACCTGCTGGTAATCGGGCCCCGGCCCGGTCAAATCGAGTATGTGCCCGCCGCTCAGCAGGTCGGCGCCGTCCGAGCCTTTCGGTCCTATCAGGCCTTCCACGCCCTCGCCGAACTGCAGATAGACGCCGTTCCAACCGACGGGGGTTGCCGGCAGATTGCCCAAATGGACAGTCACGACCTGATCGACCAGCAGCGAACACCAGCGCGCGGTGACGAGCCAAACCGCAGCGATGGCAATGATCGCAAAGGCGCCGCGAATGAGCAATGACCGCATGCTGCGCTTGGCTCCCACCCCGGCTGCAAGCGCCAGGCTACCTCGTCGGCGCTTACGGTCCGGGACGATCGTCAGGGAATTGCGGCCACGCTATAGCCCGCTTCGCGCAGCAAGGCGATGAGGCCGCCTTTGCCGACCAGATGCAGCGCGCCCACCGCGACGAAAGCGCCGCCCGACTCAAGCAACGCCGACATGCGTTCGACCATCACCTTGTTGCGCGCGCCGAGTAATTGTCTGGTCATTTCATCGTCGGCGGCGCTCTCTTGCGGCGTCAGAATGTGGCTGGCGTCGATCACCGGAAGGATTTCGCCGGGCTTCTGCTGAACATAGAGGCTGAGCAAGGTCGCATAGGCGTCCAGGCCCAATTCGGGACGCTTTGCGGCGCTGATGAGCGCGGTCGCCGACACGGCGGGGTCGAGCGAAGCCAGAGCGTCGGTCTGCTCCGCCACCGTCTCCAGGCCAATGACCTTCACGCCCAAATCCTTGGCCGTCCGCGCGACGATTTCGTCGACGACCGGCAGCCCGAGTTGCTGGCGCTGGATCTCGCAGGGCGGCGTCGCCGTCAGCGCCGCGAGAAACCATATCCGCATATGATGGGCCGTGGCGGCGTTCAAGCCGCGTGTGGCCAGGTATTTCTCGACGAGCGTCACGTCTTCCGGCGCGCCGATTCCGGCCAGCGTGTCGCCGTCGCGCGCCACCGCCTTGAACGCCATCACCGCGCCCATCGCGGTCAGAGCGAGCGTGTCGAACGGGCCGCCAAGTTCCGTGGCGACGATCCTGGCGCCGGCGATATGCGCCGCCGCCGCCCTGGCGATGGCCGCCGCACGCTCGTCCGTCGAATGAATCGTGCCGAAAAGATAAGAGGGCGGGGTGGCCGCCTTTTCGATGCGCCATAGCAGGCCCCGCGCGTTGTCGAGCTGGTCGCGGCGCTGTTCGCTGGCGCGCGCCAAAGCATCAGGATCGACGTCGCGCGAAAGATCGCGGCCGGCGCAGACTGGCGTCTTGTCGGCCGGCGGCGCTTCGTCCGCCAAAGCAGGGCAGACCAGCCATACCCAGGCGAATATCGCCGCCGCACAGCGTCGCCCCTGGAATCGCGAAGTCGCCTTCACAGCTTGCGCAACGCGACTTCCTCGATCCGGTGGCTGGCGCCTTTGGTCAATAGCAGGCTTGCGCGCGGCCGCGTCGGCAGGATGTTTTCCTGGAGATTGACGAGATTGATGCGCGTCCAGATCGCGCGCGCGATCGCCTGCGCCGCATCGTCGCCAAGATCGGCGTATTTGTGAAAATAGCTGCGCGGATCGCGAAACGCCGTCTCTCTGAGCCGCATGAAACGCGCGACGTACCATTTTTCGAGCAGCGCCTCGTCGGCATGCAGGAACACCGAGAAATCGAAAAAGTCCGACACGAAGGGGATCATCTTGTCTTCGCGCGACAGGCGGTTGGGCAACAGAACGTTGAGGCCTTCGACGATCAGGATGTCGGGCCGGTCGACGGTGATCGTTTCGCCGGGCACCACGTCATAGACCAGATGCGAATAGACCGGCGCGACGACATTATGTTTGCCCGCTTTCACATCCGACAGGAAGCGGATCAGCGCCATGCCGTCATAGCTCTCGGGAAATCCCTTGCGCTCCATCAGGCCGTCGCGCTGGAGCGCCGCATTGGGGCGCAGGAAGCCGTCGGTCGTCACCAGCTCGACCTTCGGCGTATTGGGCCAGCGCGACAGCATCGCCTGCATCACGCGCGCGGTCGTCGATTTGCCGACCGCGACCGATCCGGCGATGCCGATGATATAGGGCACTTTGCCGTCATTGGCGCCCAGAAACCGCTGCGTCGCCTTGAACAGGCCCTGCGTCGCCGCGACATAAAGCGCAAGCAGGCGCGACAGCGGCAGATAGATCGCAATCACCTCCTCGAGCGAAATCGGGTCGTGCATCGATTGCAGCTTGCGCAAATCCTCGATGGTGAGGGTGAGCTGGGTATCGGCGCGCAATTGCGCCCATTCGTCGCGCGTGAAGCGCCGGAAGGGCGAAGCGATCGCCTCTTGCTTCTGCCCTGACGGCGGATTGTTCATGTCCAGCATAAGACCTCAGAGATCAAAGACGCGGTTCATTGGCGTCAATATAATCGAAGGCGCCGGATTTTCCCTCCCCCACCAAAGAAGGGAGGGCGGCCATGCGAAGACCGGTCGCATCGTCACGAGACGCGCGAGGCCTTTTCCTCGTGGCCCGAGCGCATAGTGCGCCGTTCAAGTTCGCCCAGCACCTCGCCGAGGGAGACGTCGCGCGATTTAAGCAGAACGAGCAAATGGTAGAGCACGTCGGCGGCTTCGGCGCGCAAAGCCTCGTCGCTCTCTCCTACCGCCGCGATCACCAGTTCGACCGCTTCCTCGCCAAATTTCTTGGCGGCTCCGCGCGGCCCTTTTTCGAGCAGAGCGCGCGTATAGGATTTCTCGCTGCTGGCCCCAGCCCGCAGCGCGATGGTTTTGGCGAGATCATCGAGGGTGAACGTCAAGCGAGGCGCTTCCGCGGTAATGGCCGAAACGCCCATTGTGACGCCGAAACAGGCAGATGTCGAGAAAGGGGCTCCTCATGGCGGGGGAGGCCGCTCCGAAGGCGGATTCGTGCCTGTTTGCCTGATGGATTGACTCCACGGCCTGCCAACGTCGAGCCTGGATGCTGCTTAAAAAAGCGGGCCGCCGGACAATTGCGGGGTCCGGCGGCCCTGACCAGGCCGACCTGGGGGGCAGATCGCCACGGCTCGCTCTGATCTGGCGGCGATCCTTGGCCCTAATATGGTGAAATCGGGTCGATAAACCGGCGGATCGGCTAATAACGTCGGCAAATCCAGGGCGCAGTCTCGCGCTCGGTCAGCGTTTCAACAAGCCCGCGAATGCGATCAGCCGCGCTCGGTTATACTGTGCAAGGCTCTCGCGGGCCACGCGACCGCATTCGGCAATTCATGCGCGACGCTTGTCGCAAGGTCCGAGGCTGAAGCGCTGCGCCAATTGGCCTGAATGGTCGGCGAGAGGACGACGCCTATTCCGATGAGATAAACGACGACGACCAGAGCGATAAGTGCTCGCATGAACCTGTTCTCCCGATGACGGACAGCGACGCTGCGCGCGCAAAAGACGCTGCGCGCGCAAAAGACATTGCAGCGACGGACCGGAACTTCTTAACCCGATCCGTCGCTGCGTCATGACGCTAGGCGGTTATCTATGGCGGGGGCCGCCGCCAAAGTGACCGCCGAAATGACCGCCGCTAAAATGCCCGCCGCGTCCGCCGCCGAAGCTGAATCCGCCGACCGGCCCAGGATAGCCGTAATAGCCATAGCCCGGATCGACATAGCCCGGATCATCGTAACCATAGTCCGGGTCGACAAAGGCCGCGCGGCCTTCGATCGTCCCCGATGAATCGGCATCGCCATAGACATAGCCATAACCTTGATCGGGATAGGCCACGCCATTCTGCGAATAGCCATCGACGGCGTCAGGGGGAACCATCGTCGCATAAGGCGAATTCGGCGGAACCGCGTAGGCATTGGCTGCGCCGAAGGCGAGAAACAAACCGGCTGTCCCGGCCAGAAGTAAACCGCGCATCAAACAATCCTTCCATTAGGTTTATCCGCTGAGCGGACCTGGCGACCTAACGCGCCGGGTTTCTTCACGTTCCCCAGCGGTTGACACTTTGTTGTGACGCGCCTCGCTTCGGCCGCTCGCGGCTTCGCTCTTGGGGGGCCAAAGCGCGGCCGGGCGGCCGCCAGCCGAGATGGCGCCAGCGTTATGCCACTATTGGGTTCTTTATTGTTCGCGCAGCGGGTTTTATGATTTCTCCGCTGCGGCAATGAACGGGAGAAAGTCAGGTCATGCGGAACTTAGCATTCTGCGCAATGGGCGCCATCGCGGGCGCTTCGATGCTTGCCCTTTCCTTGAGTCCGGCGTCCGCCTTCCCCCTGTCGGGACCAAGTTTGCAACGCTCGGTCGCGGCCTCGCAGATCGATAATGCCTGGTGGCGGCGCCGGGGTTGGGGATGGGGTTGGGGTGGCGGCGCTCTCCTTGGCGGCCTGGCCGCCGGGGCCCTCGTCGGCGGCTATTATGGCGGCTATTACGGCCCCGGCTATTACGGTTATGGCCCCGGCTATTATGGCTACGGCCCCGGTTATTACGGCCCAGGCTATTACGGACCGGGACCCGGCAGATGCTGGCGCGATAGCTGGGGTCGTCTGCGCTGCTATTGAGACGCCCTGAACGACCAGGCCGCCAGCGTGATTTCCCAGCCGCCGAATGCGCGACAAGCGCGACGGCGGTCGTTTGCGTTTGCAACGCAATGTGAGGCCGCGATAACGAGAGGCGCGCCTATGACCAGTATAGTCGCCGTCTCCGGCGGCGTCCTTCGCGCATCCCTGATTTCGAATTCCTCTCGCACACCGCTCCGCCACGCAAACGATGCGGGAACCTGGTCTTCGTCGGTCGTTCATATGTCGTGAGCGGGTACACTAACTATCCTGGCGGCTTCGCCCACAGGCGCGATCATCGCTCCAGCTCTTCGTCCTGCATCGCCCGTTCAAGCGCTTCCGAGGTCAGCCGGCAATATTCGTTATATTGGGGCGTCAGCCTGAAATCGGGAAGCCGTGGATAGGGCGCGTCGATCGCCATATCGGCGATCACGCGCCCCGGCCGCGCCGCCATCACGACGATGCGCTGCGAAAGGAACACGCTCTCGAAGACCGAATGGGTGACGAAGATCACGGTGAAGTCGCCGCGGCCCCATAGATCGAGCAAATCCCGGTTGAGCTTGAACCGGGTGATTTCGTCGAGCGCGGCGAATGGTTCGTCGAGCAGCAGGACGGAAGGCTTGGTGACGATCGCGCGGGCGATCGACACCCGCATTTTCATGCCGCCGGAAAGCTCGCGCGGATAGGCGCTGGCGAATTTGGCAAGGCCGACGAGATCGAGCGCCGCTTCGGCCCGCGCCCGCGCCTCGGCTTTCGGCGTCCTGGCCAGATTGAGCGGCAGCATGACATTGCTCAGCGCGTTCGCCCAGGGCAGCAGGGTCGGCTCCTGGAAGACGAACGATAGATTGGGCTTCGGCTTGCCGCTCGCGTCATAGGGCTCGGTCGGCCATTCGATCGCGCCCGAGCTTGGTTCGGTCAGGCCGGAGATCAGCCGCAGCAACGTGCTCTTGCCACAGCCGGAGGGGCCGAGCAGCGACAGGAATTGATGCTGGCCGACATCGAGATCCACCTCGGACAGCGCCAGGGTCTTGTTGGCGAAGCGCTTGCTCACCTTGCGGCAGGTGACGAGAGGCCGCCGGCGAACGGGCTGGTCGGGGCGGGCGATGAGATCTGGCGCGATCATCGCGGCTCCAGGCGACCGCTGGCAGTGCAAATGCGCCGGCGGCGCAATTGCTGGCGTGCCGATCCAGGCATTTTTAGCATCGCTGTCGGAACCACAATGACCACTTTCGCTCAATCCTCGAGGGGACGGGAGAAGCAAGATGCGTACCGTGGGAGCGAAGCGGGCGGCCTATCAAGGAGGCAGAAGAGGTTTTCACGGCCAGAGGATCGACCAAATGAGCCGATTTTCGGCTGCTTTAGGAGGCCATAATCGCCAATATTGATATTGACGGCTGCCGAACGTATGTCAACTTATGTATTGACGAAATGGTTAGTTTCGTATAGCTAAATATATTCCGCAATGGAAGATTTGCAAACATATGAGTTGACAATGTCGGTAAAAACCATCGTTCGACAACAGTATCGGCGCATCGTGGACGCCACTGCGAGCCATGCGACTCTGCAAACGCCGCCGGAAGGCTGGATGCGGACAGTGCGCAAGGCTCTCGGCATGTCTGGCGCTCAGTTGGCAAAAAAGATGGGCGTTACGCGCGCTCGCGTCGCCCAAGCCGAACATGCCGAACTGAGTGGCGGGGCAACTCTGAAATCCATGCAGACCGCAGCCAAGGCAATGGGCTGCCGGTTCGTGTACGCGATCGTTCCTGACGGGCGTGTCGAAGATTTAATCTTGGCGCAAGCTCGAAGAAAGGCCATGGCTCTCGTCGGCGCGGCCAGCACCCACATGGCCTTCGAAAGTCAGGCTTTGCCCAAGGACAAGATCGCCAAAGAGGTCGAGCGTCTCACCCGCGAAATTGTGAAGGAAATGCCGCCGGATTTCTGGAGCGATAAATGACTATGGCGATGGAATATCCGGACGGAGCGACGCCGCTTGATCCCAACGAACTTGGCGGATTGAAATTCAAACACATCACAACCCGCGAGGAGTTAGATGAGCTTGAGCAGGCCAACATCGAATCCGGTCTGCAGTGGTTAGCGCGTCACAAGGGAGATGTGCTGGAGGATGGTTTCGTGATCACGCTACATAGGCGTTTGTTCGGCGATGTTTGGGATTGGGCGGGGTCGTTTAGGCGAACCGGCAAGAACGTGGGCGTCGACCCGATTCATATCGGAGTGGCGCTCCGTACGGTGATGGACAACGCCCGATATTGGGCGGAGCACAAAACCTATTCTGCCTCGGAGGCTGCGATACGGGTGCATCACCGACTTGTTCAGACTCACCCGTTTCCCAACGGCAATGGCAGGCATGCGCGCATCATGGCGGATACGGTGCTGACGCGCATCTATGGAGCAAAGCCGATTGATTGGGCAAACGGGCGCGATCTGCAGAAGATAAATGATCGTCGCCTCGCCTATATCGCCGCGCTGAAGGCCGCCGACCGCGAAGACTTCGGACCTCTAATCACCTTCGTCGGTCCGCGCGATGATTAGTCACTGTCCGCGTTCATGCGCCGAGCCGTAGCGTCGCCACGAATCTCGTCCATTTCTCATCGATCTGGCTCAAACACACGTCAACACCGCTCCGCCTACCCGCCGAACGCCGTCGTCACCGCGCTGATAGCGCCGGCGGTGGTCGCGGCGCGGTCATATTCGGGCGGGCGCAGGGCGCCGCCCATGAAGACCGCCTCGTTACGCCAGCGCATGCCGCTCGCCTCAGGCGCGAAAGCCGCGAAGTGAAACTCCTGCGCGCCGGTGTCGGCGGCGACGCGGGCGGCGTTGCGCGCATTGATATTGCCGCCGGGCATGATGATGATTCGCCCCGCGGCATGGGCGATCAGCCGCCGGATCAGCGGCGCGCCCTCGACCACGCCGGGCTCCTGGCCCGAGGTCAGCAGGCGGTCGACCCCCAGCCGGATCAGGACGTCGAGGCTGGCGGACGGATCGCGCGCGACGTCGAAAGCGCGATGAAAGGTCACCGACAAAGGGCGCGCGAGGGCGATCAACGCGGCGCTGCGCGTCTCATCGATCGCTCCCTCGGAGTCGAGCAGGCCAATGACGATTCCCGCCGCGCCTGCCGCCTTCACCGCCGCGACGTCATCGCGCATGACGGCGAATTCCTCAGCGCTGTAGAGAAAATCGCCGCCGCGCGGCCTGATGATGACATGGACCTTGAGGCGCCCATCGGCGACGGCGACCGCCTGCCGGATCATGCCGATCGACGGCGTGATTCCGCCTTCGATCAGGCTTGCGCAGAGTTCGACCCGGGCGGCTCCGGCTTCCGCCGCCGCTATGACGCCGGCGATACTGTCGATGCAGATTTCAAACAGGGGCATGCGGAACCTCGCTGATGGCGCTAACGCGCCCTATCTATCACGTCCAGACCGCTGAACGAACGCGACGTCGACTGACCATCAACGCAGGAGAACGCCATGGTACGTCATTTCCGATTGCTGATCATCGCCGCCATTCTCGCTACGGGCGTGGGCGGCGCGGCTGCGCAGTCCGCGCCAGCGCCATCGGCCGGCGCCGATGTCGCGACGCCTGACAATGCGATCCTGCTGACGATAATCTTCAAACATGACCAATCGCGCCCGCTTGGCGAGCTTAATGCCCAACTCGCCGCCCAAGGCTTTTACAAAGCCTTCCCGCCGCCGGGCATCGAGGTCGTCAGCTGGGTCGTCGCGATGGGCATCGGCCAGATCGTCACGCTGCGCCTGCCGGCCTCGCGCCTGCGCGAAGTCAATCGCGTGCTCGAAGACAAAGCCTGGGGCGCCTATCGCACGGAATTCTATCCGACCTATGATTACATGGCGGTCGGCATGGCCGAACACGACAAGGCGCAATAGAGCGCGTTACGTCTGCGGCCGGGATGTCGTGTCCGGCGCCTTCACGACATATTCCACGATCAGGCTGATCGCGCCGAGGAGGGCGATCGTGCCGGCAAGGACCGCCGCTTGCGCATTCCACGCCAGCATCGCTGCGCCGGCGAAAATCGCGATCTTGGCGATCGCCCGTGGCAAAATCGGCAGGCGCCGCCTCGCCCGCGGCGCCAGCAATGCGCCCCAGATCGCGGCGACCGCCACAACCAGGCAGAGGCCTATGGCGCTGCGCATGGGAAGGCTGACGGGCAGGTGGAAGCCCCAGGTCCAACAGGCCCAGAGAACGGCCAGTTCAACGCCGAAAGCCAGTATGGCGGTGAGGACATTCTGCATTGTGCTTCCTCTGGCCTTGGGACTATTTACAGCGCGGGGGCGGCGAAGCGATCGGCGCGCTGATCCGGTCCGCATCGGCCGGCGTCGCGGGATTATACACCACCATGCGAGGTCCGGCCGGCCGCCGACCGCGAAGGCGGAATATTCAAAGGCGATCGGGCCGAGAACCGGATGACGTATGTGCTTGACGCCCGTGCGCGCGTCATTGTCGCGCGTCATCGCTGCGAATTCGGGGCTGAGCTGGCAGGGTTCGTCGACGAGAGGCTGCACTTCCGCGGCCGCGCCTGCGCGGAACGCGCCGACGACGAAGCGCGCCACGCTTTCCCAATCATTTTGGGCGGCGCGCACGCGCGGATCGAGGAAGAAGAAACGCAGACGTTGCGTTGCTCCGGGTGGTAGCGATCCATAGTCTATGCCTCACCGCTCGGCGTTCGCCAAAGCTGCGAGCCATGCCAGCGCCTCAGCTTCGCCGCTCGTAGAGCAGCCGGGCGCGGATCGTTCCCTCCAGCGAGCGGATTTCGGCGAGAACGCGCTGGCTGTCGGCGGCCGAGGCGTCGGCGTCCAGCACGACATAGCCGATATCGTTGTGCGTCTCGTAATATTGCGCGGCGATGTTTACCGCATGCCGGGCGAGCACTTCGTTGAGCCTGCCCAGCATGCCGGGCAGATTGCGCTGGACCTGGATGAAACGCGTGCCCGTCGGCCTCGGCGGCAATTGCACCTGAGGGAAGTTGACGGCGCCCATGGTGGCGCCGCTGTCGCTATAATCGATCAGCTTGCGCGCGACTTCGCCGCCGATGCGCTCCTGCGCCTCCTCGGTGGAGCCGCCGATATGCGGCGTCAGAATCACATTCTTCAAACCTTGCAGCGGCGTCACGAACCGCTCGGCGTTCGAAGATGGCTCGACCGGGAAAACGTCGATCGCCGCGCCATGGAGCTTTCCTTCACGCAGCGCCGCGGCGAGGGCGTCGAGGTCGACCACCGTGCCGCGGCTGTTGTTGATGAGATAGGCGCCGGCTTTCATCGTTGCGATTTCCGCGGCGCCGATCATGCCATGCGTCGCCGGCGTCTCGGGCACATGCAAGGTGACAACGTCGCTCTGCGCCAGAAGCTCGTGCAGGCTGTCGGTCGGCTCGGTATTGCCGTGACGGAGCTTGTCGGTGTGATCGTAAAATATCACCCGCATGCCGAGCGCTTCGGCGAGATAGGAAAGCTGCGAGCCGATGTTGCCATAACCGATGATGCCAAGCGTCTTGCCTCTGACCTCGTAGCTGCCGCTCGCCGACTTGTCCCAGCCGCCCTCATGCGCCGCCACCGAGCGCGGGACCACCCGGCGCAGCAGCATGACGATCTCGCCGATCACCAATTCGGCGACGCTGCGGGTGTTGGAGAATGGCGCGTTGAAAACCGGAACGCCGATTATGCGGGCGGCGTCGAGATCGACCTGGTTGGTGCCGACGCTGAAACAGCCGATCGCCATCAGCCGGTCGGCGGCTTCGAGGACTTTCCCAGTGATATGCGTGCGCGAGCGGATGCCGAGCACATGCACGCCTTTGACGGCCTCCTTGAGCGCCTCGCCGCCGAGCGCCTTGGATAGCCGCTCGACGTTCGAATAGCCGGCGGCTTTCATCATCGCCACCGCGGCGTCATTGACGCCTTCGAGCAGGAGAATGCGGATCTTGTCTTTCGACAGGGAGAGCTGTGGCGCGGGGGAGGTGCTAGGCACGATGGGTCGTTGTCCCTGGGTTGGAAATTTGCGAGCTGCTTACCAGTAATGGCTTTCTCCTGAAAGGCGCTCATTGCCGCGGATTCCTGCCGCGGATGATCGCCGCCGCGCAAACGCTGGCAGGACAGCGCCGACGTCAGCGCGCTTTGCCCGGGATGCAAGACGGAATATGCTCGCCGATACATTCCATTGACCACGAGAGCGCATCGATGGCCGAGACCAGAACCGTCCGCGTGAAAGCCTCGGAGGTGTGGGAAGCGTTCGAATTCGTCAGTTGCGGCGCCCCCTTCGAGCACGAAGCCCGTATTTCGCTCGATACGGGAAAGATATTTTGGACGTCGAACGTGATCGACATGGAGGAAGAAACGGCTCCTCCCGGCGATATCGCAGACGAGGATCGCTACCTCGCCGTGCCTCACAAGAACGACCTGGAGCCCGGCCGCCGTCTGGCGCTCGCCTTTGTGGGCCAGTACATGTCCCATGATTACGAGAAGGCGGAGGAGTTTTTCCGCAGGAAAGGTGCATATGGTCGCTTCAAGGCCCTTCTGCATCAGCGCGACCGCTTGCAGCAATGGTATGAATTCGAGCGCGAGGCGATGCAAAAGGCGTTGCTGGCCTGGTGTGAGGCGAACGATGTTCAGCTGGTTGACGAGGCGGCCGGGGGGTAACCTCGACGGCGCAGCCGCGGCGCTCTCGTTCGCCCAGTAAACAATGAGGGAATTCGCCCTCCATCATTCCTCCCATACTTTGCGCACCCATGGAGCAAGCTGATTTAAGACGGTAAGAAGAACATGGCGTTCGCGATCAAGGCCGAGATCGATGATACGCAAGCGGGGACATTCGTCTTCACCGCGCCGAAGACCATGTATGGCGGCAAGCGTATCGCCGAAGGCGATGTGATTTTTATCTTCGCCAGCGAAAACGAGGGCGGCCAGGGCCTCATCGCGCGCGGCGTCGTCGCTTCCGCCGAGGCGCTCGCGAAGAGGCCGGGCATCGCACGGCAGACGCCGCGCGTGAGCCTCGCCATCACACGCAGCGCGCTGGCCAAGCGGCCGCTGGGGCGCAGCGAGCTTAAGCATTTCAAGAACTGGAGCGACGGCCGACCCGAGACCGAGCTCAATTTCAAATTCTATCGTCAGGCGACGAACAAGATCGTCGGCATCTCGGATGAAGCGGCGGCGTTCCTCGGTCAGTTCTTTTAGGCCGCCGCGAAGCCGGATACCGCAATTTGGACCCTATGCCTTCGGCGCCGCGATCGACAGATAGAGGATGCGCTTCTGCTCCACCCGGGCGCGCGCCAGGCTATCGAGGATCAATCCGCATACGCCCATCAGGGCGGCGAACAATGTGAGGCCGGTGCAGAGCACCACGGTGGGGATGCGCGGCACCAGGCCGGTGGCGATGAAGGTTGTGAAGACGGGGACCGCCAGAACAATCGCCAGCGCCATTGCGGCGCCCGCCAGCGAGCCGAAAAACAAAGCCGGGCGCGTCTCCTTGAGGAGCAGCGCAAAGGTCGACAGGATGCGCAGGCCGTCGCGGAAGGTGCGCAGTTTGGAGGACGAGCCTTCCTCGCGCTTGCGATAGGGCAGGATGATTTCGGAGGTCGGCAGCTTCAATTGGCTGGCGTGGACGCAGAGTTCAGTTTCGATCTCAAAGCCGGACGACAGGGCAGGGAAGCTCTTGACGAAACGGCGCGAGAAGGCGCGATAGCCGGAGAAAATATCTTCGAAGCCGGCGCCGAACAAAGCCTGGTAGAGCCGGTTGAACAGACGGTTGCCGATCGCGTGGCCGCGCCGGTGCGCGTCGTTCATGACGAAAGCGCGGGCGCCGATCGCCATATCGACATTGTCGTCGGCCACGCTGGCGACCAGCAATGGGGCGGCGGCCGAATCGTAAGTGCCGTCGCCGTCGGCCATCAGATAAATGTCGGCCTCGATGTCGGCGAACATGCGGCGCACCACATTGCCCTTGCCGGCATTGGACTCGAAATGCACTTCGGCGCCGGCCGCAGCGGCGATGGCGGCGGTCGCGTCGCGCGAAGCATTGTCGAAAACGATGATCCGCGCCTGCGGCAGCGCGGTGCGGAATTCACCGATCACCCGTGCGATCGAAGCGGCTTCATTGTGGCAGGGCAGCAGGATGGCGATGCGCGGCGCGGCCGCTTCCCGAGCGTCGAGCCCGTCGGGGGCGCCGCGCATGTGGCGCGCGGCGGCGCGCAGCGATTGGGTCAATAGTGCTGACTTATTATCGGCGTTCTGCCCGGATTTCCTGGGGGAAGCGGCGCCCGGCGAACTGCGGTCGGGCGTCGAAGCGGCGCGTTCAAATCCAGACATGCAGGCCCCGAGACCAGGTTTGGCGCGACAAGAGCTAACCCGATCTCAATCATTGGCTGGGAAAAGTTGAGCCTTGGTGAAAAAGCGCCGCGCTATTTCCGCTCCGGGACCCCGCATGTCCGTCGCAATCGTCCGCCCCGCGCCTGTCGGCGCCGCCCGCACCGGCTCGCCGTTTCATTCGGTCGGATTTCTCACCGCGCTTGGCCTCGTCCTCGCTTTGACGCTGTCCTGGCCGAGCGTGACGAAGGTCTGGCTGACCGGCGCCTTCGCCAATACCGACGATGCGATGCGGCTGGTGGAAGTGCGCGACTGGCTCGCCGGCCAGGCGTGGTTCGACCTGCACCAATACCGGCTCGATCCGCCGGAGGGCGTCCCGATGCACTGGACGCGCGTGCTCGACGCGCCCCTGGCGCTGTTGATCAAGCTCTTCGCGCTCTTTCTGCCCGTCGAAAGCGCGGAGCGGCTGACGCGAATCGTTTTCCCCCTGGCGCTGCACGGCGCGCTTTTCGCCGCTGTCGCAGGCCTCGCGCGAAGGCTGGCGGGTCCCGCCGCGATGCTGCCGGCGATCCTCATCGTCGCCCTTACCGGCGGCGTGCTCGTGCAATTCCAGCCGGGACGCATCCATCACCATTCCGCGCAGATCCTGCTCGTCGTCCTGATCCTGTGGGCGACGATCGGCGCCATCGAGGCGCGGCGGTTCTGGCCGGCGGCGTTTGCTGCAGCTTTGGCGGCGCTCTCGCTGTCGATCAATATCGAGAACCTGACCTATATTCTATTCGAAATCGCCGCCTTCGCCTTTGTCTTCATCGCGCGAGGCGAGCGGTTTCGTAGCGCGCTGCTGGGCTTCGGCCTCTCGCTGGCGGCCTCTTCGCTGATCGTCTTTCTCGCCACGATCGGACCGTCGCGCTATTTTCTTGGCGCCTGCGACGCGTTTTCGATTGCGCATCTCTATGGGATTTTCGTCGGCGCGGCGGTTTTCTCGGCGCTTGCCGCTATCTCCAGCCGTCTGGGCGATGCGCGCCTTCGCCTGGCCGCCTGCGTGCTCGGCGGCGCGCTGGTGCTGGGCGCCATGGCGCTCGCCTATCCCGCCTGCCTGCATGATCCCCAGGCGAATGTGGACCCGTTGCTGCGCAGGCTTTGGCTTGAACATGTCGAGGAGGCGCGCCCGCTGCTGAGCATCGTCGCCGGCCACCACGGCAAATTCATCACCCTGGCCCTTGCCGCGGCGCTGGGTCTGGCCGGCGCGCTCCTCGCCGCCTGGCGCGAAAACGGCGCGGCGCGCCTCAATTGGCTGATCGTCGGCGGTTTTGTCGCCATCGGCCTCGTCACTTCGCTCTGGCAGGTGCGCGCCCTGTCGTCGGCGTCGGCGCTGGCGATATTCGGCGGCGCGTGGATCGTCGCGCGTTCGATCGATTGGGCCGCAAGACGCACTAGCCTGCTGGCGAGGCTTGTCCCGTTCGCGCTGGGCCTGCCCTTCTGTTCGATTTTCTGGGCGGCGGTTGCGCCTCCCCAGACTCAATCGGATGCGGTTGCAGGCTCGACGAGCTGTCGCGCTCCAGCGACGGTTGGCGCGCTCGCGGCGCTGCCGACCTCAATACTGATGGCGCCGATCGACATGGGCTCCGATATCCTCGCCGACACCAGCCATTCCGTGCTCGCCGCGCCTTATCACCGCAACAACCACGGCAACCGCGAATTAGCGGACGCGATGATGGCCGAGCCTGGCGCCGCCCGGCGGATCGTCCGCGACAGCGGCGCAGCTTATATTGTCTTCTGCCCGGCAATGCCGGAACTGGAGATTTACGCGGCGGCCAGCGCTGACAGCCTCGCGACCGCGCTGCTCGCCGGCAAACCGCCAGAATGGCTCGCCCCGGAACCGATCGCCGGCTCGCCGTTGCGCATCTACAAAGTGCACTGACGCGGCGCCTATCCGCTCTTTACGTCCGCTTGGCCGCGATAAAAGCTTTGAAGTCGCTCATCGAGGCGAATTTGAAAGCGCCTTGTTCAGTCTCCGCTTCGATCGAACCGTCCGAAAAGATCGAGTAATTGGCGCCGCCGGCGCCGTAACGGCCGACCAGTTTCGGCGGCGCGGGTTCGGCGGCAACCGATTCGTGCGCGTCGAGAGAGGGCAAATGTTCCTTGAGGTTCTCGTTGAACGGCGCTTCCTGGTCGTCGGAACTATCCAACATCGCCGAAGGCTCAGGCGCCGTCGCCGGTGAAAAGCCGGAAACCTCGGCATCGCTGACATTGACGACGCTCGGTTCTGGAACAGTCACCGGTTCGATGCCGGCCACAAGCGGCGGCATGATCGGCTCGGGGCGTTCGGGCGGCCTCGCATCGCTCCTGCTCGGGAGGTGACGCAACGCGTCGACCCGCCGGATCAGCAAACCGATCGCGATCGTGATGAAACCGCTGCTGAGCCCGATGGCCCCGCAAGTCGCATAGAGGATGCCAAGCTCGGTCGGCAGCAGGTCAATGCTGGCGGCAAGCGCCGCGCCGCCGGCTAGCGCGAGAATCAGGCCTAGAAAAAGTGCAATCCAGCTCATAAGCGATCCAACGTGTTCATTTTGTCAGAAAAGCGGCGCAAGATCGCCTGATCAGCGGGCTGGCGCAAGGAACGATCCAAGGAACGATCATCGCCGACGCGGGTTGAGTTGCCGCCGCTGCTGGAGCGGTTTAACAATGCGCCGCATCGTTCGACAGTCGGCTTGGGGCCGGCGCGTTCCGACCCCGATGTCGTTCAACAGGAGCTCAGCCCATGACGTTCTCCCTCCCCGAATTGCCCTATGCCCATGACGCTCTGGGTCCGCATATGTCCAAGGAAACGCTGGAGTTTCACCACGACAAACATCACCTTGCTTATGTCAACAACGGCAACAACCTACTCAAGGGCACGGAATGGGAGGGCAAGTCGCTTGTCGAGATCGTCAAGGGCTCGTTCGGCAAAAATCCGGGCCTCTTCAACAATGCCGGCCAGCATTTCAATCATTCCCATTTTTGGAAATGGATGAAGCCCCACGGTGGCGGAAAGGTTCCCGGCGCGCTCGAAAAAGCGATCGTCGATTCGCTGGGATCGGTTGAAAAGGCAAAGGAAGACTTCATCCAGGCTGGGGTGACGCAGTTTGGCTCGGGCTGGGCTTGGCTGGCGGTGAAAGACGGCAAGATCGTCGTGACCAAGACCGCCAACGGAGAAAGCCCGCTTGTGCACGGCGGCCATCCGATCCTCGGCGTCGATGTCTGGGAGCATTCCTATTACATCGATTACCGAAATCGCCGGCCGGATTATCTCAAAGCTTTCGTCGAAAATCTCGTCAACTGGGATTACGTCGCCGAGCTCTACGCCGCCGCAGTGAAATGACCCTGGCCCGACGATCTCGTGTCGCCTGATGCGGATGACAAGCGCCCGCCGTCGCTATCGATGCGCGGACGCTTTGACGTCGCAAGACGCCGGGCGCGCCAACGTCACTCGACGAGATTGACGTTTTTGTCCTTGCATAAATCAACGCTGGCCGAATCGGTGCTCGATCCGTCGGCATAGGCGCCATGCAGATCGAATACGCATGACTTGCCGTGCGGGACCTTCACCGATGTCTTCTTGCCGGGGGCGAGATTGGCGACGATCTGTTTCGCCTCGGCGCCGCCGCCGGCGGCGACCGCGTCCAGCTCGGTCAGCGCGACTTTGCGCGAATTGGTGACGAGAACCACGACGATCGGCGTCGTCTTCCGATGGGGCTTGACGGCGGGCTTGGCGGCCGGCGCGTCCGCCACCGTCGCGGCCGGCGCGTTCGCCGCCGGCGCCGCTGGCTGCGCGGTCTGTGCGCTGGCCGCGCCAGCCGCGCATGCGGCTCCGACGATCAACGCAACCAGGGCCGATGACTTCCGGTAATGATCGCTCATTCATTCCTCCCGCAGGGCGCCCCCCGGCGCCTCATGCAATCGGGCGCGAGAATGGCATCAAGTCGAATGCAAGGAAAGCCCGCGCCCAAGCCCCGAGTCATAGATGTCGGAGAGCGCGATTTCGCGCGGCCGTCTCAATCATCGGCAGTGCGTCTTCGATTTTTTCGGCGACCAGATAATTCAGGTCGAAGCCCTCGCGGATGAAACCGAGATTGTGCATATGCGCAATCAGACTGAGCAACGGGCGCCAGAAACCGCCGATGTCGGCGACAAGCACCGGTTTGGCATGGCGGCCCAATTGGACCCAGGTGAGTTGTTCAACGAGTTCCTCCAGCGTACCGACCCCGCCCGGCAATGCAATGAAAGCATCGGCGCGCTCGAACATCTTTTGTTTGCGCTGATGCATATCCTCGACCACGATCAATTCCTGCGCTTCTTTGAGGGCATGTTCGCGCTTGATGAGAAAAGTGGGGATAATCCCGGTGACCCGACCGCCATTGTCGATAACGGCGTGAGCGAGCCGGCCCATCAGCCCGTCCTCGCCGCCGCCGAAAACCAGCCCGACGCCGGCGGCCGCCATCGCAGCGCCGAGCGTATCGGCCGCTTCCGCAAAACGAGGATCGGCGCCAAGGCTGGAGCCGCAATAGACGCAAATGTTTCGGATCGATTTCATCGGCCTTTCTGATGTGCGATCGCATCAAACGTCAAGCGCCGAGTCGCCCCCGGCGGCGTCGATAAAAATCAGGCGGCGCCATGGCGCCGCCTCATCAGGCCGATCAGCTTGTCGAGATGAACTGAAGAAACGCCATTCATGCCCGTTTCTCAAGCGATCTCAACCCCTTCAGCCGATGCGCATAACCAAAGCCGCCTATTTACGGCGCCGGCGCTGCTGGCCCAATCCCATCTGCTTGGCCAACGCGGAGCGGGCCTTAGCATAAGCCGGCGCGACCATCGGATAGTCGGAAGCCAAGCCCCATTTTTCGCGATATTCCTCAGGTGACAAATTATACTGGGTGCGTAAATGGCGCTTCAGAGACTTGAACTTGCGCCCGTCTTCCAGGCAAATCAGGTAGTCGTTGGTTATCGACTTCTTGGGGGCGATCGCCGGCTTAGCAACCTCGGGAACAACGACCGCGGCTCCGGTAGAAACGCGCACAATCGCGGCATGCACGTCTCCGAGCAACGTCGAAAGATCGCTCGCCGGGACAGAATTGTTCGAGACATAAGCCGAAACGATTTCAGCGGCGAGCTCTATATAGTTCAGTGTATCGGGCATGTGAGGCTTTGCTCCAATCCGGAAATTGCACGGCGCCTTCGGCTTCTAGCGCAAGACCGATCTAACTTCGATTAACAGGTCAGCAGTGAGGTCATTACGACGATTCGCGACGTCACTGTGTTCCTCCATAGTCACATTCAAGCCATTCAGCAAGACCGATAATAAATAAATTTGCTTCAAATCTTGTTTGTCGGCCAACCAGTCACTATCCGCGACAGAGAGGCCGTCGAATATTTAAGAGAAATGAATATAGAACATAATTTTCGGGCTTTTGGACACTTCGTGCACCATTTAGAGGTCAAATATTCGTGCGAACAACATGCGCGGATCAAGTCGAAAAAACGCGGGGGCGCCGCATTTCCGGGGATGCGGGCGGGCAAGCTTCGCCCTATATCTGGGTAGACCTATCGCGGCGAGTTGCAATGCAGCATCAAAAATCGACGAAATTCATCGCCGGCGGGGCCCCGCGCGCCGAGGCGACGCTCTCCAGCACGGTTCGACAATTATGGCCCTACATCTGGCCGGGCGAACGGAGCGATCTGAAACTCCGGGTTCTATTGGCCGTTGTTCTTATGGTGGCGGCGAAGTTCGCCACCATCGCCATCCCTTATGCCTATAAATGGGCGACGGATGCGCTGGCGAGCGAAAGTGCTAGGGATAAGATTCCTCTTCCCGCCATACTGACCGGCGTCGTCGCGCTGACGATCATCTATGGGCTGCTGCGCATGGCGATGGCCCTGTTCACCCAGGGGCGCGATGCGCTGTTCGCGGCGGTGGCGATGAATGCGGTGCGTCGCCTCGCCATCGAAGTTTTCGTTCATCTGCATCAATTGTCGTTGCGCTTCCACCTGGAGCGCAAGACCGGCGGTCTGACCCGCATTCTCGAGCGCGGCCGTAACGCGATCGAGACGATCATCCGCACTTCGATGCTGGTGGCGGTTCCGACCATCGTCGAATTCGCGCTGATCCTTGGCGTGTTTCTGTTCTCGTTCGACTGGCGCTACGTGGTCGCGGTCAGCGTGATGATCATCGTCTACATGGTCTATACGACGGTCGCCACCAACTGGCGTATCGCCATCCGCCGTTCGATGAACGAAAGCGACACCGACGCCAATACCAAGGCGATCGACAGCCTGCTCAATTTCGAGACGGTGAAATATTTCGGCGCCGAACAACGCGAGGCGGTGCGCTACGACAAATCGATGGAGCGCTACGAGCGTCTGAGCGTGCGAACTTACGTATCCCTGGCGATCCTCAACGCCGGGCAGGCGATCATCTTCACCACCGGCCTCGTCATCGTGATCGTCATGTGCGTCGCGGGCATCCGCAACCATACCAATACCCTCGGCGATTTCGTGCTGATCAATCTGATGATGCTTCAGCTTTACCAACCGCTGAACTTCATGGGTATGGTGTATCGCGACATCAAACAGGCGATCGTCGACATCGAATTGATGTTCGACATTCTCGAACAGAATCCGGAAATTCAGGATCGGCCGGACGCCCCGCGCCTCGTCGTCAGCGAGGGATCCGTCCGTTTCGACAATGTCGAGTTCAATTACGATCCGGGCCGCAAGATATTGCGCGGCGTTTCGTTCGAAGCGCCGGCGGGTAAGACGATCGCGATCGTGGGGCCGTCGGGGGCCGGCAAATCGACGATCTCGCGCCTGCTGTTTCGCTTTTATGAACCCAGCGCCGGCCGCATCACCATTGACGGACAGGATATCAGCGCGGTCACCCAGGCATCGCTCCGCGAGGCGATCGGCATGGTCCCGCAGGACACGGTTCTGTTCAACGACACGATTCTCTACAACATCCGCTATGGCCGCGATGGCGCGACCGACGAAGAGGTCGCGGCGGCCGCCAATGATGCGCAGATCGATGCGTTCATTCGCTCATTGCCGCAGGGTTATCGCTCCCAGGTCGGCGAGCGCGGCCTCAAACTTTCGGGCGGCGAGAAACAGCGCGTCGCGATTGCGCGCACCATGCTGAAAGGGCCGCCGATCCTCGTGCTGGACGAGGCGACGTCGGCGCTCGACACTTTCACCGAGCGTGAAATCCAGGCGGCGCTCGAACGCGTGTCGAAAGGACGAACGACGCTGATTATCGCGCATCGGCTCTCGACCGTCGTCCATGCCGACGAAATCCTCGTTCTCGACAAGGGCGCGATCGCCGAGCGCGGCACGCATGACGGGCTGCTCGCCAGAGGCGGCATTTACGCGGCTTTGTGGAGCCGGCAGCGCGAGGTCGACGCGGCGCAGGAGACGCTGCGGCGCGCCGAAATAGAGACGGACGACGAGCCAGCCGTCGAGACGCCGGCAATCGACGTCGCCGCCGAATCCGTCGCCCGGTAGCGCTCAATGTCTTTGCGGGACGCGCGCCCGTGACTCTTGAGGCGTTTGGCGCCAAAAGACCGTCCCAATCAACCGAGCGCCTTCATGTCCGTTCTGGATTCCATCCGCCGCCAACTGACGCCCGTCCATCCCGAGGGCTATATTTTCATCGCCGCGTTTTTCGTGGCGACGCTGGCGCTGGCCTGGCTTTGGACGCCGCTCGGCTGGATCGGCGCCATCGCCACCGCCTGGTGCGTCTATTTTTTCCGCGATCCGCCGCGCGTCACGCCGCTGCGCGAAGGCCTCGTCGTTTCGCCAGCGGATGGTATTGTGAGCTTCAGCGGCTATGCGGCGCCGCCGCCGGAATTGGGGCTGGGCGGGCGGCCGATGCAACGCGTCTCGGTTTTCATGTCGGTTTTCGATTGCCATGTGAATCGCGCGCCCGTCGCGGGTCGCGTGATCCGTGTCGCCTATAAGCCCGGCCTGTTCCTCAACGCCGATCTCGACAAGGCGAGCGAGGACAATGAACGCAATGGCATTGTCATCGAAAGCGCTGCCGGCGCATTCGGAGTGGTTCAGATCGCCGGCCTTATCGCCCGCCGCATCGTCTGCTTTGTCAAGGACGGCGCCAATTTGAGCGCCGGCGATCGCTTCGGCCTCATCCGCTTTGGCTCGCGCGTCGACGTCTATTTCCCCGATGGCGCTCGCATTCTGGTCGGCGTCAATTCGCGCGCCGTGGCGGGCGAGACAGTGATCGCCGAGACCGCGCTCGACGAGCCGGCGCGGCTGTTCCGGCAGAGCTGACGGCGATGAACGAACCGATAGACCGCAATCTCGCAAAAGTGTCGGCGCAGGAGCCGCGCGCGCGCCGCTTCAGAGGCGTGCCGCTGCGCCTGCTGATTCCCAATCTGGTGACATTGCTCGCGCTCTCCCTTGGATTGACCGCGATTCGCTTCGCGCTCGAGGATGAGATCGAATGGGCGGCGATCGCGATCGCCGTCGCCGCGGTGCTCGACGGCCTCGACGGGCGCATTGCGCGGGCGCTCAAGGGCACGTCGCGCTTCGGCGCCGAACTCGATTCTCTCGCCGATTTCGTGGATTTCGGCGTCGCGCCGGCCATCGTGCTCTATGTCTTCGGCCTGCATGAAATGAAGAGCCTCGGCTGGTTCGCCGCGCTCATTTTCGCAATCGCCTGCGCGCTGCGACTGGCGCGGTTCAACGTGATGATCGAGGACCACGATCTGCCGGCCTGGCGTGGTCAATTCTTCGTCGGCATGCCGGCGCCGGCGGGCGCCGTCACCGGCCTGCTGCCGGTTTTCCTTCACCTTTCGCTGTTCAACGTCCCCAATATTCACGCTTTGGCGCCGCTTGAGATCGCCTATGTCCTGGCGATAGCCTTCCTGATGGCGAGCCAGATCCCGCATTTTTCCGGCAAGTCGATCGGTCGCGTGCCGCGTGAATATGTCGCCGTGGTTCTGTTCGGTCTGGCCGCCGGCGTGCTGCTTCTGGCCAACTTTCCGATGGAAGTGCTGGTCGGGTTGTCGCTGATCTATCTCGCCTCCATCCCGTTCAGCATCCGCCGTTTCCGACAGTTGCGGCGGGCAGATGCGCAATCGGCCTCCCCCTGATCGGCGGGGTTAAATCCGGTTTCCTCTTTTTCCCGAAATAATATAGGGTCCGCCGCGATTTGAAGGGCGGGCCCGGTTCTTCTGCCGGAAGCGGCGGCGCGGACCCGTTTTTCAGGATGATGAGTTAGTCAGCCAAGAATTTGGCAAGAAATTGGAACGAACCGCTTGCAGGCGGAAGGCAATCCGCGAGGCGGTGTGCGCGCGACGCGTCAGTCAGCGTTGAGCGCAGCAAAGAAAGGCCCCTATGTCGAAAGAAGAATTGCTTGAATTTCCCGGTTTCGTTGTTGAGCTGTTGCCCAATGCGACCTTTCGCGTGAAGCTCGAAAACGAACACGAGATCATCGCCCATACTGCCGGCAAGATGCGCAAGAACCGCATTCGCGTGCTCGCCGGCGACAAGGTTCTCGTTGAAATGACGCCCTATGATCTGACCAAGGGCCGCATCACCTATCGCTTCAAGTGATCCCTAGCGTGGCTCCGCTGAAGCGCAGACGAAATTAGCGATGAGTCCGGCCCCGCGCCCCCTTCTGGTTCTGGCGTCCGGTTCACCCCGGCGCCTCGCCCTGCTTGCGCAGATGGGCATCGACCCCGACGCGGTGATCCCGGCCGATATCGACGAGACGCCTCGCCGGAGCGAATCGCCGCGCGCTCTCGTACAGCGGCTCTCCTCTGAGAAGGCCGCGGTCGCGGCGGCGGTGTCTGCAAAACGTCCGGAGTTCGGTCGTTGCCTCACCGTCGCCGCCGATACGGTCGTCTGCGTCGGGCGGCGCGTTCTGCCCAAATGCGAGGTCTCCGATGAGGCCGCCGCTTGCCTGCGCCTGCTGTCGGGACGCGCCCATCGCGTTTACACGGCCGTGACGTTGATCAATTTGAGCGGGGCGGCTCGTCAGCGTCTGGTCGAGGCGCGCGTCCGCTTCAAGCGCCTTTCCCGCGATGAAATCGACGCCTATCTCGCCTCCGGCGAATGGCGCGGCAAGGCGGGCGGCTATGCGATCCAGGGCCTCGCCGGCGCCTTTGTCGTCCGCTTGATCGGCTCCTATACCGCCGTCGTCGGACTGCCGCTCGCCGAAACGGCGGCCCTGCTTGCCGGGGAGGGCTATGCGGCCCATGTTCTATGGACGCATAAGCCGGAACACGAAGCCTCGCAGGCGGCGCGATGAAGGCGCCGCCGGCGGGCAATGACAATCTCGAGGCCAAGGCGCCGCCGGCCTGCGCGATCTGCGGACGCCCGCGCGTCGAAAAATACAATCCGTTCTGCTCGAAACGCTGCGCCGACGTCGATCTGTATCGCTGGCTGAACGGGAAATATGCCATCCCCGCGAGCGATGAGCCCGACGAGAAGAGCCAGGACGCCAGCTCCGACGACGAGTGAAGGGGCGCCCTGCTCTCTGGCGACTGCTAGTAGCGGCCGATGTCGATGTCGACGACGATGAGGCCGTCAATGCCGCCTTCGGCGGCGGCGATGAGCCGTGCGCCGGCCGACTGATGGTCGGCATGGACGAGATAGGCGTCGCGGGCCGCCGCGTCGACGAAATCGGCGACGAAGGCATGGGTGAAGCCGCGCGCCAATCCCTCCGGGCTAACGTTCGGGCCACTCTTGAAGCTCAGCATGCCCGGCAGCGCCGCCCGCAAGTCATCGAGCGCGCGAAACACGCCTTCGATCGTTTCGGCGCGTGCGTCGGCGGGGAATTTGACGAGGACGGTGTGACGGATCATGGCGCGCTCGGGCTGTTCGATCATTGCCGGGGGATGGCGGCACTCTAACGAAGGGCCAGCGGTCGCGGCAAGCCGCTATCACCGGCGTTGCGCCCCCGCCGCCGGCAGCGACATATGTCCGACCTTATACGTCTGCACTCCCGCGCCTACGGTCGGCGGCTTCTCGCCCCAAAGGCGGAAGCGCACGCGCGTCCATGTCGTCGGCTCGAACGCCGCCACCGAAGCGAGGGCGCCGCCGCGTTCGACATCGTCGACAGCGTCCGCGCTTTCGCGCTTGCGCAATTCGTTGAGCGCGGCATGCGGCGCAGTCGACAGAATTTCGCGCGTCGCGAAAGCCGCCTCGGCGACATGATCGGAAAGCTGCGCGCGCCAGACGATCCAGGTGCTCACCCGCGGCCAGCCAAACGACTGGGTCACAACGGCAAAGCCGTCGCCGCAGACAAAATCGTTCAGGCCGTCTGGATGATTCCAGACATAGAAGGGCGCGTAGAGATTGTCCTCGCCGCGCGTCTCATCGCCGTTCCTCCGCGCCGTCAGATAGGCCTTGAATTTCAGGTTCGGAAAATTATCGAGCAGCGGTCCTTTCTCTGCGATGCGCCGATCGACGATGCTCATGTCGTAATCGGCGGGCAGGACGAAATTATATTGCATGGCGATCATAGCCGGCTCTCCTCTTGCGCGACGGGCTCCAGCCAATGGACCATGGCGCCCTCATGCACGCCTTGAATGCTGATATAGACGAAGGGGCTGGTAGGCGCGGCGCCGTGCCAATGGCGCTCATTGGGCGCGAACCAGACGCAATCGCCGCCGCGCAATTCCTCCAAAGGTCCGCCGTCGCGCCGGGTAAGCCCGACGCCGGAGAGGACGTAGAGCAATTGTCCTCTTGGATGACTGTGCCAATGCGTCATGACGCCGGGATCGAGATGAGCGCGCATGATGGCGTTTTCGCCGTCCCGCGCGCTGTCGAACAGCATTTCGGCCCAGAATGGCGCCGAGGCGATGCCGCTGGGCGCGCGAGCGATCGCTGCGCCGGGACGGCGGATGGTCATGGCCGCCGGCAGCGCGCGCGGGTCTGCGGCGAGATCGTCGCTCACGTTCGGCTCCCTCAGTCTTGAGAAGCGGCCGGTCCGCCCTTGTAAATCCAGGGGTCGCCGCCGCTGAACGACCAATCATCCGGCGTCGTCGTATTGATGATCGTCATGACGTCTTGCGGGCGAATTCCTGGTGTCTCCGCCAGCAGCGCGACGAGGCGCTGGTAGAAAGCGCGCTTGACCTCGGTCGAGCGCGGCCGGCCGGCGGTGACGGCGAACAGGACGAAATCATCCGAGCGTGGGCCGCCGAGATAATTGCGATCGAACACCAGTTCGCCAGGCTCATGCTGATGGATCGCCTGGAAACAATCGCCAGGCGGCACGTCGAACGCCTCGACCAGCGCCTGTTGCAGGCGGTCGGAGATTGCGCGGAGATATTCGGGCGATTTGCCCTTGTTGAGGGAAATGCGGGTGAAAGGCATGGACCTGGTTCCTATGCTGTGGACTTGACCGTGCCGATATAGGGGCCCATCTTGATCCCGAAAATCGGGAAATTTGAAATCAACAGTCCCGATTATATGGACGATATTCATGCGAAAGGTCACGTTCGATCTCGACGTGTTGCGCAGCTTCGCCACCGGTATGGAGCTTGGCAGCTTCGCCAAGGCCGCCGACCGGCTTGGCCGCTCCACTTCGGCGGTCAGCGCCCAGCTCAAAAAGCTCGAGGACCAGGCGGCGACGCCGATCTTCCGTAAAGCCGGACGCGGCCTCGCTTTGACCGAGGCGGGCGAGACCATGCTCGCCTACGCGCGCCGCCTTATCGAGCTTAACGACGAGGCCGCCGCGGCGATTCACGGCGTGGCGCTCGAGGGCTGGGTGCGGCTTGGCCTGCAGGAGGATTTCAGCGAGGCGCTATTGCCCGATGTGCTCGGAAGGTTCGCGCGCGCCCATCCCAAAGTGCGCATCGAGGCGCGCGTCGCCCGCAATGTCGAATTGCTCGAACGGGTGGTCTCCGGCCGTCTCGATCTCGCGCTCGCCTGGAGCGATGGCGCGCGGACGTCCCATTGTGAGCGGGTCGGGGAGGCGCCGATGCGCTGGGTGGGGCCGGCGGGGAGCCGCGAAATCCGGCAAGCCGCGAGCGGCGAGCCATTGCCGCTGGCGTCGCTGGAAGCGCCCTGCCTGTTCCGGACGGCGGCGACCAATGCGCTGGATCGCGCCAACATGCCCTGGCGCGTCGCCTTCGTCAGTCCGAGTCTCGGCGGCCTGTGGGCTGCCACGGCGGCCGGGCTCGGCCTCACCATCCGCACGCCGATCGGCGTTCCCGCCAGCGTGCGCGCGCTCGCGCCGGGAGAGGCCGGCTTGCCGGCCCTGCCGTCGCTCGGCCTCGTCCTGCATCGCGCCGAGGCGGACCCTGGCCCGGCGACCGCGCGGCTCGCCGCGATCATCCTGCAGGCTTTGCGCGACGCCATGCCGGAATATTGCAAGGTCGCCGGCAATGGCGCGAACGTGGCGGCGCTGGTCGACGCGGGCTGACGGCTTACCTCAATTAGCGGAGGCCTGCCGCAGGGCTTCGGCGGTCGCCGCGTCGGCGGGAAGGAAAGTCTCGATCGCCAGTTCGGAAAGCGTCGCATCGAGCGGCGTGCCGAACATCATTGTCGCCGAGAGGAAAGACAGCACGCCACGCCCGGTCCGCAATTGCAGGGGGACAGCGATCGCCGACAAGTCATGCGCGCCCGGCCGCGCGCCGCCATTGGGATAGGCGGTCAGTTCGGCGATCAGGTCGGAGAGCACGGGATCGGCGGTCTCGGCGAACTGCCGGCGCAGGCGGAACAGCAAGTGCTCGCGCCATTCCGGCAGATTGGCGATGCGCGGCGCGACGCCCTTGGGGTGCAGCGAGAGGCGCAGCACGTTCACCGGCGGTCGGAGCAGTTCGGGCGCCACGCCGTCCATCATAGGCGCGATCGCGCGATTGGCCGCGATGAGGTTCCAATGACGGTCGATCGCCAGCGCGGGATAGGGCTCATGCGCGTTGAGCAGCGCCTCGATCGCCTCGCGCGCCGGGCGCAGTGCGGGATCGTCGAGCGAGCGTTCCTGGAAGACCGGCGCGAAGCCGGCGGCAAGCAGCAGCGCATTGCGCTGGCGCAACGGCACGTCGAGGCTTTCGGCGAGATGGAGAATCATCTCGCGGCTCGGCGCCGCGCGTCCGGTTTCGATGAAACTGAGATGGCGCGTCGAGATTTCCGCCTCGCAGGCCAGATCAAGCTGGCTCAGACGGCGGCGCTGGCGCCAATGGCGGACTTGTTCGCCGACGGGAAGGGATTGTGTTGGCATGCGGCGACAATAGCGGCGGCGGCAGACGACCGCCATTACCTCTGGCGTAATCGACGCGCGGCGCCGGCGGGCTCACCATCGCGACATGCCGGAATGAAACGGCTGGATATCAAGGAGCTGAAAATGACCGACGCCGTGAGAACTGCCGAGCGCTACATCGACCTGTGGAACGAAACCGATGCGCGGAACCGCAGGAAATTGATCGCCTCGGCCTGGACCGAGGACGCCACCTATGTCGATCCTCTGATGAGGGGCCAGGGCCATTCCGAGATCGATGCGCTGATCGGCGCCGTGCACGAACGCTTCCCCGGCCATCGCTTCCAGCTTTCGGGCGCGCCCGACGGCCATGGCGACCGGCTGCGCTTTTCCTGGACGCTGGGCGCGCCCGATGCGGCGCCGGTCGCCCATGGCACCGATTTCGGCATCCTCGCCGAGGACGGCCGTCTGAAAAGCATCAGCGGGTTTCTTGACCAGGTGAATATGTGAGGGGGTTGCGCCCGCGCGGTAAGACGCGCGGGACGCGGTCGCTATCAAGCCGCGCCGCTACGGGACTGCAAGTCCCATAGCGGCGCGTTTCATTCGGCGCTTGTCGCGACGGCCGCCGGCGTGGGGAGCACGGCGGCGTCGCCTCCTCTCGCCAACGCCCCACTCACGCAGGTCAGCGCGAACGCATAGGCGAGCGCGACATCTTCGAGCTGGTCGAAGCGTCCGGAGGCGCCGGCATGGCCGGCGTCCATATTGGTCTTGAGGATGATCGGGCCGCCGCCGGTCATGGTCGCGCGTAAGCGCGCCGCCCATTTGGCCGGCTCCCAGTAAGTGACGCGCGGATCGGTCAATCCCGCCAAAGCGAGGATCGCCGGATAAAGCTGCGGCCTGATGTTGTCGTAGGGGCTGTAGCCGGCGATCGTCTTGAACGCCTCGGCGTCGAGGATCGGGTTACCCCATTCCAGCCATTCGGGCGGCGTCAGCGGCAGGCTGGCGTCGAGCATCGTATTGAGCACGTCGACGAAGGGCACGTCGGCGATGATGGCCGCATAGAGTTGCGGCGCCATATTGGCGATCGCGCCCATCAGCATGCCGCCGGCGCTGCCGCCATGGGCGACCGTCCGGTCGCTGGCCCCATAGCCATGCGCGATCAGATGTTGCGTCGCGGCGATGAAATCGCCGAACGTGTTGGTCTTGCGCGCCAGTTTGCCTTCTTCGTACCAGCGCCAGCCCTTGTCGGTTCCTCCACGTATATGGACGATGGCATAGACGAAGCCGCGATCGACGAGGGACAGGCGATTGGTGGAGAACGAGGCGTCGATCACATGGCCATAGGCGCCATAGCCATAGACCAGCAGCGGCGCGGTCCCGTCGATCGGCGTGTCGCGACGATGCAGGATCGAGATCGGCACGCTCTCGCCGTCCGGCGCGATGCTGAAAATCCGGCGCGTGACATAGGCGGAGGCGTCGAAATCCTTCGGCGCCATCTGCTTCTTGCGCAACATCCGCTGCCGCAGCGCCATGTCGTAATCGTAAATCTCCTTCGGGCAGTTCATCGCCGAAAAGCCGAAGCGCAGGATCGGCGTATCGAATTCAAAGACGGTCTCGAAGCCGAGAAAATAGGTCTCGGCGTCGAAGGCGATCGCATGTTCCTCACCCGTGCCGAGTTCGCGCACGATGATGCGCGGCGCGCCGTCCTCGCGCTCGAGCCGGGCGAGAAAATTCCTGAACAAGGCGGTGGCGACGATCAACCGCCCCGGGCGATGGGGCACGAATTCGCGCCAGTTTTCCAATCCCGGCGCGTCTTTGGGCGCGGTGACGATTTTGAAATCCTGGGCGCCGTCAGCATTGGCGCGGATGTAAAAGAGATCGCCGTGGTCCATCACATCATAGCGCAGGCCCGGCTGGCGCGCAGCGATGAGCCGCGGCGGCGCGGCAGGAGAAGCGAGGTCGACGACATGCGCCTCGGAGGCGTCATGGCCGTGCACCGAAATGATCGCCGCGACGCCGAGGCGCGTCGCTCCGATACTGATGAACCAGGCGGGATCGGCTTCCTCATAGACCTGGATGTCCTCGCTCGCCGGCGTTCCGATCCGGTGCAGCAGCACCCGGCACGGCCGGTGATTCGCGTCGAGGCTGACGTAGAGGAAGCCTTGCGAATCGCGCGTCCAGACGACATGGCCGGTGCAATTGCCGACCGCATCATCGAGGTCGATTCCATTTTCTACATCCCAGACGTGGAGTGTAAAAATCTCCGAGCCTTTGTCGTCGGCGCTCCACGCCACCTTGCTATGGTCGGGAGAATGGCGCGCGTCGAGAAACTGGAAGAACGCCTTGCCGGCGGCGCGGGCGTCGCCATCGAGCAGGATCGTCTCCTTGCCGCCCTCGCGCGGCTTGCGGCAGAAAATCCTGTGCTGCCCGCCGGGGCGAAAGCGCGCGTAATAGGCGAACGGTCCGTCGCGCTGGGGAACCTCGCTGTCGTCCTCCTTCAGCCGCGCACGCATTTCGCGCGCCAATTGGCGCTGCAGGGCCTTGGCCGGGGCGAGCATGCGCTCGGCATAGACATTTTCCGCGTGGAGAAGGTCATGGATGACGGGCGGCAGCACGCTCGCGTCGCGCAGCACCTCGCGCCAGTTCGCCGCTTTGATCCAGGCGTAGTCGTCGACCCATTGAACGCCATGGGCGGAGCGCGCCTCCGGGTGTTTTGGCGCGGTCGGCGGGACAGGCGCGCCGGGGATTTTCTGTTGCGTCATATTCTTTTCGACCAGACCTTCTCAAACCTCTGGAATTACGTGATCAAAATGCTTCGCGGGCAAGCCGGCGCCCGCCGCAAGTCTATCGTAACCGAAAAGCCCATAGACTGGACAGATCTTGTGCTGATTTAGGGTCCCCGCATGGTCCATTCCAATGATTTGCCCAAAGGTCCGCCTTTCGATCCGCGCCTGACCCCGGCGCGGCCTGATCTTGCCGCGGCGACGCTTGCCGGCAAGGTCGCGGCGGCGCGATTCGTCGAGGGCTGGCGTCGGCGCATCATTCTGGGCGCCGCGCCACTGCGCCGCTCGCCCTCGCATGGCGCATCGCTGGACACCGAGGCGCTCTATGGCGAGAGCATCATCGTTTATGAGGAGCAGGACGGCTGGGCCTGGGGGCAATTGGAGCGCGACGGCTATGTCGGCTATCTCCCCGCCGCCGCGCTCGGCGCGCCCGCCGAGCCCGACCATCGCCTCGCTGTCCCGCGCAGCTTCGCCTATCCCGGGCCAAGCATCAAATTGCCGCCGCTTCTTGCGCTTTCACTCGGCGCGCGCTTGGCTGTCCGTGCGCGCGAGGGCGATTTTGCGGTCAATGCGGAAGGCCTGCATGTCTATTTGCCGCATCTGGCGCCGCTCGCCGCCGTCGCGGAGGATTTCGTCGCCGTCGCCGAACGCTTCCTGGAAGTTCCCTATCTTTGGGGCGGCCGGACTTCGCTGGGGATCGATTGTTCCGGACTGGTGCAGACGGCGCTGTCGGAGGCGGGCATCAGCGCGCCGCGCGACAGCGACATGATGGAGGCCGCGCTGGGCGCGCCGATCGCCTTCGACGACGCGCTCGCTAATCTGCGGCGCGGCGATCTTGTTTTCTGGAAGGGGCATATCGGCGTCATGCGCGACGCGGAAACGCTGCTGCACGCCAACGGTTTTGCGATGCGGGTGACCAGCGAGCCGCTGCGCGCCGCAAAAGAGCGAAACAAGGATCCGATCACCTCGGTCCGCAGGCTCTGATCGGGCGTCGAGCCGTTGCTACCAAGCTCCTCAATCGTCCCGATAGATGCGTTCGCGCCGTTCGTGGCGTTCCTGCGCTTCCACCGACAGCGTGGCGATCGGCCGGGCGTCGAGGCGGCGCAGCGAAATCGGCTCGCCGGTCTCCTCGCAATAGCCATAGGTGCCGTCGTCGAGGCGGCCGAGGGCGCTTTCAATCTTGGAGATCAGCTTGCGCTGCCGGTCGCGCGCCCGCAATTCGATCGCGCGATCGGTTTCCGAAGAAGCGCGATCGGCGATGTCTGGATGATTCTCGCTTTCGCTTTGCAACGCCGCCAGCGTGTCGCGGCTCTCGCGAAGAATGCCTTCTTTCCAATCCACCAACTTGCGCCTGAAATATTCCTTTTGGCGCTCATTCATGAAGGGCTCGTTGTCCGACGGTTTGTAACCGTCCTTGATCACCCCGGCCAGGCCCATGCTCAAGAATCTCCGTTGCTTTGGGCGCCCTTATAACTATCTGTTGATTGCCTCACAATGACAATACGCACACAGAGGGCGGCAATCGGTTGAAAAAAGCCGAGAATCGCCGTCCGGGACGCCGCGGGCATTGCCGGACGCAACCTCCTCAAGGCGAATCAGACGCTCAGCCAGCCCCTAACAGCTCGATCAACGGCGGGATCAGCGGGCCGTCGGCGGGCGGCATCGGATAGTCGCGCAGCTCGCGCGCCCGCACCCATTTCAGCGCCTGTCCCTCGCGGGCGCTGACGAATCCCTCCCAGCGGCGGCAGACATAGAGCGGCATCAGGAGATGGAAATCCGCGTAACCATGGCTCGCGAAGGTGAGCGGCGCGAGGCAGGCCTCCTTGACGGCAATGCCGAGTTCCTCGGCGAGTTCGCGAATCAGCGCCTGTTCCGGCCGCTCGCCGGCATCGACCTTGCCGCCGGGAAATTCCCACAGGCCGGCGAGTTGCTTGCCCTTGGGGCGTTGGGCGATCAGCACGCGGTCGTCGGCGTCGATCAAGGCAATTGCGACGACCAGCAGCAGTTTCAAGGGCGGTCTCGCAAGCTCAGGACCGATAATCGCCGTTGATCGCGACATAGTCCTTGGTCAGGTCGCAGGTCCACACTTTCGCCGTTGCGCTGCCGACGCCGACATTTACCTTAATGTCGATTTTGGCCCGCTTCATATAGGCTGACGCCTCCGCCTCGCTGTAATCGGGATCGCGCAGGCCGTTATGGGCGACGCGGATCTTGCCGAAATGAATGTCGAGCTTATCGCGCTCGGCCTTCTCGCCGGCCTTGCCGACCGCCATCACGATGCGCCCCCAATTGGCGTCTTCGCCCGCCGCCGCCGTTTTGACCAAAGGCGAATTGGCGATCGACAGCGCGATGCGCTTGGCGGCCTTGCGCGATTTGGCGCCCTCGACCTTGATCGCGATGAACTTGCGCGCGCCCTCGCCGTCGCAGACCACCTGATGGGCGAGTTCGAGCAGCAATTTGTCGAAGGCGTTTCTGAATGCGGCCAGACGCGGGTCCGCCGCGTCGGAAATCACCGGCGCGCCGCGTTGGGCGGCGGCGCCGGTGGCGAAGGCCATCAGCGTGTCGGACGTCGACGTATCGCTGTCGACAGTGATGCAGTTGAACGAGCGGTCGACGGATTTGGCGAGCACTGCCTGCAGCGCCGGCGCGGCGATCGCCGCGTCGGTGAAGACGAAGGCGAGCATGGTCGCCATATCGGGCGCTATCATGCCCGCCCCTTTGGCGATGCCTGAGATGACGACCTCGGTATCGCCGATCTTGACCTGTGCGGTCGCGACCTTCGGAAAAGTGTCGGTCGTCATGATCGCGCGCGCCGCATCCATCAGGCGGTCGGGCCTGGCGTTGGCGGCGAGTTCGCCAAGAACCTTGGCGATCTTACCGCCGTCGAGCGGCTCGCCGATCACGCCGGTCGAGGCCATGAATATCTCAGCCGGCTCCGCGCCGGTCGCCTTGGCGGCCGCCTCGGCGACATGGGCGACGGCGCTGGCGCCGATGCCGCCGGTGAAGGCGTTGGCGTTGCCCGAATTGACGACCAAAGCCCGGGCATGGCCCTGGGCGAGATTTTGCCGACACCAGTCGACGGGGGCCGACGGGCATTTGGAGCGGGTGAAAACCCCGGCCGCCGCCGCCGGCGCATCGAAGAGGGCGAGCATCACGTCGGTGCGGCCGGCATAGCGCACGCCGGCCGCGATCGTCGCAAAACGCACGCCGGGAATCGGCCGCAGGTCCGGATATTTCTTCGGCGCGAGCGGCGACAGCGGGGCAGGGGCGGCCATGGGGCGAAATATCCGGGCGTTGAGGGGCGCCGCGAAGAGGGCTTGCGCCCTTGTTCGCGGCGGAAGGCTTAAGACGACAGGCTTATTTTGCGTCGGCGGGTTTGTCCGCTGGTTTGGCTCCGTCGACCGGCGCGGCGGCATCAGCCGGCTTGGCCGGGGCGGCGTCGGTACGCTCGATCTTCACGCCTTCATGCAATTTGACGATCAGATCGCTCTGCGCCTTCTGCACGACATAGCGCGCCGCCTGGTCCTTCACCTGCTCGAAGGCTGGGAAGGTCTTCATGCGCTTTTCCTCGACCTTGATGATGTGCCAGCCGAACTGGCTCTTCACCGGATCGGAAACCTGGCCGGGCTCCATTTTAAAGGCGGCGTCGGCGAATTCGGGCACCATCTTGTCCTTGGTGAACCAGCCGAGGTCGCCGCCTTCGCTGCCCGGATCCTTGGAGAGCTCGGTGGCGACCTTGGCGAAATCCTCGCCCTTCTTGATGCGCGCCAGCGCGGCCTTGGCCTCGTCCTCGGTCGGCAGAAGAATATGGCGCGCGTGAATTTCGGGGACCGGCGGGTTCGCTTTGGCGGCCTCGTCATAGGCCTTGTGCTCGGCGTCGTCGGTGGCGGCCTTGGCGGCGACATCGGTGAGCAGGGCCTCCATCGCGAGCTTGTCGTGGTAATAGGCCATGCGCCTTGCGAAGGCCGGACCGGAATCCATCTTGTCTTCGGCTGCCTTTTTGGCGACGAGCTTCATGTCGATCAGATAGTCGAGCGCATATTGCTGACGCGCCGGGCCGTCGAGCTTTTGCGGCAGGCCGGGCCCGATATCCTCGAGCGCGTCATTGACGTCTTCTTCGGTGATCGGGACGCCGTCGATCTTGGCGAGAACCTTCGGCTCGGCGCTGGCGCCGCCCGCCGCCAAAAGAAATGCGCCAACGCCGAGGGCGACAGCGAGGGCGCGCCGGCGAAGCAGCGCATCAGCAAACAAGGTCATGAAAGCTCCTATGGCGGGGCCGTCCCCGGCAGGCCCGATCGGTCGGGGGATGTCGGGACGCGGCTATAAACGGAAATTGGCGATATTGCGAGAGGCTCGCACGTCCCGTCGTTCAAATTCCGTCGAGGGGCGGGTGAGAGGGCGACGGGATCTCTCTGGCGCCATTTTCCGACGCCCGTTAGGCTTCCAGCATTTCAGAACCTATCAATTTCGGAGCGCACGACGCATGTCATTTCTCATTGCTGGACTTTTGCGCTTTTGGCCGACCATCCGCTTGCGACGAAAAGGCGGGATCGCGATGGCGGCCGCCATGGTCGCGCCGGCGAGCCCGGCCGCCGCCGCGAGCGCCAGCGATCTGACCGCTTTCCTCGCCGCCTATCGATGCGAACTTGTCGAGCGGTTGCGCATGATCCACGCCGATCCAGCGCCCGACGCGCGTCATCTGATCATTTACCTCTTGGACGCGCCCCGGGCCTATGTGCAATGCCTCTTCGTCGAAAATGACAGCAAAATTCTGTGCGAGGCGGAATCCGAATTCTACCGGCAAAAGGCAGGCGAACCCAGACGGTTCCGCATGACGCCGCAGTCCTTGGCGGCGCTCGCCCGGCTGGGCTTTTCGACCGATGATTCCAAGGGCAATTATCGGCGCATAATCGACCTGACGGGGGCCGGCGACTTCACTGTGGTCGCCGATTTGCTCCTCTCAGCGCTTTATCAGGGCTACGGCGCGCGTCTCGACTCGCGATTGGAATGGGAGGCGCCGCTTGCGCCGGGAAAAGGAACCTTCGCACGCTGGGCGCCGTTCAGTTGAGTTTGATTGACGGTGTCGGCGCCTGCCAGCCTCGGCGATCCACGCAATTTCCTTGCCCTTAGCGGGCGATATCACTATATCAGCGTCGCGTCCGGCTGCTCGGCCGGGCGTAAACCATCGCTCTCGTCGCCGGTCCAAGCGCCGGCCCGCCTTCTGGCGGTGATGTAGCCGCCAATATGCGGCTCTATCCGGCGACCGGGAGCGCCCTTTAACGCCAACCCGCCGGCGCCGCCCAACCGGGCTTCTTAGGAGAACGAATGTCTGCATCCACCGATACCTACGCGCCCTCGCGCGAGGATTTTTCCGCGTTACTGAATGAGACCTATGGCGAGGACGAGGCCTTCGAAGGGTCGGTCGTCAAGGGCCGGGTCGTCGCCATCGAAAAAGACATGGCGATCATCGATTGCGGTCTGAAGACCGAAGGGCGCGTCGCGCTCAAAGAATTCACCAATCACGGCCGCGATCCCGCGCCCGGCGTCGGCGACGAAGTCGAAGTCTATCTCGAGCGCATCGAAAACGCGCTCGGCGAAGCGGTCATTTCGCGCGACAAGGCGCGCCGCGAAGAGAGCTGGGTCAAGCTCGAACAGGCCTTCGAGAAGAACGAGAAAGTCGACGGCGTCATCTTCAATCAGGTCAAAGGCGGCTTCACCGTCGACCTCGACGGCGCCGTGGCGTTCCTGCCGCGCAGCCAGGTCGACATCCGTCCGGTGCGCGACGTCGCGCCGCTGATGAACGTGCCGCAGCCGTTCCAGATCCTGAAAATGGACCGTCGCCGCGGCAATATCGTGGTGTCGCGCCGCACCGTGCTCGAAGAGAGCCGCGCCGAACAGCGCCACGAAATCGTCGCCAACCTCGCCGAAGGCCAGGTCATCGACGGCACCGTCAAGAACATCACCGATTACGGCGCGTTCGTCGATCTCGGCGGCATTGACGGCCTCTTGCATGTGACCGACATCGCCTGGCGTCGCGTCAACCATCCGACCGAGGTTCTCTCGATCGGCCAGACGGTCAAGGTCAAGATCATCAAGATCAACCACGAGACGCACCGCATCTCGCTCGGCATGAAGCAATTGCTCGAGGATCCGTGGGCGGCGATCGAGACCAAATATGCGCTCGGCATGCGCCTCAAGGGCCGCGTGACCAACATCACCGACTATGGCGCGTTCGTCGAACTGGAGCCGGGCATCGAAGGGCTCATCCACGTCTCGGAAATGTCCTGGACCAAGAAGAACGTTCATCCCGGCAAGATCATTGCGACGAGCCAGGAAGTCGACGTCCAGGTGCTGGAAGTCGATTCCTCCAAGCGCCGGATTTCGCTCGGCCTCAAGCAGACCCTGCAAAATCCGTGGGAGGCCTTCGCCGAGAAACATCCGATCGGCTCGGAGGTCGAAGGCGAGGTCAAGAACAAGACCGAATTCGGCCTGTTCATCGGCCTCGACGGCGATGTCGACGGTATGGTCCATCTGTCCGACCTCGACTGGAACAAGCCGGGCGAGCAGGTGATCGAGGACTTCAAGAAGGGCGATATCGTGCGCGCCAAAGTGCTCGACGTCGATATGGAGAAGGAGCGCATCTCGCTGGGCGTCAAGCAGCTCGGCGGCGATCCTTTCGCGGCCAAGAAGCCGGTCGCCGAGGACGGCGCCGATGCGGGCTCGGGCGAATTGCGCAAGGGTCTCGTCGTCACCTGCGAAGTGATCGAGGTCAAGGATGGCGGCATCGAAGTCAAGATCGCCGGCTCGGACCTGACCGCCTTCATCAAGCGCTCGGAACTGGCGCGCGATCGCGGCGACCAGCGCCCCGAACGTTTCGCTGTCGGCGAAAAGGTCGATGCGCGCATCACCCAGTTCGACCGCCGCGCCCGCAAGATCGCGGTGTCGATCAAGGCGCTCGAAGTCGCCGAAGAGAAGGAAGCGATCGCCCAATATGGGTCGGCCGATTCCGGCGCCTCGCTCGGCGACATCCTCGGCGCGGCGCTGAAGGCGCGCGACAAGGGCGACAAGGCCAAGAAGGCGGAATAAGCGCGTCTTCCGGGATCGCTTCAAGCAACAGGCCCGCGCGGGAAGGCTTCCCGCGCGGGCCTTTTCTTTGCCCGATATTCAGACAGCCTTGCTTTTGCTCCATATATCTGTAAATCTGGATATATGGATACAAGCAATGCGATAGCCGCCCTTGCAGCGCTCGCCCAATCAACCCGTCTCGATGCCTTCCGGCTGTTGGTCACGCGCGAGCCCGAAGGCGTTCCCGTCGGCGAGTTGGCCCGCCTGATCGACGTCCCGCAAAACACCATGTCGACGCATCTGGCGATCCTCACACGCGCGGAATTGATCATCGGCGAACGGCGCAGCCGATCGATCGTCTACCGCGCCAACCTCGACCGCTTTCGCCAGATCGCGCTATTTCTGCTCAAGGATTGCTGTGGCGGTCGGGCCGAACTCTGCGCGCCGCTGATCGCCGAACTCAGCTCTTGTCGCCAGCCCCGGACGGAGGTCGCCTGATGGATGCGATCATCTACCACAATCCCGCCTGTGAAACCTCGCGCAATGTTCTCGCGATGATTCGCAATTCCGGCGTCGAACCGCATATCGTCGAATATCTGAAGTCTCCGCCGACGCGATTGCTGCTGAGCCAATTGCTCGCCCGGGCCGGCCTGACCGCGCGTCAGATCCTCCGCGAGAAAGATACGCCTTTCCAGGCTCTGGGTCTCGGCGATCCCTCCCTTGGCGAGGAGGCGCTTCTTGATGCGATCGGCGCGCATCCGATCCTGATCAACCGCCCGCTGGTGGTCACGCCCAAAGGCGTGCGCCTGTGCCGCCCATCCGAAAGGGTCCTCGATTTGCTGCCGCCCCAGCGCGGTCAATTCATCAAGGAGGATGGCGAGCGCGTGATCGACGATCACGGCCGGCGGATCGCGACGGCGTGACCTTCGCTCTCAACCGGCGCCTCGCCGCCGAATGTCTCGGGACCGGGCTGCTTGTCGCGACTGTGGTCGGTTCGGGAATCATGAGCGAAAGGCTGGCGGGCGGAAATGTCGCGCTGGCGCTGCTCGGCAATACATTGCCGACCGGCGCGATTCTTGTGGTGTTGATTCTGTCATTCGCGCCGATCTCCGGCGCCCACTTCAATCCCGCAGTGTCGTTGGCGATGAGCCTGCGCCAGGAGCATCCATGGCGCGAGCTTCTTCCTTATGTCGCCGCGCAAATCATCGGCGGCGTCATGGGCACGCTGGTTGCCCATGGTATGTTCGAATTGCCCCTGCTTGAATTGGCGACCAAGGCGCGCAGCGGCCCTGCGCAATGGTTCGCCGAATTCGTCGCCACATTCGGATTGATCGTCACCATCCTCGCCGTTTCGCGCTTCAGGAGCCAGGCGGTACCGGTCGCGGTCGGCCTCTATGTCACAGCAGCCTATTGGTTCACGGCGTCGACCTCCTTCGCCAATCCAGCGGTCACGATCGCCCGCGCGTTCACCGATAGCTTTTCCGGCATCGCGCCGCGCGATGCGCCGATGTTTGTTGTGGCGCAATTGATCGGCGCGCTGGTAGGGTTGGCGGCGATGCGCTGGTTTTTCGGGGCCTCGAACGCTTCCGCGCACATTGCCACGACGGAGCGGTTCGATGAAGGGCGAACAGAATCTTTCCCGTAGCGGCGCAAGCCCAAGCGTCGCGCGTCCGCGCTGGCGCGCCTGGCTGTGGCCGCTTGCGACGCTGGCGCTGATGTTCGGGTCATTCGCAATCGGCCGGTCGACCGGCGGCTTCCACGGTTTCCCTGCGATCGCCGCGACATTGCCGGGCGACGAATCAGAGTTCAGCCGCGAATTGGACGAGAGAATTCGCGACCGCTTTCCGATCGGCGCGAGCGAGGACAGCCTGATCGCCTATCTCGCCGACCAGAAGTTCACGCCGGAATGGCGGCGGCGCGACGATGCCAACGCCACCGCCTTCGTGTGGAACGGCCTGCTGTGCAAAAGAACCGTCCGCGTGTTCTGGCGCGCCGACGCGGCCGGGCTGCTGACAGAAGTCGGCGGAAGCTATCAGAGCGATTGCCTGTGAGAGGGCTGGCCGGCACGTAGGCAATGCGCCGTGGGCGGATTCCTCTCGTGCATAATCGCATCCGTGCAATCAATAAGCTGTCGCCGTGGCCCGCGTCGGCCTCATCCGTGTTCGAATCCATGCGGCCGCCGCTACTCCGTCTCGCCTTCCGCCAGGGCGGGGACAAGATCGGTCGGGCTTGGTTCGGCCACAGCTACTCGCGCTTCCTCGCGCGCGACCGGTTGCGGCGCGATCAGGCCCTGGCTTTCGAGTTTGTGGCGGTGGCTCTTGCAGGCAGGCCCATCGATGCGCGCGCGCAGGTCGGCGATCAGCCAACGTCCGGCGCTGCCGATCTGGCGGCCGCGCTCATGGACGACATGGATGCGGAACGCAATGGCGCTGTGTTCGGCGGTCTCCAGGCGTTTCAACCGACCGGCGGCGATATGGTCGGCGACCATATGGACAGGCATGTTGCACCAGCCAAAGCCGGCGAGGAGAAATTCGAGCCGGGTCGCCAGATCGGCGAAGCGCCAGATGTGATGGCCGACGATGCCGCCGCCAACGGTGCGCTGCGTCAGGGGCGCGCGGTCAGTCAGCACAAGCTGCACATGCGGCTCCAGCGTTTCCCGCGCGATCGGCGCCGGCTCGCTCGCCAGCGGATGATCGACCGACACCACCGGCACCATGGCGAGATCGGTCAAAAAATCGGCCGCCAGATCGCTGGCGCCAGTGGCGTCGATTGGGTAGATGGCGAAACCGACGACGCCTTCGCGAAGGCGCTGCTCGGCGCCGCCAAGCCCTTCGGTGAACACCGAAACCGGCAATTGCGGGAATTCGACGCGCAACGCCTTCAGGCTCGCCATCAGAAGATCGTTGGGAAAAGTGGCGTCGACCGCCAGCGTGAGTTCAGGCTCGACGTCGATCATAATGCTGGCGGCGCGCGATTTCATCGTCCGCGCGCCGTCGATCAGCCGCCTTGCGTCCTTGAGGATGACGGCGCCGGCGTGGGTGAGGGTCGGCGTCTTGCCGGCACGGTCGAAAAGCGACACGCCGAGCACCTCTTCGAGCGTGTTTATCGCTTGACTGACGGCCGATTGCACCCGCCCGAGCCGCCGCGCGGCGGCTGAAAAACTGCCGGTTTCCGCGACCGCGACAAGGATTCTCATCTGGTCGAGCGTCAAAGGGTCAATCATCGTGCGCCTCGGTCATCCATCATCTCTACCGATGGATACTAACATAATTTTACCAGTTGCAATGATGCATTAAACAAATCATCTGTGGCCCGAAGGAGAAACCCATGACCGATCGCCAAAAACTCGAAGCCGTCGCCCTCGCCCAGATTTTCACCGAAGCGCGCACCCACAATGGCTTTGTGGATCGTCCCGTTTCCGATCATCTGCTGCGCGAAGCGGTCGATATCGCCAAGATCGGCCCGACCAGCGCCAATATCTCGCCGCTGCGCGTGCTATTCCTGAAGTCGGCCGGCGCCAAGGAACGCCTCCGGCCGTTCCTGTCGGCCGGCAATCTCGACAAGACGATGGCCGCGCCGGTCGTCGCCATTACGGCGACCGACCTTAAATTCTATGATCATCTGCCGTTCCTGTTCCCCCATGCCGACGCCAGGCCGTGGTTCACCGGCAACGAGGCTTTCGCCAATGAGGCCGGTTTCCGCAACAGTTCGATGCAGGTCGCCTATCTCATCCTCGCGCTGCGCGCCGTCGGCCTCGACACAGGCCCGATGAGCGGCTTCGACAACGCCAAGGTCGATGCGGAATTCTTCCCCGACGGGCAATATAAGTCGAACGTGCTGATCAATATCGGCTATGGCGACACGTCCAAACTGTTCCCACGCAGCCCGCGTCTGTCGTTCGACCAGATCGCCAAGATCATCTGAAGGTCGATCACCGCAAATTTATCAACCCGATCTTGCGTGGTTGGAGTCAGTCCATATAGTTATCATTCATAACTATATGGACGCTTAACGACGCGTCCAATAGCGACGCACCGCGCTTTCACCATCGCTGCGTTTTCGCGTCGCGACCGACGGTCGGCGCGCGCCAGAAAGGAATGTATTGATGAACTTCACGATTATCCCGCGGTCATGGACGCCGGCGCTGCATTCGCTTTTGCGGATCGTGACCGGCCTGGTGTTGCTTGACCATGGCACCGGCAAGATCCTCGGCTTCCCCGACCTGTCGGCGATGAAGCCGATGCTCGGCGCGCTGTTCTATGTGACGGGAATCATTGAACTGGTCGGCGGCGTGCTGATCCTGATTGGTTTTCTGACCCGGCCGGCCGCCTTTATCCTCGCGGGATTCACAGCCGTGGCCTATTTCATGGCGCATTTCCCGAGGGGATTTTTCCCGGCCCTGAACGGCGGCGACGCCGCCATCCTGTTCTGCTTCATCTTTCTCTACCTGGCCGCCGCCGGCGCCGGCCAGTGGGCGATCGACAAGGAACAATAAGCTACGGCCGCTCTTCCCGCGGCTTCACTCGAAAACCACAAAAGCCGGCGAGCGCGATCCGCTCTCGCCGGCTTTTTTTGATTCCGCGGCGAAGGCTCCGCCGTCTCTATTCAAGATCGATTCGCGTACGCGCGGTGGAGATGGGCCTAATGTTCCGACTACTTGCCGGTTGGGGGCGCCCGACCTTTCGCCGCGGCGCTGGCGCTGGCGTCAATTTGACGTATCGCGCAGAGTGGCGAGCAGGAACGCTGAATTGTCGGGCGGCTTCACCGCCGAGCCGGTGAAAGCATCGGACCGCAGATCGCCATAGGGTTGGCTGGCGAAGACCATCGGCGCTTGGGTATTGGGCGTCAACATCGCCATCATGAGCTCCGGAGGCGCGCTCGGCGCGGCTGGAACGATGCGGGCGGCGCCGCTCCCGGCGTTTGGCGTATTGGTCGGGGCGGCGGTCATCACGCTGAAATTCGATCGGTCGATTTTTGCGGCGACGAGCAGCGCCTTGGTCATGAGGAGAGTCTTGGGCGCGGGGCGAACCGGCGGCAGCGGAGCCGAGAGCAGCGCGGCGCGCGCCAGCGGCGAAAGCTGCGCGGGACCGCCGGGCGGCAAGGCGGCGGAAAGCGCGGCCGCCTTGGAGAGCGGCGCCGGGCGCCCGGGCATATCCTGCACCTCGGCGAGGGCGAGCGCGGCGGCTGGAATAGCGCCGTCGGCGCCTCGCGTGATCACACCGGGAAGTTTGCGCGCCAGCAACGCCGCCAGGTCGTTTTTGCGCGCGGCGTCGGAAACGAGCGGCGCCAGCGAGCGCGTCGCCGGCGCATTGGGCGCTTGCAACGAGGCGAATTCCACGGGACGGGTGGGCGGCGTCGGCGCGGTGGCGAGGCCGATTTCCGCGCTCAGGAATTCGGCCGGCCGGTGTGGCGGCAGGGGGGCGGCCAATCGCGCGGGGGGCGACGGGCTTTGCGGGTCCGTCATAGCGGCTTGGTCGGCGTTGGCTCGATCAACCGAGGCGACGACCTCAGGCTTCGGCGCGGCGTCCGGCGCCGTCATGTAAGTCTCGCCATGCGGCAAATCGCGCTTGGCTTTGCTGATCGTGTCGGGCGTTCCGCTGGCCACCTGAACCTGCTGCGAAGTGAAGAAGGTTTGCGCGCCGCCGCCGCCGCCGAGGCGGCCGCCTCCCGACGTCGCGGCGCCCGAGGCGATCATCGCGCCGCCCCGCGCCGAACTTTCTTCCGCCTCGTCCTCGCCGCCGCCGCCAAACAACATCGCCAGCAGGCTCTTGCCGCCGCCGCTTTCTGTCGACGCGGCATAAACATTGCCGCCGCGCGCTTCGATTTCAGCCGCCGCCTGTTGATAACCCGGCAAAGGCACGCCATCGGACGGAATGAAGACGGTCTTGCCGTCGGGAAACAGCCGCGCGATCTGATCATGGCTCATCCGGGGCCAGTAGCGCACGGAGCCTGCATCGAGGTGAACCCAGGGCGTATTGCCTGTCGGATAGAAGCCGACGCCGCCGGCCTGCAGGCGCATCGCAATGTCGCGGATTTTCGCAGTCGGCACGTCGAGGAAATGCGCGTCCATCGCCTTGCCGAGCATGTGCTGGGAATGTTCGGCGACCTGCCGCGAACGGCGACGCAACATCGCATTGGTTTCTGGCGAGCGGTAGCCCGAGAGCACGTCGATCGGCTGGCTCGATCCTGATTCGCGATAGACTTCCCACGCGATGTCGAACAGCTTCGGGTCCATGCTGATCTTTTCGTCGTGCCGCCAATCGCGCATGAACCAGTTGAGTTTTTCCAACACCGCCGAATCATAGACGCCGTTGACCATGTAGGTGAACGAGCCGGCCTCATCGGTGTGCGAATCGGAGAGGTTGATCGTGCGCGTCTCGCCATTGGCGATCGCCGATTCGGTCGAACTCGACGCGAAGCCCAAGCACAACAGCAGCGGCGCGATCAGCGCGCCGGCAAAGGTAGTCTTGCTAATAGTTGAGCCGTCAAATAATTTCAGCGCCGGCAAAATCGTCCCTTCCGCAAGACTCGAAAGCCACTCTCACTGCGCATCGACGCGCTTCCGAACGGGGAAGCTTTCGACGCGAAATGTCACCCCCTTGGCTTTTGACCTGTGTCGCCAAAGACACATCATGGCAAAAAAACGCTCGAAACGCCAGCGGCCCGTGTCTAGCGTCTCGCGGCGGTCGGTTCAACCCTGGTTTTCGAGGCCGAGCGCCGTCTCGACCCGCCGCATATGGCCATAGATGTCGTCACGCATTTGCAAGGCGCCGGAATCGTCAACGAAGGCGGTGAAATATTCGATATGGATGGCGAGCGGATGGGGCAGGAAGATGGTTCGCTCCTTGTCGCCGACCAGCGCGCGCAGGCGCGCCTGCGTCCAGCCCGCCGCGGCGCCGCCCATCACCAGTTCGCCCAGGCGCATCGGGTCGTCGACGCGCACACAGCCGTGACTGAAGGCGCGCCGCGGCGAGGCGAAGAGACCGCGCGAGGGCGTGTCATGCAGATAGATCGAATGTTCGTTGGGAAACATGAACAGGATATGGCCCAGCGCATTGCGCTCGCCCGGCGGCTGGCGCACGGTTATCGTGTCGCCTTTTTGCGTGACTTCGAAGCCCGCTTTTGTCAGGTAGTCGGGATCGTTGACGAGCTTGGGCAACATTTCTTTCTTGATGATCGACATCGGCACGTTCCATGCCGGATTGACCAACAGATATTTTATCTGGTTCGAAAAGATCGCGGTCGGCGTATCGGGCTTGCCGACGATAACGCGGGCGCGATGCACGATTTCGTCGCCCTTTGTCACTTTCAGCGAGAAGTCCGCCACATTGACCTCGACGCGCTCCTCGCCCATGTCTCGCGGCTCCCAGCGCCACATTTCCATATTGGCGAGAATGGCCGCCTCCTGGCGGGAGGATTCGCCGCCCGACAGCGCCTGTGCGGTATTGGCGGTCAGCAATCCCGACGCCGGCAATCCGTTGGCGCGCTGGAAATCGGCGACCAGAGCGGCGACTTCGGCATCATAGACGAGCGCGCCCGACGTCAGTCCCTCGGCGAGCGCATCGAGGCCGAAGCGCGCGCGAATGAGCGGCACGCGCGGATCGCTCATGCCGATCTTGAGCATGGGACCCGACGGGATTTTCGCGACCGGCGCCCGCTCGGCGCGCAATTCGGCGAGCTTGTCGCGAAGATCGCGATAGCCCTTTTGCGACGGATTGAAATCTTCAAGCGCGGCATCAGGATCGCTGGCGGCGGCGATCAGATCCAGCGCTTTGAAAGGGTCGGCGACATCGGGCTTGGCGGTGATCTGCGGCGAGATGCTGCTCGGCTCGACGCGGCCGCCGCTTGCTTGAACGGCATAAGCGATGACGGCTTGCGAAAGCAAGATTTCGGCCTCGGCGCGTTGGGTCGGCGTGCCGATCTTGCTGTCTTCAGTGGGTAGGGCGAAGGCGGAAAGGTCGAGGCCGTCGTCGCCGGCGCGGCCGATCCGGCCGATCGCCGCTTTGGCGCGCGGCGTCAATCCATTCTCATTGGTCCACAATGGCGCAAAGCCGCGCTTGAAATAGAAAACGCCTACCGCCAGGCGCTCGGCGCGCGCCTCCCGGGCGCCCGGCGCCTGAGGCCTGACGTCCGCCTTGAGCATCGCCTCGACCGCCGCCTCGACATCGCCTGGCGAAGCGCCTGTCGATCGGAGATCGCCCGGTTGCGCGGCAGCCGACCCGGGAGCGGGCGCCGGTCCGCCGATCGATTTTGCCACCGGCCAGTCGCCGCGCGGCTTTTCGAGCGACGGCGGCGCAGCGGCAATGGCGGTGACCGCGATGGCGGGGACAGGAAGCGGCGATTGTTCGTCTGTGGCGTCGGGCGGCAGTTCCGGCTCAAACGGCATAGCCGCCTGATCGGCCGACTGCGGCGCGCTGGCGGCCGAAACATCCCCGCCGCTCGCCGCGGGCGCTTTTTTCACCGCGCCGGTCGGGGCCATGTCGATCAAAGGGCGGGGACGCGGGGCTGGCGCGTCGGCGGCGACGAGCGAAGCCTCTTCAGCGCGGGCCGCCGGGCCGCACAAGCAAAGGTCCAGCGCCGCTGCGAGGCAAACCGACGCCAACCAGACCGACTTACCTTGCCATCTCATGAAACAGCCCCGCCCGACAATTTATAGCATTATCGGTCTGCTTTGCCAGCACGCCGGTGATTTACGGCATTGTTTTGTCGGTGAAAACCCTTCGGCCCCTGGGGGAGGCCGCATCGCGTTTCACGCGGCCGCATCGTCGACATCCTCGCCGAGGACGTCGGCGTCGACGCCGATCTCCTTCATTTTTCGATAAAGCGTCGAACGTCCGATGCCGAGCTTGCGCGCCATCTGCGACATCTGGCCGCGATAATGGGCGAGGGCGAAGCGGATCGCCTCGGCCTCGATATCCCAGAGCTTGCGCACATCGCCGGTGTCGTCGATCAGGCGCATCAGATTGGGGTCGCGCGGCTCGAAATGCGACATTTCCTCTTGCGCCGGCGCGCTCTGGCCGGGTTGAGCAATGGCGGGGACAGCGGGAATGCGCACATCGAAGCCTTCGACCTGCGCGGCGATTTGCGGAAATTCGGCGGTCGTCAACTCATCGCCGTCGGCAAGCACGACAGCGCGGAACATCGCGTTCTCGAGCTGGCGCACATTGCCCGGCCAATCATAGGCGTTGAGCAGCGCATGCGCTTCGCTCGACAGGCCGCGAATGCGCTTGCCTTCCTCGGCGCAAAAGCGCGCCATGAAACGGCGGGCGAGGTCGGCGACGTCGGCGACGCGCGACCGTAAGGGTGGAATCGTGATCGGAAAGACGTTGAGGCGATAGAACAGATCTTCGCGGAACCGGCCGCGCTTGACGAGATCGATGAGATTTCTGTTGGTCGCCGAGACCAGCCGAAAATCGACCTTGACCGGGCGCCGCGCGCCGACCGGATCGATCTCCCCTTCCTGCAGCGCGCGCAGCAGCTTGACCTGGGCGTCGAGCGGCAGTTCGCCGATTTCATCGAGAAAAAGCGTGCCGCCATTGGCCTCGGCGAATTTGCCGACATGCTTTTCGGTGGCGCCGGTGAAAGCGCCCTTCTCGTGGCCGAACAGAACCGATTCGATGAGATTTTCGGGCAAGGCGCCGCAATTGACGGTGACGAAGGCCTTGCCGCGCCGCTCGGAGCCGCCCTGGATGGCGCGCGCCATCAATTCCTTGCCGACGCCCGATTCGCCCTCGATCAGCACCGGAATATTCGATTTGGCGGCGCGTTCGGCGAGCCGAATGACGCGCGTCATATTTTCGGATTTGGTGACGATGTCCTTGAACGACAATTCGCCGGCGCTGCGGCGCGTCGCCCGGCGCAATTCGTCCTCCAGCGCATCGACGCGCAGGGCATTCTTGATCGAGACCTGCAGGCGCTCGGCGCCGACGGGTTTGACGACGAAATCCAGCGCGCCGGCGCGCATCGCCGAGATCACCGCTTCGATCGAGCCATGCGCGGTCTGGACGATGGCGGGAACCTTGATTTCCCGCCGACGCATGCGGTCCAGCACGCCCATGCCGTCAAGATCGGGCATCACCAGATCGAGAATGATGAGATCGACGACTGTGCGCTCGGGCGCTTCCAATCGGGTCAACGCGCCTTCCCCCGATTCGGCGGTCTCCACTTCATAGCCGAATCGCCGGACCATGGCCTCGAGCAGCCGGCGTTGAATGGGATCGTCGTCGACTATGAGGATTAGAGCGGCCATGAAAGTCCCAAATTGTGCAGCTTCATTCGAGCCGCTTGCCGACGCATCGTCGGTCATTGCAGTAAATGCCGTGTTAATGGCGTCCCATTTTGATGCGCCGGCCTTTTTAAAGCCCATTGAATGGGCGTCCGCATTGGACGATATAGGATCGCAATCTCGAACGAGGTCGACGCGATGTTTCAACGCCTGAATGTCTTCGACCGAGCTGTTCGTCAGGCCGTCGCTTCTCCCGCGGCGGCGCCGGACCTTGGCGCCTTGCCGGAATGGCGGCTCGACGATCTTTATTCCGGCATGGACTCGCCCGTCTTCGCCGCCGACATGAAGCGGGCAGGCGAGGAGGCGAAGGCCTTTGCGGAGACCTATCGCGGCAAGCTTGCAGCGATCGTCAAAGATTTGGCCGCCGGAGAAAAACTTGGGGCGGCGGTGCGCGGCTATGAGGCGATCCAGGATCTCACCGGGCGAATCATGTCCTACGCCGGCCTTGTCTATGCCGGCGACACCAGCGATCCCGCGCGCGCCAAATTTTACGGCGACGCGCAGGAGAAGGTGACGGCGCTGGCGGGCGATCTGTTATTTTTCGAACTTGAGCTCAATCGGCTCGACGATCAATTGATCGACGCCGCCATGGCCGATCCCGCTGCCGGCCATTACCGCCCCTGGCTCGAAGATATTCGCAAAGAGCGCCCACACCAGCTTTCCGACGAAATCGAACAATTGTTCCTCGAAAAATCGGTCAGCGGCGCGGCGGCCTGGAACCGTCTGTTCGACGACACCATTGCCTCGCTGCGCTTTAAATTCGAGGGCGCCGAACTGACGCTCGAGCCGCTGCTCGCCAAAATGCAGGACCCGGACGAGACGAAGCGCGAGGCGGCGGCGCTGTCGCTTGGCGACACGCTCGGCGCCAATCTGCGCACCTTCACGCTGATCTCCAATACGCTCGCCAAGGACAAGGAAGTTTCCGACCGCTGGCGTAAATTTGCTGACATCGCCGATTCCCGCCATCTCGCCAATCGGGTCGAGCGCGAAGTGGTCGAGGCGATGGTCGCCGCCGTCTCCGCCGCTTTTCCGCGGCTGTCGCATCGCTACTACAAGCTTAAGGCGCGCTGGTTCGGCAAGGAGCAGCTCAATCATTGGGATCGCAATGCGCCGTTGCCGACCGCGCCCGAGCGATCATTCACCTGGAACGCCGCGCGCGACACCGTGCTCGACGCATATCGCGGCTTCTCGCCGCGCATGTCCGACATTGCGCGACGCTTTTTCGACGAGGGCTGGATCGACGCGCCGGTGCGGCCCGGCAAGGCGCCCGGTGCCTTCGCGCATCCGACGACGCCTTCTGCGCATCCTTACGTTTTGGTCAATTATCTCGGCAAACCGCGCGACGTGATGACGCTCGCCCATGAACTTGGCCACGGCGTGCATCAGGTGCTGGCGGCGCCCAATGGCGCGCTGATGGCGCCGACGCCGCTGACTCTCGCCGAGACCGCTTCGGTGTTCGGCGAAATGCTGACCTTCCGCGCGCTGCTCGCCTCGACCAGCGATCTCGCCTTGCGCAAATCCATGCTCGCCTCGAAGGTCGAGGACATGCTCAATACGGTGGTGCGCCAGATCGCCTTTTACAATTTCGAGCGCAAACTGCATCTCGAGCGCAAGAACGGCGAATTGACGGCGCAACGCATCGGCGAACTCTGGATGAGCGTGCAGGGCGACAGCCTCGGGCCCGCCATCAAACTGGGACCGGGCTATGAGACCTATTGGGCCTATATCGGCCATTTCATCCATTCGCCCTTTTACGTTTACGCCTACGCATTTGGCGATTGCCTGGTGAATTCGCTCTATGGCGTCTACGAGAATTCGCGCGAAGGCTTCGCCGAGCGCTATCTGGCGATGCTGGCGGCGGGCGGCACCAAACATCATGCCGAATTGCTCGCGCCTTTCGGTCTCGACGCGCGCGATCCTGCGTTCTGGCAGATCGGTCTCTCGTTGATCGAGCGGATGATCGGCGAACTGGAGGGGATCGCTTAAAGTTTTCGCCTCGCGCGGGAGCCGCTGGCCGAATGCCCTTCCTCCATACGCCCTACGCCTCCGGCAAACCGTCTTTCTCGATCGGTCTTTCGCCGATCGATCTCAATGATTGGATCGAGCAGGACGAATTGCTCGTCGAACAGCTCGCGCTGAAGGAGACGATCCTCGCGCAGGAGCGCGCCGCCGCATTCGTCGCGATCGAGGGCAGCGAGGCGGGACAGGCGGAGGTTCTGCGCTTGCTCGCGGCCCATCTGCCGGCGCGCTATCCCGCGACCTATCGGCGGGAGGGCGAGGCTTTACGCATTCTGCCGAGCGACCGCGCGGTCGCGCTCGAAGGCGAGCCTCCTTTGCTCGCCGCCTCGCGCCTCGTGCAGGAAGATTTGCTGCTGATGCGGCGCGATGATGAGGGCTGGCGCTTGGTTGCGGGGTCCTTATGCTTTCCCTCGACCTGGGTGCTGGCGGAGAAGATCGGGCGTCCTATGGACGCGATTCATGCGCCGGCGCCAGGCTATGCCGGCAAGATGGCCGGGATGGTGGCGCGCATTTTCGACAATCTCAAAGCCGAACAGCCGGTTGAGCGTTTCAATTGGTCGATCTATGGCGATGCGCGGCTGCGCTACGCGCAATCGAAACAGGATCCGTCGCGGCGCTTCCCGCCGGGCCGATCGGCGGCGCACGCCTATATCCGCGTCGAGCGCCAGACTTTGCGGCGCCTGCCGCTGAGCGGCGACATTTTGTTCACCGTGCGCGTCCATGTCGATCCGGCGGCCGGTCTTTCGGCCGATCCGCGCGGGCGCGAACTGGCGCGCGCCTTGCACGTTTCGCTCGCCGCGCTCAGCCCCGAAGAGCTTGCCTACAAAGGCATTGCCGAAGCGCGCGAGCGTTTGCTCGCCTCTCTGGCGGCGCTCGCCGAGTAGGGCCTCGATAAAGCGCAGATAGGGCTTATGTAGACGGGATGGTCGGGACCCGCGCGATGCATGACGAGGAAGCCAATCGATTTTCGGCGCGGGCCTCGCGTTATGCGCGCCTCGGCGTCAGCGCCGGCGCTTTCGCTGCGCGGATGGCGTCGAACCGGGTGACCGGCGCGCGCGGCGGCGACGCTGAGGCCCTGGCGAGCGCGCTCGGTTCGCTGAAGGGGCCGTTAATGAAAGTCGCCCAGATGCTGGCGACAATTCCCGAAGCCTTGCCCGCCGAATATGCCGACGCGCTGATGAAGCTGCAATCGCAGGCGCCGCCGATGGGGGCCGCTTTCGTAAAACGGCGCATGCAGGCCGAGCTTGGCGCCGATTGGCGCACGCGCTTCGCCGCGTTCGATCTGTCGCCCGCCGCCGCCGCCTCGCTCGGCCAGGTGCATCGCGCGACCGGTCTTGACGGCGTGCGTCTCGCCTGCAAGCTGCAATATCCCGACATGGCTTCCACCGTTGAGGCCGATCTCGTTCAGCTCGATCTGTTATTCTCCATTCACCGCCGCATGGGTCCGGCGATCGACACCCGCGAAATCGCGCGTGAGATCGGCGCGCGCATCCGCGAGGAGCTCGATTACATCAGGGAGGCCAAGCTCGCCCGTCTCTATCGGGCAATGCTCGCCGACCGGCCGCTGGTGCGCGTGCCGCGCATTTTCGAAGAATTGTCGACACGGCGCCTGTTGACGATGGAATGGCTCGACGGCGAAAAGCTGACAGATTTCGAAAGTGCGCCGGATGAAGCGCGCAACCGGATCGCCACGGGTCTGTTCGACGCCTGGTGGCGGCCGTTCTCGCAATTCGGCGTCATTCACGGCGATCCCCATCTCGGCAATTATTCGGTGGTCAGCGCGGGGCAGGGCGGCGCCCGAAAAGTCGAGGCAGTCAATCTGTTCGACTATGGTTGCATTCGCATCTTTCCCGCCAGTTTCGTCGGCGGCGTCGTCGAACTATATGAGGGGCTGAAAGCGGGCGACGAGGCGCGCATCGTCCACGCCTATGAAATCTGGGGCTTCAAGGACCTGTCGCGCGAAACGATCGCGGCGCTGAACATCTGGGCGCGCTTCATCTATGGCCCGCTGATCGAGGACCGCGTGCGCACCATCGCCGACGGCGTCAAGCCGGGCGAATATGGCCGGCGCGAGGTCTTCGCCGTGGTGCGCGCGCTGAAAGCGCAGGGGCCGCTGAAAGTGCCGCGCGAGTTTGTCTTCATGGACCGCGCCGCCATCGGCCTCGGCGGCGCCTTTCTGCGCCTGCGCGCCGAATTGAATTTTCATCGCCTGTATGAGGAGGCGATCGAGGGCTTCAAGGTCGCAGAAGTCGCCGCGCGGCAGAAGGCGGCGCTTGCGGCGGTGGCGCTGGAAGCAGTGTAGAAGTACTTCGCCGTCATTGCGAGGGAGCGAAGCGACGAAGCAATCCAGACTGGGCTTCTGAGAGCCTTCGTCTGGACTGATTCACAAGGCATATGCGGAGCAATCCGTACCGGTCTTGACGGGGCTTAGCCTGGATTGCTTCGTCGCTTCGCTCCCTCGCAATGACGGCCGCACGCTCCACGGCTCATATCTTGAACAGGACCGGCAACCTGGGCGCGATTGCGTAATTGAGTTGAACGAGCACGATGAAGCCGATGCCGAGCGGAATGCTGATGAGGCCGAGCGCGGCGCCGGCGGCGTAGAGCGCCTGTGCGATGAGGACGCGCCGTCGATAGGCGCGCGAGAAATGCTCGGGCGCGTCCGCCTTGATCAGGCCGGCGCGCTCGGCATAGATCGCGCAAGCCAGAATGCTGAGGCCGCACAGAAGAATGTTGAACCAATAGATGAGGAACGCCGTTTCATAGGCGATGAATTCGGCGAGCAGCCGCGTCGAGAACGGCAGCGCCGTGACGAAGGTGAGGAACAGGTAATTCAGCCAGGTCAGATCGCGGTCGGCATGTTCGACGTGATCGAGATGGGTCTGCTGCCCCACCCAGAAAATGCCGAGCGTCATCAGGCTGAGCAGCCAGGTGACGATGCGCGGCCATAGCGCCGCGAGGCTGGCCAGAAGCTCCGCCTCCGAATGAATGTCGACCCTGTCGGGAATGTGAATCTCGAGAACCAGCACCGTCATCGCAAAAGCGAAAATGCCGTCGCTGAGCGCGGCGATGCGGCCAAGGTCTTGTGCGGCGATGCGATTGTAGAAGGTCATGGAGGCAGCTTCATCCAGATGTATCGGTTCAAGACTTGCGACAGGAATGACCGAGGGCGGATTCTCTCATTGTTTGCATGGCGGAGCGGAGCGCGAGAGGAAGTTGAAGTCAAGGACGATCGCGAAGCGATCGCCGCCTTCGGCGGTGGTCCGAAGGACCATCCTTGAGTTCGAATTCCTCTCGCGCATAATTGCCTCCATGCAATCAATGAGCTGTTGTCGCCGTAGTCGGCGTATGTCTCATATCGGTTCGAATCCAGAGACGGGCGCTCCGTGTGCCGCATCGCTTGTTCCGGCGAGCGCGCGCGCCGATGCGCTGGTGAAGAGCCCGGTCTTCAGCCCGGCGAGCGTCAGCAACATTCCCGCCTCAGCCAGGGAACGATCTTCATACGATGAAAGGCAAGATCGCGCAGATCGGCGAGCACGCGCGAGTCCGATTGGAAGAACGGCGTCATCGCCGCGCTGGCGAGCTGATAGAAGCGCACGTGGCGACGCCGGATGTGCGCGTAAGAGGCGAGCGCCTGCGCGACATCGCCTGTCGCATCGAGCGCGTCGGCGAGCGCGAGCGCGTCGAGCAGCGCGTTATTGGCGCCCTGGCCAAGCTGTGGCGATGTCGCATGGGCGGCGTCGCCGATCAGCGCGAAAGGGCCGCGGAACGGACGCTGCGCGGTGAAATGCATATAGGCGGCGAGCGTCAGATCGTCGGGGCCGCCGAAGGCGGCGACGACCGGCTCGAGCGCCGGCCACACACGCGCGACTTGCCCCTGCCAAGCCGCGAACCCCGCGCGCCAGATGGGATAATCGGCCGGCTTCAGGCTCCAGAAGAAAGCGGCGAGCGGCGGCGATTGCGCATCGATGCGGCCGATCGGAAGATGGCCGATCATGATTTTCGCGCCGACATAGCGTTGGGCGAGCGTCGCCGGCGCGATGCCGCGATCGGTAACGCTCGCCCATACCGCGCCATAGGTGAATTGCCGCGCACTGTTCGGCGTCGCCAGCCGGCGCAGGCAAGAGCGCGCGCCGGAGGCGTCGACGACGAGATCGAAACCGGGCGATGTCCGCGCGTCCTCGCCGATCAGCCGCGCGCGCCCATCGGCGTTCGCGGCGACATCGACGATCCTCCAGCCGGTTTCGATTGCGGCGCCGCTGCCGGCGAACGCCTGCCAAAGCGCGCCATGCAGCGCGGCGCGATGAACGCCGATGGCGTAGAGGGCGGGATCGAGAACGGCATAGCCGAGATCGAAGACCAGGCCGCCGCATTCGTTGAGGCCGTGCAGCCGATCGACGCGCGCGCCCAGCGCTTCGACCGCGCCGCGCAGGCCGAGCCGCTCGAGCGCGGCAAGGCCGGTCGGCTGCAGCATCAGGCCGGAGCCGAGCGGGCGCGACGCGGCGAAGCGCTCGTAGAGGACGACGCGATGGCCGGTGCGGCGGAGCAAAGTCGCCGCAGCGAGGCCGGCGATTCCGGCGCCGATGATCGCGATGTCGAGTGCTCTACCCATGCTGCTCCCATGCGAGGTTATCTTGGAGGCAAAGCGCGGCGGTTGCTAGCCATGCTTCGGATGCCATCAGTAGTTATGTAGATGTACTATTACGAACCTGAACAAGCACATCGTATTCGATTCGGCAAAGCGAGGAATTTATCGAGAACTGAGCCTCGATCGCGCTTCCACGGATCGGATAAACACATTAGTTGCGGATGTGTGGTGTTTTGTGATTCGGGGTGAGTGATGAAGGCGTCGGCTCGGATACCTCACGGCGCGCGCGTCCGAACCTGGATTATTTGCATCGCCTCGTTTCTGGCGGTCGCCATCCCAGCGCGGGCGGCAAATCCCAGCGCCTCGGTCATGGACATTGGCGCTCCTGGTCGAGGTTTTGCGAAAGGCAATGGCACGTACGTCCCTTCTGACGCTGCGCGACAAGTCCTGGCGCTTTACGTCACTCTCACAAGTTCATCCAACGGAGATGAACCGCGTGACGCGTGGGCCGAGTGCGCGCGCGTCATCGGGGCCGATCCCAAAAATGCCGCTGAATACGTCCACTGCGGCCTCTTGTATGCAGCCGGAGGCGATCACGACCGCGCCATTGCCGAATACGATAAGGCGATCAAGCTCAACCCGGATTTTGCGGCCGCCTACGACGATCGCGGCCTCGCATATGAGGCTAAAGGTGAACATGATCGCGCCGTCGCTGACTACGACGACGCCATCCGGCTCAACCCTATGGGTACGCAGCCTCACAACAACCGAGGGATCTCATATAAACACATGGGCGCCGTGGATAAGGCCATCGCAGATTACGACGAAGCGATCCGGCTCGATGTAAAGAACGCCCACGCCTTCGTTAACCGGGGGATAGCCTATAGCGACAAAGGCGACGATGACCGCGCAATTGTTGATTTCGGCGAGGCAATACGACTGAAACCCGACGATGCGAGCGCGTTTGCGGGCCGTGGGCGGTCTTATCGCGCCAAGCATGAATACGACCGGGCGCTCTCGGACTACAACGATGCAATTCGGCTTGCCCCAGGAAATGCCAATGCATTCGTTGGGCGTGGGAATGTATACAGCGAAATCGGCGAATACGACCGCGCGATCGCCGACTACAGCCAAGCGATAAGAATTAACCCTGACGACACTCTCGCCTACAGGAACAGGGGCGTCGCATATCGCGCAACTGACGACGCTGCACGGGCGATTGCGGACTACAGTGAAGCGATCCGACTAGAACCTGGAAACAGCATCAGCCTTCGCTTCAGCCTTCGTAACAGGGGGTTGATTCAATTATTTAGCGGCGACGCCGTCAAAGCCTTCGCGGATTTCACCCGGGCAAACGAGCTCGATCCGGAAAACGCCTATTATGCACTATGGGTCGAGATTATCGGACAGCGCCTCAATGCGTCCAGCCGATTGTCGCAAGCAGCTTTGAAACTTGATATGACAGAATGGCCGGCGCCGCTCGTTCAGATGTTTCTTGGCCAGACGACGCCGACCAGCGTAGCCGCCGCCGCTGAGATATTGGGCAGGAAGCGACCGATACTAACCTGCGAAGCCAATTTCTTCAGTGGGGAGTTCGCGCTTCGGGAGGGAGACAAGAATGAAGCAGAACGATTGTTTCGACTTTCGATTAACTGCCCTGTTGACTTCGCTGAACGATACGCCGCCATCGCTGAATTGAAAGCGCTTGGAGCCAATCGCTGAAGGCGCAATCAATGTTTGCCTTTGGGCCGCTATGCGCCGCCGCCCACCTGAGCCCCGCCGCGCTCTCGCATCAATTGCACGATATGCCCACGCAATTCCGGAATGCCTTCGTCGGTGCGCGATGAGGTGAAGAAGGTTCCGGGATAGGCGGCGGGGTGGGCGCGTAGAATCGTCAGCGTTTCTTCGATGCGCGCCTCGCGTTCGGCGGGCTTGACCTCGTCGCGCTTGGTGAGGACGACGGCGTAGGAGACGGCGGATTTGTCGAGCAGCTTCATCGTTTCGATATCGCTGTCGCCGAGGCCGCGGCGGCCGTCGACAAGCACGAAGGCGCGCATCAGCGAGGCGCGGCCGCGCAGATAGTCGCGCATCAATTGGCCCCAGGAGGCGACCTTGTTCTTGTTGACCGCGGCATAGCCATAGCCGGGCATGTCGACCAGCGTTAATTGTCCGCCGAGGTTGAAGAAAATCAGTTCCTGCGTGCGGCCCGGCGTGTTGGAGGTGCGCGCCAGGCTCTGGCGTCCGGTCAGCGCATTGATGAGCGAGGATTTACCGACATTCGAGCGTCCGGCGAAGGCGATTTCCGGCGGCCCGATCGGCGGCAGGCCGTCGGATTTGGCGGCGGCGAAAAAGAAATCGCAGGGGCCGGCGAAGAGCTTGCGGCCGGCCTCGATCAGCGCGGCGGCCTGCTGCTCGGGCGAAGCCTCATTCACCTGGCTCAGGCTTCTTCTTGAACATCTGGGGCAGACCGTTGAACATCTTGCTCAGATTGTCCCAAAGCTCCACCTTCACGCCATTCTTGCGCATGATGAAATATTGTTGCGTGACCGAAAGCGTGTTGTTCCAGGTCCAGTAGATCACCAGGCCCGACGGGAAGGCGCCGAGCATGAAGGTGAAGATCACCGGCATCCAGGCGAACATCGTCTTCTGCACGGGATCGGTCGGCTCCGGATTCATCTTCATCTGGAAGAACATCGACACGCCCATGATCAGCGGCCAGATGCCGAGCGCGAGGAAATGGCCGAACATCGGCAGCGCCGTCGGGTCCCAGGGGATCAGCCCGAACAAAGTGAAGACATTGGTCGGGTCGGGCGCGGACAGATCCTTGATCCAGCCGAAGAACGGCGCGTGGCGCATTTCGATGGTGATGAAAATCACCTTGTAGAGCGCAAAGAACACCGGGATCTGGATCACCATCGGCAGGCAGCCGGCGACCGGGTTGACCCCTTCGTTCTTGAACAACTCCATCTGCGCCTGCTGCTGCTTGGCGCGATCGTCGGGAAAGCGTTCCTTCAAGGCGGCGATCTGCGGCTGGATCTTCTTCATCTTCGCCATCGAGGCGTAGCTGCGGCTGGCGAGCGGGAAGAAGGCGAGCTTGACGAGCACGGTGACGATAAGGATCGCCACGCCGAAATTGCCGACGATCTTGTAGATGAAGTCGATCAGTTTGAACAAAGGCTTGGTGATGAAATAGAACCAGCCCCAGTCGATCATCAGATCGAATTTCTTGATGCCGAGATTGGCTTCATAGGCGTCGATCGTGCCGACTTCCTTGGCGCCGGCGAAGACATGCGAGACGGTTTCGCTCGTCGCGCCCGGCGCGATCACGCGCGCGTCGCCAAGAAAATCGGTCTGATAATCCTCGGGCTGGGCGACGCCGCTGACCGAAAAACGGCCTACCACCGGCGCGCTCTGGTCGGGAATGATCGCCGAGCCCCAATATTTGTCAGTGAAGCCGAGCCAGCCGCCCGCGCCTTTCAGCTCGCGGACCTTGCCGGTCTCCTTTTCGATATTGGGATAGGTGATTTCCTGCACCGAGCTGTCGCCGATCACGCCGACGAAGCCTTCATGCAGCACCGAATAGCCCGACGTATCCGGTTTGCCGCGCCGCAGGATCAACGCGTAAGGGTGCAGGCTGACGGGCTCGGCGCCTTTGTTCTCGACGCTGTCGGTGACGGTGAACATATATTTGTTGTCGACGGCGATGGTGCGGTGAAAGACCAGGCCGGCGCCGTCGTCATAGGTCAATAAAGCTGGCTTCTCGGCCGTCAACACGTTGGAATCGCTGGTCCAGACTGCGTCGCGAGGCAATTTGACGCTCGTGCCGGCCTCGCCGACGAAGCCGGTCTCGGCCCAATAGGGGGCCGGGCCGCCCTGCGGCGAGAACAGAACGATGTTGGGACTGTGGGGGTCGATCGTCTCGCGATAGTCCTTCAACGTGAGGTCGTCGATCAGGCCGCCGGTCAGGTTGATCGAACCGCCAAGGCTGCTCGTGTCGATCGGGATGCGCTTGCTGGCGGCGAGCGCGTCCGCGCGGGGTTTGACCATCGCGACGGCAGGCGCTGCGCTTTGCGGCAGCGCCGCGCCGCTGCTCGATTGCCCGGCGCCCGCCGGCGCATTCGCCTGGGTCTGCGCCTGACGGTCCTTCTGCAATTGCGGCGCGCCGTAGAAATAATTCCAGCCGATCAGGACGGCCAGCGACAGGACGATCGCCAGGATCAGGTTTCTTGAATCCTCGGAGTTCATCAGCGTTTGTCTCTGTCGTTGGGTCGGCGCGTAGGCGCGGAACGGGCGGCGCTCGAATGAACCAGTGAAAAAGCGCGGATGAGATCGGCCTGAAGCAGGTCAAAGCGGCGTCGCAGCGCGTCGCGCTCCGCCATCACCACGTAATCATGGTCGGGCCGGGTCTCAAGATCGCGCGACAGCCGCGCGGCTTCCTTCAGGCGCCGGCGAATGCGGTTGCGCAGGACCGCGCCGCCGAGCTTCTTGGTGACGGTGAAGCCGAGGCGGGGGCCGATTCCATCCGGCGCTCCCTCGGGCGCGGCGCGGCGATTGGCCTGCAGCGCGAAAGCGTCCATGCGCGCCCGCCGCCCGCGCGCGGCGCGCTGAAAATCGGCGCGGCCCTTCAGGCGGCTGATCCTGGATTTTTGGCTTTCGTCGCGCATCATGGGACTGACGCGGACCTCGGGCTCGTTCATCGGTTCCCTTCCGCGCGACCAGGGTCTTAAAGCGAGCCGCGCGCGCGGGATCAGGCGGAAAGGCGCTTGCGGCCGCGCGCCCGGCGCGCGTTGAGAACCTTGCGTCCGCCCACCGTCTCCATGCGCGCGCGAAAGCCGTGGCGACGCTTGCGAACGATTTTGCTCGGTTGATAGGTCCGCTTCACTTTACATTCTCCAAAAGGCGCTTGCTTCAGGGCGATCCGCCTCACGGCCGCGCCCAATAAACCAAACCCGGTCCCCGCCAAAACGCCCCGTTAAAGCGTCATGCGAGCCGGGATAAAACATCTAAAGCCGCGCAGGTTCGCGGCGCGCGCGCCTTATAGAGGCGCCGCGCCTGCGAAGTCAATTGCCCGATCCCGTCGGCTGGGCGATCTCTTCGCAATTGCGCCGCCCGGAATTGAGGCAATTTTCCAGCTTACGGTGGGCGTCGAGCGCCATCACCACCCAGATGACGGCGATCGCCAGCGCCAGCAGGAAAGCGGCGGCGGCCAGGTTGACGAAAACGCGGCGGCGCCGCTCATCCGGCTCCTCGTCGCCCGGCCGTTCATCGCTCACGCGATGCGGCTCGCGGCGACTCCCTTGTCGACGCCGAGCGTCTCGAGCGCTTTAGCGACGATTCCCTTGGCGTCGAGGCCCGCCCGCGCATAAAGCTTGTCGGGCTTGTCGTGGTCCATAAAGACATCCGGCAAGACCATCGTCCTGACCTTGAGGCCGCGATCGAGGACGCCTTCTTCAGCCAGCAGGCCAAGGACATGCGAACCGAAGCCGCCGATCGAGCCTTCCTCGATCGTGATCAGCAATTCATGGGTCGCCGCGAGGCGCAACACCAGATTGCGATCGAGGGGCTTGGCGAAGCGCGCGTCGGCGACCGTCGTCGAAAGGCCGCGCGCGGCAAGATCCTCGGCCGCTTTCAACGCTTCGGCGAGGCGCGTGCCGAGCGACAATATCGCGACGCGCGAGCCTTCGCGCATGATCCGGCCCTTGCCGATCTCGAGCGGGATTCCGCGCTCCGGCATTTCCACCCCGACGCCGTCGCCGCGCGGATAGCGCACGGCGATCGGGCCTGAATCGTGAGCGGCGCAAGTCGCCGTCATATGCACGAGTTCGGCCTCGTCGGCCGCCGCCATGATGACAAAATTGGGCAGGCAGGCGAGATAGGCGATATCGAAGGCGCCCGCGTGGGTCGCGCCATCGGCTCCGACCAGCCCGGCGCGGTCGATCGCGAAACGGACGGGCAGGTTCTGTATCGCGACGTCATGCACCACCTGGTCGTAGCCGCGCTGCAAAAATGTCGAATAGATCGCGCAGAAAGGCTTGTAACCCTCGCTCGCGAGGCCCGCGGCGAAGGTTACGGCATGCTGTTCGGCGATGCCGACGTCAAACGTGCGGTCGGGATAGGCAGCCTCGAAATGATCGAGCCCGGTGCCTGCCGGCATGGCGGCCGTGATCGCGACGATTTTATCGTCGCGCGCGGCTTCCGCGATCAGCGCATTGGCGAATACGCGGGTATAGGCGGGCGCATTAGCCTTGGGCTTGGACTGCGCGCCGGTGATCACGTCGAAGGCGTTGACGCCGTGGTATTTGTCGGCGGCGGCTTCCGCCGGCCCATAGCCCTTGCCCTTCTTGGTCACGACATGGACCAGCACCGGGCCGTTGGGCAGGTCGCGCACGTTCTTCAGGATCGGCAGCAGATGGTCGAGGTTATGTCCGTCGACCGGCCCGACATAGAAGAAGCCCAATTCCTCGAACATCGTGCCGCCGGTCCAGAAGCCACGGCTGTATTCTTCCGTGAGGCGCGCCTTGTCGTAGAAGAATTTCGGCAGGCGCTTGGCGAGCTGCTTGGCGGTCTCGCGGATCGAGCGGTAGGTCTGGCTGGAGACCAATCGCGCCAGATAGGCGGACATGGCGCCGGTCGGCGGCGCGATCGACATATCGTTGTCGTTGAGGATGACGATCAGGCGCGAGTGCTGGGCGCCGGCGTTGTTCATCGCCTCATAGGCCATGCCCGCCGACATGGCGCCGTCGCCGATGACGGCGATGACGCGATTGTCGCCATGCGACAGATCGCGCGCCACCGCCATCCCGAGCCCCGCCGAGATCGACGTCGAGGAATGGGCGGCGCCGAAAGGATCATATTCACTCTCGGCCCGCCGGGTGAAGCCGGAAAGGCCGCCGCCCTGGCGCAGAGTCCGGATGCGACCACGTCGGCCGGTAAGGATTTTGTGCGGATAGGCCTGGTGGCCGACGTCCCAGATGATGCGGTCGCGCGGCGTGTCGAAGACATAGTGCAGGGCGAGCGTGAGCTCGACGACGCCGAGCCCGGCGCCCAGATGGCCGCCCGTCACCGAAACGGCGCTGATCGTCTCGGCGCGCAATTGATCGGCGACCGCCCTGAGATCGCTCTCGGGCATCGCGCGCAAATCTTCGGGCGTTTGGATCTTATCCAGAAGAGGCGTATCAGAAACCGTCACTCAATATCCCCCAGGCCCCCGTTCTCGCTTGCATCTGCTCGTCCCATGACCTCATTCGGGGCGAGGGTTACACCAGAATGACGCGCGACGCCAATTCCGGTCAAGAATGGAGCCGGGAATACTTAATTCGGGCGTTCCCGCGGCGCCTTGCGGCCTGGCGCCGGCTTGACGGCTATGGACGGTTTGGCCATCCTGCCCCCAACGACCGGCAAGGAGCGGCCGGCTTTCCTGTCGAGGGGGGATCCGCGGCGCTTGCGCGCTTGGGTTCGCCCCTCTCTCAAATGGCGCCCGGAGCGGCAATGATCAATTTAATCAAAGGCTTCGCTTTTACGGGTTTCGTCCTCTGCGGAGTCGGCGCGGCCGCCGCGGCCGACCTGAACGTCGCGCTGATTTATGGCCGCTCGGGACCGCTCGAAGCCTATGCCAAGCAGACCGAGAACGGGCTGCGGCTCGGCTTCGAATATGCGACCAAAGGCTCCATGGAGGTCGACGGACGCAAGATCAACATCATACTGAAGGACGACCAGAGCAAGCCCGACCTCGCCAAGACCGCGCTGGCCGAGGCCTATGAGGACGACAACGCCGATATCGCCATCGGCACTTCATCGTCGGCGGCGGCCATCGCCATGCTGCCGGTCGCCGAGGAGCACAAGAAAATCCTCATCGTCGAGCCGGCGGTCGCCGACCAGATCACCGGCGACAAATGGAACCGCTATATTTTCCGCACCGGGCGCAATTCGTCGCAGGACGCGATCTCCAACGCTGTGGCGATCGGCAAAGCGGGGGTGTCGGTGGCGACGCTGGCGCAGGATTACGCGTTCGGGCGCGACGGCATCGCCGCCTTCAAGGAGGCGCTCGCCAAGACCGGCGCGACGCTTGCCGCGGAAGAATATGCGCCCGCCAACACCACCGATTTCACCGCGCCGGCCCAGCGCCTGTTCGACGCCTTGAAGGACAAACCCGGCCGCAAGATCATCTGGGTGCTTTGGGCGGGCGGCGTCAATCCGCTCGACAAATTGCAGGACCTCGATCCCGGCCGCTATGGCATTGAAATATCGACCGGCGGCAATATCCTGTCGGCGCTCGCCGCCTATAAGCGCTTCCCCGGCATGGAAGGCGCCGCCTATTATTATTACGGCCTGCCGAACAACCCGATCAACGATTGGTTCGTCACCGAGCACCAGAAGCGCTTCAACGGGCCGCCCGATATGTTCACGGCGGGCGGCTTTTCGGCCGCCATGGCGGTGGTCGCGGCGGTTGAGAAGGCCAAATCGACCGACAGCGAAAAACTGATCGCGGCGATGGAGGGCATGGCTTTCGACACGCCGAAGGGCCAGATGATTTTCCGCAAAGAGGACCATCAGGCGCTGCAGTCAATGTATCATTTCAAGATCAAGGTCGATCCGGCTGTCGCCTGGGCGATTCCCGAACTGGTGCGCGAATTGAAGATCGAAGACATGGATATCCCGATCCGCAACAAGCATTGAGGCGGGACGGAAGCGGCGGCGGCGCGTCGTCAGAGCCACGGACATGACCGCCTCCCTTGCAACCAAAGAGCTCACGATCAGGTTCGGCGGCCATGTCGCGGTCGACGCCGTATCCTGCGCCTTTCGCCCCGGCGAGTTGACCGCGATCGTCGGCCCCAACGGCGCCGGCAAGACCACCTATTTCAACCTGATGTCCGGCCAGCTCCGCGCGACCAGCGGCGCGGTTTTCCTGAACGGCGCCGAGATCACGGGAAAGAGCGCGCCTCAGCGCGCGCGCGCCGGCATCGGCCGCGCTTTCCAGCTCACCAATCTTTTTCCCAATTTGAGCGTATTCGAAAACGTCCGCCTCGCCGTGCAGGCGAGGACGGGCGTCCATTATGAAATGACGCGTCCCTGGGGAATGCGCGGCGATCTCATCGCGCGCGCGATCAGCGTTCTCGATCAGGTCGCGCTGACGGCCAGGCGCGACCAGGCCGCCGCCTCGCTTTCACACGGCGATCAGCGCAAGCTCGAAGTCGCGCTGATGATGGCGCTGGAGCCCGATATATTCATGTTCGACGAGCCGACGGCGGGGATGAGCGTCGACGAAGTCCCCGTCGTGCTCGATCTGATCGCGCGTCTGAAGCAGGACAAGACCAAGACCATCCTGCTGGTCGAGCACAAGATGGACGTCGTGCGCTCGCTCGCCGATCGCATCATCGTGCTGCATAACGGACGCCTCGTCGCCGACGGCGAGCCCGCCGCCATTATCGCCTCGCCGATCGTGCAGGAGGCCTATCTCGGCGTGGCCCCAGGCGCGAGGCCGACATGAGCGCGAGCCTCGTCTTGCAGGGCGTGCATACCCATATCGGGCGCTACCACATCCTGCAGGGCGTCGACCTTGCCGCTCCCGAGGGCGAGACGACGATGCTGCTCGGGCGCAACGGCGCCGGCAAGACGACGGCGTTGCGCACCATCATGGGCCTGTGGCGCGCCTCGGAAGGCGCGATCATGCTGGACGGCGCGCCGATCGCCGCGCTCCACGCCTCCGCCATCGCGCGCGCCGGCGTCGCCTATGTGCCCGAAACGATGGCGGTGTTTTCCGATCTCAGCGTCAGGGAAAATCTCGTACTGGCGGCGCGCGACGGGCCGCTCGATCCCGCCCGCGTCGAATGGATTTTCGGCTTCTTCCCGGCGCTGAAGAAATTCTGGCTGTCGCGGGCGGGCACGCTGTCTGGCGGCCAGAAGCAGATGTTGTCGATCGCCCGGGCGATCGTCGAGCCGCGCCGCCTCTTGCTCATCGACGAGCCGACCAAAGGCCTCGCGCCGGCGATCATCGGCGCGTTGATCGAATGCCTGAAGGAGATCAAGCGCATGGGGGTGACGATCCTGCTGGTCGAGCAGAATTTTCGCGTCGCAAGGGAAGTCGGCGACCATGTGCGCGTGATGGATAGCGGGCGCATCATCCATCAGGGCGCGATGGCGGCGCTCGCCGCCGACAACCAATTGCAAAGCCGGTTGCTCGGCCTCTCGCTGGACGCCCATCAATGAGCGCGAGCGAGACCGGCGCCGCCCTGCCGCGGCAAAGGATAGACATTCTCCCGGCGCTCACGCCTCTCATCGTCGCCGCCATCGCCGCGCCCTTGATCGGCTCGCCTTCGACCTTCGTCACTTTGACAATCGCTGGCCTCGCAATGGGCATGATGATCTTCACCATGGCCTCGGGGCTGACCTTGGTGTTCGGCTTGATGGACGTGCTGAATTTCGGCCATGGCGCTTTCATTGCGCTCGGCGCCTATGTCGCGACCCTCGTGCTGCTGCCGCTGGCGGCATGGTCGCAGGTCGATTCGCTGGGGCCGAATCTGGCGGTGCTGGCGCTCGCTCTGTTCGCCGCGGCGCTGGTCTGCGGGCTCGTCGGCTATGCATTCGAGCGCCTGCTGGTCGCTCCGGTCTATGGCCAGCATCTCAAACAGATCATGGTGACGATCGGCGGCGCGATCGTCGCCGAACAATTGCTCTATGCTTTGTTTGGCCCCGAATTCATCCCGCTGCCGCTGCCGGCTTCCTTGCGGGGCTCGCTCATACTCGGCGGCGCGGCGATCGAGAAATACCGGATCGCGGCGACGATCGTCGGATTGATCGTTTTTGTCGGGCAGATGCTGATCCTCAATCGTACCAAGATCGGCCTGCTGATCCGCGCCGGCGTCGAGAACCGCGAAATGGTCGAGGCGCTCGGCTATCGCGTCGACCGGCTGTTCATCGGCGTGTTCATGGCGGGATCGGCCCTCGCCGGACTTGGCGGCGTGCTGTGGGCGCTCTATCGCGAGCAGGTGCACGCCTCGATGGGCGCCGAATTATTGGTGCTGACCTTCATCGTCATCATCATCGGCGGCCTCGGCTCGGTCGGGGGCTGTTTCACCGGCGCGATCCTCGTCGCGCTGATCGCCAATTACGCCGGCTTCCTCGCGCCCAAGCTGGCGCTGGTCTCCAACATTGCGCTGATGGTCGCCGTGCTGCTGTGGCGCCCGCGCGGGCTTTATCCGGTGAGCGGGCGATGATGATCCTCTCCGGCGATCGCCCGCGCAGTCCGGCGCTTGCCGCCGTGCTGGTCGTCATCATCCTGACGCTCGCGCTGGCGCCCTTCCTGTTCCCCGGCGCGAAGCCCGCCAATGTCGCGGCGAACATCTGCGTGTTGGCGCTTCTCGTCGCCTCTTACGATCTGCTGCTCGGCTATGCCGGCATCGTGTCTTTCGCCCATGTGATGTTCTTCGGCATCGGCGCCTATGGCGTGGCGATCGCGCTCTATGGTCTTGGGCCAAGCTGGGGCGCGTTGGCGCTGGGTGTGCTCGCCGCGCTGCCGGTGTCGATCGTCCTGGCGCTCGCCATCGGTCTTTTCTCGCTGCGCGTGCAGACGATTTTCTTTGCGATGGTGACGCTGGCGGTCGCCTACGCCTTCAACGTGCTCGCCTCGCAGCTTTCATGGGCGACCGGCGGTGAGGATGGCCGCTCCTTTCAGGTCCCCGAAATCCTGCGCCCCGGCTTCCATCTGTTCGAGGGCGAGGTTTTCGGCATCGCAATTTCGGGGCGCGTGCTCAGCTATTACCTGGTCTTCGTCGCCGCGGCGCTGCTGTTCCTCGTTTTGCTGCGTATCGTCAATTCGCCGTTCGGCCGCGTATTGCAGGCGATCCGCGAAAATCCGTTCCGCGCCGAAGCGCTCGGCTACCGGATCGTCTTCCATCGTACCTTGGCGACCTGCATTTCGGCGGCGGGCGCGACAATCGCCGGCGCGCTTAGCGCCCTCTGGCTGCATTATACCGGACCCGACACCGCCTTGAGCTTTTCGATCCAGATCGACGTCCTGGTCGTTGTCGTGATCGGCGGCATGGGCTCGATGTATGGCGCGATCGTCGGCGCCGCTTTGTTCGTCCTCGCGCAAAACTACCTGCAGGCCTTGATGGGCAGGCTTTCTTCGGCGGCGGCGGAGGCCGGCCTGCCGCTGCTGCCCGGCCTCTTCCATCCGGACCGCTGGCTGCTCTGGCTCGGCCTGATGTTCATCCTGGCGGTCTATTTCGTGCCGACCGGGATTGTTGGCAAGCTGCGGGGGAAGGGGTAGGGGCGGGCTTGCGAGCGTCGCGCGGCGCAAGCCTTGCAAGCCTGTCGCCCCACGCTATACCCTGGCGAGCACAGCGCGTGCCGCGCCAAACCGAGCCCCCGAGGAACCCGCGCATGCGTCCATGGCTTCGCCTTGCCTCCATCGCTCTCTGCCTGGCCTCGCCTTGCCTCGCTGCGCCCGCCCGCGCCGATGAGCCGGTCGTCGTCTTCGCCGCGGCGAGCCTGAAGAGCGCGCTCGACGCCGCCGCGACCGCCTTTCACGCCGACGGCGGGCCCGAACTCAAGATCAGCTATGGCGGCTCGCTGGCGCTGGCGCGCCAGATCGTCGCCGGCGCGCCGGCGGATATTTTCGCCTCCGCCGACGAACAATCGATGGACGAAGCGGTCAAGGGCGCGGCGATCAGGACCGACAGCCGTTTCGACCTGCTCGGCAACCAGCTCGTCGTCGTCGCGCCGAAACAGAGCGCGATCGACAAGCTGCCGCTGACCCCCGAGGCCTTTGCGCAGGCGGTCGGCGACGGCCATCTCGCCACCGGCGAAGTCAATACCGTGCCGGTCGGCCGCTATGCGAAAGAGGCGTTGCGCAATCTTGGCCTGTGGAGCGCCGTCGAGCCGCGTCTGGCGATGACCGACAATGTGCGCGCTGCGCTCGCCTTTGTCGCGCGCGGCGAGACGCCGCTCGGCATCGTCTATGCGACCGACGCCGCCGCCGATCCCACCGTCAAGATTGTCGCGACTTTTCCGGAGGAATCGCATGCGCCGATCACCTATCCTTTCGCGCTGACCTCGTCCTCGCACAATGAAGCGGCGGCCAAGCTGCTGAATTGGCTGAAATCGCCTGCAGGGCGTATGATCTTCGAGCATCAGGGCTTCAAGGTCCTCAACTGAACCGGCAGGAGTTTTGGCGATGAAAATCAGCGCGCGCAACATTCTCAAAGGCAGAATCGTCGAAATCACCAAGGGCGCGACGACTTCGCATGTGCGCCTCGACGTCAACGGCGCCATCGTCACCGCCGCAATCACCAATGAATCGGTCGAGGAACTTGGCCTCGCCAAGGGCAAGGACGCTTACGCCGTCATCAAATCGTCGGATGTGATGATCGGCATCGATTAGGAGACGAAACGGATGATGGGTGGCGTGAATACAGCGTTCGGCCTCGCTCTGGCGCTGGCGCTTCTTGGCGGCGGCGCGGTAGCGCAGGACAAGACCGGCTGCGATGCGTTCAAATGGAGCGTGGCGCGCGAGCGCGGCTGGTTCGCGCAGGCCAAGCCCGTCGCCTCGGGCGCCGTGATCGCAGCCGGCCAGGGCTATGCCGTGACGCTGGTCCCAAATGAATCGGTGGCGTTTCGCGTTCCGCCGGAACGCCCTTTGAAGCCCGGCGGTTCCGGCGCGATTCTCGCGGTCGCCAATATCGACAACGCCGGTACTTATGAGATCACGCTATCGGACGAGGCGCGGATCGACGCCGTGCAGGGCGACGCGCTGGTGAAGTCCACCGACTTTTCCGGGCAGAAAGATTGCCCCGGCGTGCGCAAAAGCGTGCGCTTCGATCTGAAGAGCGGGCCGCTGACCATCCAGCTCAGCAATGGCCCCAGCGCCGCGATCAATGTGGCGCTGGCGCCGGCGCAATAGTTTGGCGACTTTGACCCCAATGAATTGAGTGCGGATTCCTGCCTCACATCAACCCATGCGGATCCTCTACCCGCGGCCATATCTCGCGCGCGAGCTTGCGGTAATCCGTCCTGCGTGGATTGGACGGGTAGGGCGCGCCGGCGTCGATATAGAGGATTTCCTCAGCGATCGGCGCGAAGCCGGCGTAGAAATGATTGGTCGATTTGACCAGCAGGATCGCCTTGGCGGCGGGATCGACGCCCAGGTTGGAGAAGATATCGGGCTCGAAAGTCTGGGTGCGATTGGTGTTGAGGATCACTTCGATTTTCGTGCCCGCCAGCCGCACCAGAGCCGTCGCGCCGAGCGTCACGCGGCTCGCGCCGAAGCTCTGCCACGATTCGGGGAGCGCCTTCACGACTTCGACCATCGCGTCGATCGGCGCGCCGCCGTCGGGGCCGGCCTTGCCGCCGAAGCGCAATTGAATATTCGCGCCGTCGCCGGCGGCGCGGCAGAAATTGACGGCGATAGGATCCCAGATCGTCGCCACGGCGAAATTGTCGACGCCCCGCTCGATCATGCGGCGCAGGATCAACGTGCCGTCGCCGGCGACGCCGCCGCCCGGATTGTCCCAGACATCGGCGACGACCACCGGCTTGCCGCGGCTTGTCGCGGCAATCGCCAGCGCGCGGTCGAGACCTGCGTCGATATCGAGCATCGGCATCGACGTGCGCCCGCGCATGGCGAACACTTCGAGACCGAGCTCTTTGGCCAGCGCCGCGCCTTTGGCCGCGTCGCCGTCGGTCACCACAAGCACCTGCGTCCCCATTTCGGGCACGTCGCCCGCCATGAAGCCATGGATCAGCGAAATCGACAGCACGCCGCCGCGCCCCTGCAGCGCGCCGATGCGGTCGATGAAGCCGCGCATCGGCTGGCGGCTGGTTGGATAAACATCGATCATCCGGCAATCGAAAGTCGACATGACGGGGCGAATCTCGCCGCGCAGACTGCGCAGAGCGAGGTCGACGACATGTTCGGCGCGCGCGACGAAATCGGTATGCGGGAATTCCAGGAAGGCGGCGAGAATGTCGGCATTGGCGACGCGCTTTTTGGTCAGATGGCTGTGCGGATCGAGTTCGCAGGCGATCAATGCCTGCTTGCCGACAATGGCGCGCATCCGTTCGAGAAGATCGCCCTCGCAGTCGTCATAGCCCTGCGCGACCATCGCGCCATGCAGCCCGAGCACGATGCCGTCGACCGGCAGCGCGGCCTGCAATTGATCGAGGATTTCATCACGCAGGGTCTCGTAAGCGGCGCGCTGCAGCAGCCCGCCCGGCTCCGCCCAGGCGGCCGAGCCTTCGATCAGCGTGAAGCCTTCCTGTCGCGCGCGTTGGCGCAGCACGACGATCGGCGCCGAGCATAGAGTCGGCGTTTCCGGATGCTGACCCGGGCCGGCGTAGAACGCGGCGTCGAAGCTCGCCCGGTCGGTCGGAACCGGGGAGAATGTGTTGGTTTCGGTGGCGAAGGAAGCCGTGAAGATGCGCATGGCCGATCATGGGTTTGGGGGAGGGGGGTGAGAGAGTTTGGTGGTCTGCGCTAGCTAAGCTGAACGACGCCAATTTTCTCTTTCACCTTGTGGCAAGGCGTCCAGGGAAAAGTAATTGGCTGTGGCGTCTCGCGTCGCTGTGGCCTCCGCACGTCGTGCCCGGCCTTGTGCCGGGCATCCACGCCGCGCCGAGGACGCCGACCTTAGAGGTCTCCTGCAACGGCGCCGCGTGGATGGCCGGGACAAGCCCGGCCTTGACGACCGTTGGTTGTTCAACGGAAAAATCCTCCCACCTTCATGCAGGCTTTAGCTTCTCCGGACAGCCCTGCGCTTATGCGGGAAGGAATGCTGGCGGCTTTCAAGGCGCCGACGCGCTCCGCTGCGCTTGTGCAGCCGCGAGGCGGATCGCCAAGCGCCTCGGCGCGATCGTGAAGCGAAACTCATCTTCCCGCAAGGGAGAATTGCGAGCCCTTATTCTCAACTAAGTGTTGCCTTCCCAGATGAAACGACAGATTTTGCTCCGCTTGCAGCCCCTGCGCGGGCGGCGGATGGAGCTTGCGGATGGCGGCGGCGGGCGAGGCGTTTTTTCCCTTTCGGCTTGATGGGCGCAACGTGCTGATCACCGGCGCGGCGGGCGGCATCGGCCGCGCGCTGGTCGCGCTGTTCAACGCCGCCGGCGCCATCGTCACCGGCGCCGATCGCGAGGAGGCGATGCTGGATGGGCTCGACCTCGCCCATCGCCTTGCCTTCGACCTCGCCGATGTGCGCGCCGCGCAAGACGCGGTGGCCAAGCTCGTCGCCGCGGGCGCCGCGCCGGACGTGTTGATCAGCAACGCCGGCTATACCCGCACCGATACGCTGAGCGGCGTCGACAATGCGGTGTGGGAGCGCGAGCTTGCGGTCAATCTGACGGGCGCCTTCAACGTTGCGTCGCCGATCGTCGCCGGCATGGCGGCGCGGGGCGGCGGCGCTGTCGTCTTCATCTCGTCGGTCAATGCGCTCGCCCATTACGGCAATCCGGCCTATTCGGCCGCCAAGGCGGGTCTCGTCGCCTATGCCAAAGCGATCGCGGTGGAGCGCGGCGCGCAGGGCGTGCGCGCCAATGTCGTGTGCCCCGGCTCGGTGCGCACGCCGGTGTGGAATCGCCGCCTGGAAAAACGGCCTGATCTTTTTGAGCGCATCGCGCGGCACTATCCGCTCGGCCGGCCGGTGACGCCGGAAGAAGTTGCGCGCACCGTGCTGTTCCTTGCCTCCGACGCGGCGTCGGGGATCACCGGCGCCGTGCTGCCTGTCGACGCCGGCCTGACGGCCGGCAATCTGCGCTTCATCAAAGAAATCATCGAGACGGAATGACAGCGACGCCCTGAAAAAAGATTGCCGGCCTTGAAGAAATCGGAGGAATCCCATGATCATTCGCGAATGGCGGGGACGTGCGAGCCCGTCGAAAGCCGAGGCCTATCCCCATCATTTCCGCACCAAAGTGCTGCCGGAAATAGCGCATATTCCAGGATTTCTCGGCGCGCATCTGAGCCGGCGTCCGCTCGACGACAAAATCGAATTCCTGGTCCTCACCCGCTGGCGCTCGATCGAGGCGATCGAAGGATTCGCAGGGCGCGATATTGCGACGGCGGTCGTCGAGCCGGGCGCGGTGGAGGCGCTGCTCGATTTCGACGCGCATGCACGGCATTATGAGGTGATCGAGGAGGCGGAATCTGTTGGATCAGCTCACGACGGATGAGACGATGACGAGGGCGGATTTCCTCTCGCGCACAATTGCCTCCATGCAATCAATGAGCGGCTGTCGCCGTGCACGGCGGCTGTCTCGCAGTTCGTACCAACTCCCCTCGGCGGCTCAACTCGCCCGCTCACCCCATGCGAGAAGGCGCCGGGGCCGCCGTCGTGACTACCCCGGCCGCCACGTCCATTCGAATCCGTTGACGAGCACCTCCACCTCGTCGATCGCGCAGGCGTTCGGATCGACATAGAAGGTCATGTACTGCCCGGGCCCGGCAGACACCGGCGGGTCGAAGGGCGGCGCGACGAGCGAGATTTTCTCCATTTCGGCCTGTCGCTCGTTGCTGCTCTTGTCGGCTTCGGCGCTCCTCAGCAAAGCTGTGGGATCGGCGATGAAGACACGGCAATTGCCCTTGTTCACGGCAAAGCCGGTCATCGCAAAACTGCTGGACAGCGGCGATATTTCGATCGTCGTCGCCGCGACGCGGTTGGACACGCGGCTGTCGGGCGCCTTGACGCTGATCTTGACCGGCGGGTAATCCATGCCGGCGGGCGCTGCGACATAGCGCGGCGCATTCGGGTCGGCTTTCGGCCGCGCGGTCGCACTGCTTTGCCTCGTCGTATCGGCGTTCGCAGCCGTCGCGGCGGCAAGACCCTCCGCGTCGAGCGCCTCGAGGCTCGCTTTGGCGGGCGCATAGCCCTGGGCGGCGGCCGCTGCGTACCATTTCGTCGCCTCGGCATAATCGCGCGCGACGCCCTCGCCATTGGCGTAGAGGGCGCCGAGGCTGTTTTGCGCCGGAGCGAAGCCCTGCGCGGCGGCCAGACGCAGCAGCTTCTCGGCCTCCAAATAATCCGGCGCGACGCCTTGCCCCAACACATACATCGATCCGAGCGCGGCCTGCGCGGGCGCGAGGCCCTGATCGGCGGCGCGCCGGTCCCATTTGGCGGCTTCCGCATAGTCCTTTTCAACGCCCTGGCCGTTGAAATAGAGCGTGCCGAGATTGACCTCGGCGAGCGCAAAATGCGACGCGGCGGCCTTGACGAAATACTTCACCGCCTCGACGAAATTCTTGTCGGCGTCATAGGCGCGGCCGAGTTCGAAATTAAGCCGCGCCGAATCTGGATTTTTGGACAAAGCTTCGAGACAGACGGGGATCGCCGCCTTCGGATCGATCTTGCTGAAGGCGATCCCGGCGACCGGGCTTTGCTTGTCGAAATCGCTCGCGGCCAGACGATCGCAGTCGGTCGCGGCGGCTGGCGGCTCGGCCTGCGCCAGCGCGACACCGGGTGAGGCGCTGGAGCATAGCGCCGCAGTCACGAGAGCGGCCGCTGGCCGGACCATCCCTTTAAGCGCCGATTTCGTCGATCGCCGCCGCGGCGGAATCGCAATCGATGGATTGGGCTGATGACAATCAAACATTATTGGCGCTGGCCTCGACGATGATCGCGCCTGGGCCGGGCGCGGACGGCGGCGGCCCGATCGGCGCCCGATCAGCGTGGGAGGAAGCGCCGGGAAAAGCAAGAGAGCGCGGGTTCACGACAATGAGACGAACGACCACGAGCCGATTTCCTCATATTGTTTGAAAGGTGCGCGAGGAATTCGAAGTCACGGGTCGCCTTTCAGAAGACCGCTATTGCTGACAAGTTTACGCAGTCAGCGAGCTGACTTCTGGCCGGCCGCGGCTCCCCATTTGTTAAGAAATGTGAACGCTTTCGCCACACCTTCGCCAGACTTGGCGCGGATGAAGCGCTCAGGGAGGCGACGACAGGGAGATCGTCATGACCCAGGAACAGGACCTTCTGGCTGAGAGCGTGGCGCGTGCGTTTCGTTTTGCCGGCCCGGGGGTCTTTGGCGGCGTCAATGCGCTTCAGCGACAGATGGCCGTGGAGGCCGATCTCGGCGAGGAACTCGAAAGCCTCGAACGGGCGAGCCTCTTTCGCGCCTTCGAGGAAGTGATCGAATCGAGCCGTGGATCGCCCGACAGCGCCGAGAGCGCTTCGCCGCCGGACCATGTGGGGCCGCAGTGGCGGCTGGCGGTTCGCCGCGCCGTCAAGCAGGCGGCCAAGGACGCCAAGCATCCGAAGGGATCGCGAGCGCGGGCCGGATCGGCCAAACCAAGGAACTCGCGGCGGACGGCGGCGGAAGCGCCGCACTCGGCCGCGCCTCCTTAGATCGATCCGGCTTCGACCATGTAATTATTGGCCGTGCACATCGCCGCATCATCGGAGGCGAGGAACAAAGCCATGCGCGCGAGATAGACCGGCTCGATCAGGTCGGGCAGGCATTGGCGCGCGAGATGGCGCGCGATCGCGTCGGGCTTGGCCCATAGGGTCTTCTGGCGCTCGGTCATCACCCAGCCCGGCACGATGGTATTGACGCGGATGCGGTGCTGGCCGAGATCCCTGGCGAAGGCGCGGGTCATGCCATGCACGCCGGCTTTCGAAGTGGTGTAGACCGGCATGCCGCCCACCGCCTCGAACCAGGAATTCGAGCCGAAATTAATGATCGAGCCCTTGCCGGCGGCGATCATGTCGGGCGCCACGGTCTGGATTGCAAAGAACATATGGCGCAGATTGGCGGCGATGCGCTCGTCGTAATATTCCGGCGTCACCTCCTGCCAGCCATGTCGATCGTCGCGCGCCGCATTGTTGATGAGCACGCCGGCCGGGCCGAGGGCGGTTTTCAACGCGGCGAAAGCGGCGCCGAGCGAGGCGATGTCGCGCAGATCGCAGCGCTCGAACCGTACTTTCGCGCCGGCGCCCGTCAATTCATCCGCCAGCCTGGCGCCGCCTTCCGCGTCGATGTCGACGAAGCCGACATGCGCCTGCTGCGCGGCGAAAGCCCGCACCATATCCTGTCCGATGCCGGAGGCGCCGCCGGTGATGAAGACGACTGCGCCATTAAGGCTGGGATAGCTAGCGAATGACAAATTGAGCTCCTTGGACGGAAGATGCTGACGCTTCGGTGGCGGTCTGCGCCGCCGATGCCGACGCCGCTATCGAGCACAGGCGGGCCGTTTGGGCAATGCGTCGAAACCGATGCGATGCGCCGCGCCTATTGCGGGGATTGTCTTCTTCAGCCGACCGCCGCCTGCGCGCGATTCCCGCCCAATGGCGATTATCCGAACGGCACGTCGACGCTGCCGATCAAGCGCAGGCCGTTCTCGATGACGTCGCCCGCGCGTTGAAGGCCGTCGAGGACGCCGGCGCGGTTGATGAGAAGCGCACAGACGAACACGGACAGGAAGAGAGCGAGCCCTGCGAGGCCGAGACTGAACCCCTGCTCCGGCGCCGCCAGCCGGCGCGCCCGAGGCAATTGTTTCCCATAAAATGGCATGGCGAGACGCTCCGGTTTTCCCGTGTCGGCCAATGACGCCGCGCTACGTCTTTACGGTCCGCTGGCGCGCGACGGCAGCGTCGCATGGCGTTCTGGCCGCGACATCGGGCAAATGCCGGCGACGCAGCGTTTCGGGATGGCCGCGGCGCGGATCGCGCCGGTCAGGCCTGCTTCGGCAGCTTGCCGCTCACCCGACCGTCGCCAGCGCCTTCTCCATCCGGGCGATCTCGGCCCTGGCGCCGACCCGCATCTTGCGCTCCGCCGCGCGGTACAGGGCGACGACCTGGACGCCGGCGGCGGTCAATTCGGCGCCGCCGCCCCTCACCCCGCCGGGGCGGGCGGCGACCAGCGGCTTGGCGAACATACGGTTCATCTCTTCGACCAGCAACCAGGCCTTACGATAGGACATCGCATGGGCGCGCCCCGCCGCGGAAATCGATCCGGTCTCGCCGATCGATTCGAGCAGAGCGATCTTGCCGGGGCCGAGCCGGCGGCTGCCGTCGAAATCGAGGCGGATGGTGAGGCGGGTCTGCATGGCTTTCCTGATGTCCAGCGCCATGTTGCTTCGGAACGAAGGGCGCGGCAAGGGCTTCGGCGTCAGCCGCTCTTCCTGAACCGAGAGCAATATTCCTCTCGCGCACAATCGCCTCCATGCAATCATTGGAGGAGCTATGGCCGCACACGCGCCACCGGCGATTTGGGGCCGCGTTCGTTGGGCCATGTCATGCACGCTGATTCATGAGTCGGAGGGCGCGGGCGCCGGCGCCTGATTTGGCGCGGGCGCCGGGTCCGCGGAAGATAGCTTCTCGCCGCGGCGCCGACGCGCCTATTTGACCTGGGGCGCCGCGTCGTTCCGCCCGCTCGATGCGGAACCATTCGGCTTGATCGCATCGGCCGACGGCGTCGCCTTCGGCGCCATGACGCCGGGCGCATCGGCTCTGTTCGGGGCGACCTTCTCCGGCGGGGCGTTATTGGTCGCCGCGGCCGGAGGCGGCGGGGCGCCGTCAGGGTCGCTCGCGCCGGCGCCAAAGGCTTGCAGGGGCGCCGCCAGCACGATCATCGATAGGCAAAGGACCAGGGTTCTATGGGCCATGATTAACGCCTTTCTCAAGAGAAAACGGGTCCGAACCGGGATCGGTTCCGCTGCTCAGGCGCCCGGCGCGCCATCCACGGCGCCGAAATATTGCTCAATCGGCTGCGGTAGCGTTTTCAGCTCGTCGCCGACCAGATAGCCCAGCAATTCGACATGCTCGATTTTCACGCCGCCATCGCTCAGGGACAGTTTGTTCTCGCCGCTCGGCCGAAACAACGCGGTCGCGAATGTGCAGGAATCTTTGCCGAAACGGCTGTTCACGTTGGCCACGCGCTCAGGGATTTTGCTGTCGTCAGGCGTTGCGACGGTTTGGACTTCCTCAGCTGTGTTGCAGATGAATCCGCGGCCCAAGGAAAGATCCGCTCTGGCCGGTTGCGCATGAAGCGGCCCCGCCTGATACAATAAAGAAAGGCTGGCCGCGCCCGCGATGATCGCGTGCGAAATCTTGTAAAACGGAAGCGTTGCATTCAGCATGAGTCCTCGCTCGAATTATCCATCCTCAGACGGAGAAACGCATTGCGCGCCTGATGGTTTCATCGCAGAAAACTGCTGGAAATCATGGGCGGACGGCCGGCCCTGCCGGCGGCGCAAATCCGTGGCTCAGACGTTAACGGGCAAAAATGAAGGCCCCGGTCCGGAATTCGCGTCGGTCCATCGCGTCCACATTTGCCGATAAGCCGCCTCCAGCGTGGGCGTGAAAAGGGCGCCGTCGCACAGGGGCGAAGCGGCCATGCGGGACCGCAGCGTGCGCCGCAGTTCCGTCAGGCGGTCGCGGTCGGCGGCAAATGCGACGGCACGCCTGACATAGTCGTCGTGAGACGAAGCGATACACGCGCCCAATCCGACAGCGCCCAGAAATCCAGCGGTCTGGCGCGAAGCCGGTCGATCGCGCGGCAAGGTCACTGCCGGAACGCCCATCCACAAGGCCTCGCAAGAGGTCAGGCCGCCGCCGAAGGGAAAAGGATCGAGCGCGACATCGATGTCGCTATATCCAGCCAACATTTCGGGATGCGGAGAAAAACCGCGCAGCGCCAGCCGCTCCGAGGCGATTCCGACAGCCTCGAACGCGGCGACGATGCCGCGGCGAACATGCGAATCGTCGAGCGATTTCCACTTGAGCAACAGACGCGAGCCAGGCGCGGCGCGGAGCACGTCCGCCCATAGCGCGACGACATTGGGACCCATTTTGGTGAGGTTGTTGAAACTGCCGAAGGTGACAAAGCCCCGTTGCAGCGAGGGCGGATCGCTTGGCGTCGGCGCGTAGTCGGGCGGGGCGTAGCAAAAACGCCCGAAGGGCAAGCGCACGATTGTCTCGGAGTAGTCGCTCTCTTCGCCTGATGGAACGGCGGCTTCATCCATTAAGAGATAATCGATCGCATCGAGGCCGGTCGTGCCGTAATAGCCGAGCCAGGAGGCCTGGACGGGCGCGGGCCGCAAGGCGAACAGCGGCAGTCGGTTCTTGCCGGTATGGCCGGCAAGATCGATCAATATGTCAATGCGATCGCGCATGATCATCGCCGCGGCGTCGGCATCGGCCATCCCGACGATGGCGCGCCATTGGTCGGACGCCGCCTGCAATCGGTGCGTCATGGCGTCCGCCTTCATGGAATTGCTGTAACAGAAGATCTCGATGGCGGCCTGATCGTGCGCTTCCAACACATGAGCGAGGAAATAGCCGACCGGATGTACGCGAAAGTCGCCCGAGACATAGCCAATGCGCAAACGGCGCGCCGGCTGCGGATCGTTGACGAAAATCCTCGCCGGCGTTTTTTGTTTGAGGCTGTCGTTGAAGCGACGGGCCGCAGCGAGGCGTTCGGCGTTCGAGATGTGCTCGGCGTAATGCTGGCTCATCAGCAGATTGCTGTGAGCGTCGGTGTAATCGGGCTTCAGTGCGAGCGCCTGTTCGAATGAGGCGGCCGCATCCTCGAGCCTGCCCTGGTCGGTCAAGGCGAGTCCGACATTGCTGTAAGCGTCGGTATAGCCAGGCTTGAGCGCAAGCGCCCGCGCAAACGAAGCCATCGCTTCATCGAGCAGGCCCTGATCCATCAGCGCATTGCCGAGATTGTTGTGGGCGTCGGCGAAATCCGGCTTCAGCGCCAGGGCCCGCCGATAGATGCTCATCGCGTCGGCCGGCCTGCCGAGCTCGCAAAGCACAGCGCCAAGATTGTTGAGCGCTTCGACGAAATTCGGCTTGAGCGCCAGCGCGCCCTCATAGGCGGCGATCGCCTCCGCGAGAGCGCCGCGCCGCCAGAGCGTGTTGCCGAGATTGTAGGAAGCGTTGACATAGTCGGGCTTGATGGCGAGCGCCCGCTTCAGGCAGATGATCGCCTCGTCGAACCTGCCCTGTTCGGTAAGCGCTACGCCGAGATTGCAATGCGCCTCCGGATAGTCTGCCTGGAGCGCGAGCGCCCGCCTGCACGAGGCTTCGGCGTCGCGCGCGCTGCCCTGTTCCTTGAGCGCGGCGCCGAGATTGTTGTGCGCGATCGCGGAGTCCGGCTTCAGCGCCAAGGCGCTGCGATAGGATCGGACGGCGTCGTCCAGCCTGCCCTGCTCTTTCAGCACATTGCCGAGATTGACATGCGCTTCGAAAAAGTCGGGCCGCAAGGCAAGCGCCCGCCGGTGCGAGGCCGCCGCTTCATCGAGCCTGCCCTGGCTCTTGAAGGCATTGCCGAGGCTGTCATGGAAGCTCGGCTCGAGGCCCTTGAGCGCGATCGCGTTGGCGATCATCGCGATGGCGATGTCGCCGCGGCCGACCTGCGAAGCGAGGATTCCAAGATAATGATGGGTTTCCGCGTGATCGGGATCGATGGCGAGGACCTGGCGGTAATGGCTCTCGGCCTCGGCGAGCCGGCCGGCCTGGTGACAGGCGACCGCATGGGCGAACAGCGGCATGGCCCTGGCGTCAAGAGCCATCGCCGGGCGGTCGCGACCCAGTTTTTCCTCGGCTCGCCGCTGTTTCCGGTTCATGCACCCTCCGCCGCCGCGCGCGGCCGGTCCTTCTCGAGGGCAGACTAAGCGAACGGGCTTGCGCCGCGCTGACGAAAAGGGCGATGCGAGGCGGCGGCGGGCGGCCGCTGCTTCGCAGTCGTCGGCGCGCCCTCGCGGACCTATCCCCGCATGCGCAGGCCCTGCGGATCGAAGATCGGCGCGTCGAGCCTTGTGGCGGGGCGGCGCTCGCCGATGATCTCGATCTCGAAGCCGTCATTCGCGCCGGCCGCCTCTTTCTCGATATAGCCGAGCGCCAGCGACTTGCCGACGCTATGGCCATAGCCGCCCGACGTCACCCAGCCGATGACTTTGCCGTCATGCCAGATCGGCTCGTCGCCGATCGCGTCGGCGTCGAGCGCGTCGACGACGAAACATTGGAGGCGCAATTTGCCGCCGCTTTCCTTTTCGCGCGCCGCCGCCTCGCGGCCGATGAAATCATTCTTCTTGAGATCGACGAAGCGGCCGAGCCCCGCCTCATAGGGCCCATAGATCGGCCGGTATTCGCGAAACCAGGTGCCGAAGCTCTTCTCCAGGCGCATGCATAAAAGCGCGCGCATGCCGAATTGCGTCAGCCCGAATTCGGCGCCTTCCTTCAGCAACAGGTCGTAGAGCGCGCGCTGATATTCCGGCCGCACCCAGATTTCGTAGCCGAGGTCGCCGGTGAAGCTGACGCGCCCGACCAAAGCCGGGATCATGCCGATATCCATGCGGCGGAACGACAGGAACGGGAATTTCTCGTTCGAGACGTCGTCATGGGTCAGCTTTTGCAGCAGCGCGCGCGATTTCGGGCCGGCGATCGACAGGCCGGGATAGTCCATCGACGCCGCGCGTATGGTGATGCCGTCCTTCGGCGCATGGCGCTCGAACCACCTGACATAATAGCCCTCCGCCGCATAGGAGCAGACCAGCAGGAACTTGTCAGGGGCATAGCGCCCGATGGTGAAATCGCCGATCAGCCTGCCGTGTTCGTTGAGCATCGGCGTCAATGACAGGCGCCCGACCGCCGGCAATTTATTGGCCATCACATGCGACAGGAATTCGGCGGCGCGCGGGCCTTCCACTTCGATCTTGCCGTAATTGGCGATTTCCGTCATGCCGACGCCAGTGCGGACGGCGCGACATTCGGCGCCGACATGCTCATGCGCGTTCGAGCGGCGGAAGGTGACGTCCTCGCGCGGCTCCATCCCCTTGGGGGCGAACCATAGCGGATTTTCCAGCGAGCAATATTCGCCGAACACCGCGTTTTCGGCGACCAGGCGATCGTAGATCGGCGTCGTGCGCAACGGCCGCGCCGCCGGCAATTCCTCATTGGGGAAACGGATGCGGAAGCGGCGCGAATAATTCTCGCGCACTTTGGCGTTGGTATAGGCAAGCGTCGCCCAATCGCCGAAACGCGCAACATCCATGCCCCAGATGTCATGGCCGGGATCGCCGTCGATCATCCAATTGGCGAGCGCGAGGCCGACGCCGCCGCCCTGGCTGAAGCCCGCCATCACGCCGCAGGCGACCCAGAAATTCCTCATGCCCTTGACCGGGCCGACCAAAGGATTGCCGTCGGGGGCGAAGGTGAAGGGGCCGTTGACGACCTTGCGGATGCCGACCGTCCCGAGCTGGGGGAAATGTTCGAATGCGGTCTCCAGGCTCGGCGCGATGCGGTCGAGATCGTTGGGCAGCAGGTTCTGCCCGAAATCCCACGGCGTCTCGCGCTCCGACCATGGCTGGCACGCCTGTTCGTAAGTGCCGATCAGCATGCCGCCGCCTTCCTGGCGCATGTATATTTCGCCCTCGAAATCGATGACGTGGAATTTGTCCACCTTCGGGTCGATCACGCCAGGAATATTCTCGGTAATGAGGTAATGATGCTCCATCGCCAGCACCGGCAATTCGATGCCGACCATGCGGCCGACTTCGCGAGCCCACAGGCCGCCGCAATTGACGACATGTTCAGCGACGACTTCGCCCTTGTCGGTGATCACGTCCCACGAGCCGTCGGGACGTTGCTTGAGATCGACGACGCGGGTGAAGCGGTTGATCTCGGCGCCCGCCATGGTCGCGCATTTGGCGTAGGCGTTGGTGACGCCCCAGGGATCGAGATGGCCCTCGACCGGATCGAACATTGCGCCGACGAAATGCTTCTTCTCGATGAACGGATACATCCGCGCCGCTTCGTCGACGGAGATGATCTCGAGGTTCATGCCGAGATAGCGCCCGCGCGCCTTGGCCATTTTGAGCCAGTCGAGCCGCTCTTTGGTGCCGGCGAGATTGAGGCCGCCGGTGACATGCATGCCGCAGGACTGGCCGGAGATCGCCTCGATCTCCTTGTAGAGGTTGATCGTATATTGCTGCAGCTTGGCGACGTTCGGGTCGCCGTTCAGCGTATGCATGCCGCCCGCCGCGTGCCAGGTCGAGCCGGAAGTCAGCTCGGCGCGCTCGATCAGCATCACGTCTTTCCAACCGCCCTTGGTGAGATGATAGAGCACGCTCGCGCCGACGACGCCGCCGCCGATCACCACGACTTGAGTATGCGATTTCATCGGATGCGCCTCGTTATGAAGGGCCGCCCGCGGCCCTGGATGTTAAAGCGTTTTGCCTTTGCGTTGACGCGGGGAACCCCGCCGCGCCCGGCGACAAGCCTCCATTGAATTCGCGGAAGATGTGTTGTGTGGCGGGACATCGAATCAAAGAGGTCCAGGGGGCGAAAACAAATGAGAGGAACGATGAGTGCGGATTCCCTCATTGTTTGCATGGCGGAGCGGAGCGCGAGAGGAATTCGAAGTCAAGGACGACGGCGAAGCCGTCGCCGCCTTCGGCGGCGATCGCTTTGCGATCGTCCTTGAGTTCGAATTCCTCTCGCGCATAATTGCCTCCATGCAATCAATGAGCTTTTGTCGCCACGATTGGCGGCGTCTCATACGTGTTTGAACATCGACACTCATGAATTGTCAGGATCGAAAAACCGCATGCCGGCGCAGGCCAGCACGAGGAGAATGGCGAACAGCGCGAAGGCGCCGGAGAGCGAGAAATAGCTGGCGATCGCGCCCATCGCCAGCGGCGCTGGCAGCCGCGCCAGCGAGCCGAACAAGGCGATGGTCGAAAGGGCGGCGGCGGCCGAGAAGCCCTTGTGTCCGACCGCCAGCGCGACGCCGCATGGCATGATTGACCCGGTGCCGACGCCGATAATGGCGAAGCCGATCACGGTGGCGAGAAAGCCGGCATGCGCGGCGACGACGACAAAGCCCATCGCGGCGACGGCGAGCGAGACGACGATCAGGCGCCTGTCGCTGACGAGGCGGCGAACGCGATCGGCGTTGAGGCGCAGAGCCGCCTGAAAGGCGCAGAACAAAGCCGCGCCGAGGCCGGAAATGGCGGCCAGTTTCGGCGCTTCCGTTTGCAGCAGAAGCGACGACCAATAGGTCGCGGCGCCTTCGCCGGCGATTGAAACGCCGATCACGATGCCAAGAACGATCAGGCTGCGGGTCATCAGGGCGCGCCGTCCAGACGACGCTTCCTGCGCGCGGTCGCGGCCGCGTTCAGGCGTCGCCACGTAGATCCACACCGTGACTGCGATGGCGGCTGCGAGCGCGATCAGCGCCGACAGCCAGGATCCGATATTGACGGCGATCAGGCTGCCGGCGATCGCGCCCAATGAAATGCCGATCGATGCGCCGCCGTGCAGCCCAGCGAGAATCGGGCGGCCGAGGTCCTTTTCGACGCGCGCGCCTTCGGCGTTCATCGTCAGATCGACGAGCCCGGCAAAAACGCCGAACACGATCAGGCTGACAAAGATCGCGATCCCCGATTGAGCGAGGAGCAACAGCGCGACCAGCAGCCCCTGCAGAGGTGCGCCGACCAGCAGGACCTTGCGCAGGCCGAAGCGGCCGCCGAAAAAGCCGCCGCTCGACATTGCCGCGAGATAGGCGGCCATGAAGAAGGTCATCGCGACGCCGAACACGGGAGCCGTCACGCCGGCGCGCGCCAGGACGCTCGCCGAAGCGCCCGACCACAGCCCGACGCTGAGGCCGAAAACTGTGAACATCGCCGCCATGGCGCCATGCGGATTGATCAGCAATGCTTGTTTCTTGTCGGCGTCGACGCAAAGTGTCTGGTGAGTCATGCGCTTCTTTAAAAATCCGTTGGTGCGCCGCCCTCCGCCTTGCGGCGGGCGACGAAGGCTTGCAGGGCTTCCAGCCGTTCCGGCTCGATCGGCGGAGCCACGAAATGTTCGAGCCGCTCTTTATAGAGGCGATGGGCGGAATCATAGGCGGTCGGCGAACCGGCTTCGCGCCAGCTCTCGTAATTGCGCCAGTCGGAGATCATCGGCGCGAAAAAGGCGTTGCGATAGCGCGTCTGCGTATGGGCGGCGCCAAAGAAATGGCCGCCCGGGCCAACTTCGCGCATCGCCTCGATCGCCAGTTCGCCTTCGTCAGTGGCGACCGGGCGCAGGAAATCAGCGACCATGCCGAGGAGGTCGGCGTCAAGCGCCATTTTCTCGAACGAGGCCTGCAGGCCGCCCTCCATCCAGCCGGCGCCATGCATCACCATATTGGCGCCGCCCATGATCGCGCCCCATAGCGAGAACACGCTTTCATAGGCCGCCTGCGCGTCGAGCGAATTGGCGGCGTTGGTGTTGGACGAGCGATAGGGCAGGCCGTGGCGGCGCGCGAGCTGGCCGCCGATGATCGCCGTCTTCATATATTCGGGCGTGCCGAACGCCGGCGCGCCGGATTTCATGTCGACATTGGAGGTGAAGCCGCCATAGACGAAGGGCGAACCCGGCCGCACGGCTTGAGCGAGCACCAGACCGGCCAGGGCCTCGGCGTTCTGCTGCGTGAGCGCGCCGGCCATCGTCACCGGGGCCATGGCGCCGGCCAGGGTGAACGGGGTCAGCACCACCACCTGGTTGCGGCGCGCCATCTGGATGATTCCCTCCAGCATCGGCGTGTCGAGACGCAGCGGCGACGATGAATTGATGATGGTGAACAGCGAGGGCTCGCGCTCCAAGGTTTCATCGTCAATGCCGCGCGCGATCCGAACCATTTCGATCGCGTCGCGATTGCGCTCGCGGCCAAGGCTGTAGGCGTGGATCGGCTTGTCCGACAGGGTCAGCATGTCGAAGAGCGCGTCGAGATGGCGCACGGAAGCGTGAATGTCGACCGGCTCGACAGGATAGCCGCCCCACAGATGCATCTGTTCGAAGCTCTGGCCGAGCCGGATGAAATTCTGGAAGTCGCGGTGATTGCCCGGCCGGCGGCCGCCGTCGCGATCGAAGGAATTGGGCGCGCTGGCGACCGAGCAGAACGCGGTATGATCGCCGCCGATGATGAGCGCGCGTTCGGGCTTGCGCGAATGCAGCGTGAATTGTTTTGGCGCAAGGCCGATATGGGCTTCCACCAAAGCGGGGTCGAAACGCACGCGGTCGGAAGCCGGATCGACGTCGGCGCCGATGCCCTTGAGAATGGCCTTGGCTTCCTTGTGCAGGAAGTCCATGCCGATTTCTTTCAGGACGGTCAGCGAGGCCTGGTGGATCGCCTCAAGCTCGTCGGCGGAGATGAGCGCGGTGGGCTGGAACGGAAATCTCGGCTGGGGTTGTTTGGCCGGCCGGGGCGCCGCCGCCCGCTCGCCGCCGCGCCTGCGGCGGCGCGGGGAATTTTCGTCCTGCGGCGCAGCTTCGCTCATCGCCTCATCCTCAACCCATCCGACGGCGGCGGCCGACGCGATAATGGGCCGCGCACGCTGTTATCCGCCGTGAGGCGCAAACCGCATGTCACGCCAAACTAGCGGCCGGCTGGCGCAACCGCTCACGTTATTTTGGCATCGCGGCATGCCGCCTTGTTGCAGATGCGCCGTAGCGACCAAGCGCCGGCTATTTGGCGGCGCGCAGTCTGGGCAGCTCAGGCTCCGGCGCCTCGACCAGTTCGGGCGCGGCCTGCGCATGGGCCGAGAATCGCGCGATCAGCCACGAGCGGAACAGAGCGACCGCCTCGTTGCTGAGATCCTCCGGATGGGTCGTCAGATAATAGCCGTAGCCTTCGTCGAGGGAAATGTCGAAGGGGCGCACCAATCGGCCGGCCGCCACTTCTTCGTGAAAGAGCTCTGGATCGGCGAGCGCCAGCCCTTCTCCTGACAAAGCGTATTGAACCGCCAGTTGCGCGGTGTCGAAGACCAGGCCGCGATCGACCGACAGGTCCGGGCGCCCGATCGCCCGCGCCATCATCTCCCAGAAGAAATGCCGCGGCCGATCGTCGATCTTGACGTGCAGGAGATCGCAGGAGGCGATGAGGCGCGCCGGATCCGGGCGCTCGATGCTCTGCAGCAATCGCGGGCTGCACAGGATGGTGCTGCGGACCATCCATAACAGATCATGAATGGCGTCAGTGACGCGCGGCTCGGAATAGACGATGGCGATGTCGATGTCGCCGTCCATCTCGGCGCCGCTGACCGGCTTGGAGACGATTTCGAGGGCGATGCCGGGATGTTCGGCGCGGAAATCATGCAGGATCGGGATCGCCAGCCGATAGGCGAAAGTCGTCGGCAGCGCCACTTTCAGGACGCGCTTCGGCCGGCCCTTCTCCTTGATCACTTCGCGCAGAGCCTGGTCGATGCGATCGAAGGATTTTGAAACCGCCGGCAGGATATGCCGGCCGGCTTCGGTCAGCACGAGCTGTTGCGGCCGGCGCTCGAAGAGAGTCACGCCGAGAAAGTTTTCGAGCACGATGACATGACGGCTGACGGCGCTTTGCGCGACGGTCAGGCTGTTGGCGGCGGCCGTGAAGCTCAAATGCTGGCCGGCGGCCTCGAAGGCGCGCAGGGCATTAAGCGGCAGCCATTTTCGATCCATTCGTCGTCTCCCCCGGACGACGCGACTCTTGCGTCATCCGGTGCGGGTTTTGGCGAGCATGTCCTCCGCCAGTTCGTATCCCATGCCCGGCCGATCACTGAGCACGATATTGCCAGCGTTGTCGATCTTCAAGGGCTCGGCCATCATGTAATCGCGACGATCCACATCCCATTCCGGCGGATCGTAGGGGAATTCGAGGAAGGGCGCGTCGGCGATGCCGGCGGTGAGATGGGCGTTGGCGACGACGCCGATGCCGTTCGTCCAGGTATGGGGCGTGAAGACGAGATTGTGCTCCTGCGCCATCAGGCCGACACGGCGCAGGCCCGTCAGGCCGCCGACCAGAGCGGCGTCCGGCTGCAGAACGTCGAGACAGCCCTCGGTGATGAGATCGCGGAACTCGTAGAGTTCGCGGGTCATCTCGCCGCCCGCCACTCTGACGTCGACCATCTCGCGCAGGCGCCGCATGCCGGCGCGATCGCCGCGATGCAGCGGCTCCTCCATCCAATAGACGCCGAGCCGTTCGAGTTCGCGCGCGACCTTCACCGCGTCCTTGAGCGACCATGGCGCATAGACGTCCCAGGACATGCGCCAGCCCTGATTGCAGTCGACCATCAAATCGAGCCGGTCGCCGACCCGCGCGCGCACCGCCTCCAGCGCCTTGATGTCGGCGCGCCAGTCGCCGCGATGGAAGCGGATTTTCAGCGCGGTGAAGCCTTTCGCCAGATAGGCCTCCGCCGCGTCAGCGAGCGCGGCGGGGCCGCGCAACGTGCCCGACGACGCATAGGCGCGCACCGTGTTGGAGAGCCCGCCGATCAGCTTCCAGCAGGGCTGGCCGGCGATCTTGCCGGCGAGGTCCCACAGCGCGATGTCGAGCGGCCAGCAGCGGCCCCAGTGAAAGCTGATGTTGTTGAGGATGCGCCAGTGCCGCTCGATCGCCAGCGCGTCCTGGCCGACGAACAGATGTTCATGCCCCTCGAAGCCGAGCATCATGTCGCCCGAGCCGATGCCAGTGACGCCGAGGTCGGTGTGGACGCGCACGATCGCCGCGTCCCAGAAGGTGCGCGGTTTCGAATCCCAACTCGCATGGAAGGGCGGATCGAAATGATGGCGGTGGCGGGTGATCTCGATGGCGGTGATGATCGCCTTGGGGGCGAGGGCGGGCGGCGTGAAAGGCTCAGTCATGAAAGGCTCCGTCGAAGGGGACCACATTCTGCGCGAATGAGGGGAGGGGCAATGCTTTTGCGCGAAGCGCTGTGTCCCTCCGCCGAGCGGAGGCGCGTCGCCGCGCCCGGCGTCAGACCTCCATTGATCTCTTGGCGGATATTTTGCGCGGAAGGATATCGAACCCAAGGACGCGACCGGGTTCACGACATATGAGGCGATGACCTAGGGCGGATTTCCTCATTGTTTGCATGGCGGAGCGTGTGCGCGAGAGGAATTCGAAGTCAAGGACGACGGCGAAGCCGTCGCCGCCCATAGCAGTCAGCTTGCTGACTGCGTAAACTTGTCAGCAAAGGCGGTGGTCCGAAGGACCATCCTTGAGTTCGAATTCCTCTCGCGCATAATCGCCTCCATGCAATCAATGAGATGGTGTCGCCACGACTGACGGCCCATCTGAGGGCGCCGCGTCATTTCGCCCGATGCCAACCAGCTCCAGGGCTCGCCTGTTGTCGCCGCCTCACGAGACCGCGAGAACGCGCCCGGCCAGCATCAGCAGATCCGCCTCGCTCGGCGCGCGCGCATTGGAATCGCGCATCGCGGCGTTTTCCGGCCGCGCCGCCTGCGCGGCAAGCGCCTCGGGCGTCACGCCGGCGAATTCCTCGGCGAGCGAAAGCTTGACGCCGCTCGCGCGCAGCAGCTTTTCGTAGGCGGCGATGAAGCCGCGCGCGCTTCGTTCGGCGCCCATGTCGGCGGCGCAGGCGGCGAAAGCTTCGTTGCCTTCGGCGTTCCATGGCAGGCTCGCCAGCATCGCAATGCCGACCGCCCGGCCATGATGGATCGGGCGCAGCGAGCCCATCGCGTGGCCGAGCGCATGGGCGATCGCGGTGCCACAATTGTCGATGGCGATTCCGGCGAAGGCGGCGGCCCATTGCAGGCCCGCGCGGGCCTCGACATTGCGCGGGTTCTCGACCGCCGCGTTAAGATGGCGCGCGACCAGGCGGATCGCTTCATGCGCATAGAGGCCGGCGGCGGGATTGGCGTTGCGGTTGGTCGCCGCCTCCACCGCATGGACCAATGCGTCAATGCCGGTGGCGGCGGTCAGTGGCGCCGGCAGGCTGATCGTCAGCTCCGGATCGAGCACGACGTCGTCGGCCTTGATCTCGTCGCCCCACAGCCAGACCTTGGCGTGGTCGTCCCGAGTCAAAATCGCCGTGCGGGTGGTTTCCGATCCCGTGCCGGAGGTCGTCGGCACACAGATCTTCCGCAAGCCCCGGGCGGGCAGCGGATTGGCGAAGAGCTGATAATGGGCCGCCGATTCCGGCGCCGGGGCTATCGCGGCGACTGCCTTGCCAAGGTCAAGCGCCGAACCGCCGCCGAGACAGACGACGATTTGGCTTCGTTCGGATCGCGCCAGGGCGGCGGCGGCATCGGCTTGCGCGATGGTGGGGTCGCTCTGGAAGGCGTCGAAAATCGTCAGGCCAAGGCCTCGCCCGCGTAAGTTCGCCGCGATTTCCTCGACGATTCCCGTCGATTTCAACCCGGGATCGGCGACCAGCAGAGCGTGGCCCTGCGCGCCGGCGAGCGCCGCGATGCGCGCGCGCGCGCCTGTTCCCGCGATGATGCGCGGGGTCCGCGCGAGTTCGTAAACGCTCATTTGCCGCCATTTTCAGGTTGGTGGAATCGCGGCGCACCATCCTCCGCCGCCACGCGCCATGGAATATGATTTTGAAGATGCGCCAATGACTTCTCGTCATGCCGATCGCCGATAAGCGCGCAAGGGCGGCGCTTCGATAACGGCTCGTTAAGATTAAGGACGCCGCAATCGAAACCTAACGGCGACCGTTACCAATTGTTAATCGGCGCCGCTGCTTATTCGAATGGTCTGATGAACGTCGCGATCCCCTGAAGATGGCGACGTTGAGAGGAACACACGACGAGTAAGTTCTCTCCACCGAACTTATAGGCATCATGCCGCTTCGTCGTACCGGTGCAAATCCGAATGTCCCCAACAACGCCACTGGCGGGCGCGTGGTCGATCGGACCTCGGTCCAGGCGGGATTTCCGGATGCTCGGGCAGGTTTTGCTTCAACGCCAAGATCGCTCCTCTGGCGGCATGCATCAGTGCGTCGCCGAGCCGGAAGTCGCCGGCGAGCGGCTGTCGCCCGGGACGGGCTCGCTGCAGGCGCAAGTGCTGCGCTATGAGACGGCCATCGACAAGATCGCGCAGGGCGTTTGTTTTTTCGACGGCGCGCGGCGGCTGATGCTCTGCAATCGGCATTATGCTGAGATATATGGCCTTGCGCCGGAAGACATCAGCATCGGCATGACATTGCGCGAGGTCGCGGAGCGCCGCGTCGCCGTCGGCACGTGTCCGGCGATGACGCTGGAGGACTATCTTGCCTGGTGCGACAAGGTCAATAGCGGCGGCGTCTCGAACACCTGGAGCGCGGAACTCAGGGATGGCCGCACGATCCTGATCCATCATCAGCCGCTTGAAGACGGCGGCTGGGTGGCGACCCACGAGGATATCACCGAACGCAAACGCGCCGATATGCTGCGCGAGGAGCAAGCCCAGATCCTCGAAATGATCGCGGTCGGCGCGACGCTGGAAAGCGTGCTCGACCGTCTCGTGCGCCTGACCGAATCGCAAATGACCGAGATCTACGGCTCCGTCCTGCTGCTGGACGAGCAGGGCGTCCATCTTCGTCATGGCGGCGCGCCTCACCTGCCGAAGGCCTATATCGAGGCCGTCGACGGTTTGCGCATCGGGTCCGACGTCGGCTCGTGCGGCACGGCCGCCTATCGACGCGAGAGGGTCGTGGTCGCCGACATCATGTCGGATCCGCTCTGGGCCGATTACCGGGAACTCGCCGCCGCGCATAGCCTTCGCTCATGCTGGTCGACGCCGATCCTGTCGCATCACGGCGCAGTGCTCGGCACATTTGCGATGTATTCGAGCCAGGTGCGCGAGCCGACCGCCGCCGAGACGCGTCTTGTCGATCTCGCCACCCATATCGCCGGCATTGCGATCGAGCGCAAACGAGCCGAAGACCGCATTCATTTCATGGCCAATCACGACGCGCTGACCGGGCTGCCCAACCGCACCCTGCTCAAGGATCGCCTCACCCAGGCCGTTCTTTACGCCAAGCGATACGACCGCTGGGCGACCGTCGTGTTCATCGATCTCGACAATTTCAAAATCGTCAACGACAGCCTCGGCCATAATGTCGGCGACGAACTGTTGAAGATTGTCGCCGAGCGGATGGTGGCCTGCATCAGGGCGACCGATACGGTGGTGCGCCTGGGCGGCGATGAATTCGTCATCCTTCTGTTCGACCAGCCCAAGAGCGCGGATATGATTTCCGCGACCCTGCAGAAAGTGCGGACGTCGATTGCCGAGCCGATCCGCGTCGATGGCCACGATATCGCGGTGACCTGCAGCATCGGTCTCGCCAATTATCCCAATGACGGGACGGACGCGGACGCGCTGCTCGCCAACGCCGACGCGGCGATGTATCGCGCCAAGGAAATCGGCCGCGACAATTTCCAGTTCTATACGCCTGAACTGAACACCAAGGTGCACGAGAAATTCCTGCTGCAGAAGGAATTGCGCAACGCGATCCTGCGCTCCGAATTCGTCATCCATTACCAGCCGCAGGTCGACCTGCGCACGGGGCGCATTTTTGCGGTCGAGGCGTTGATCCGCTGGCAGCATCCGACGCTCGGCATGGTGGCGCCGATGAAATTCATCCCGATGGCCGAAGAGACCGGGTTGATCGTGCCGATCGGCGATTGGGTGCTCCTCGCCGCCTGCCGGCAGAACAAGGCCTGGCAAGAGGCGGGCCTGCCGCCGATGAGGATTTGCGTAAACGTTTCAGCGCGCCAGTTCAAAGAGAAGAACTGGGTCAGCCGCGTCGCCGGCGCGCTGAGGGAGAGCGGTCTTGCAGCCAAATATCTTGAACTCGAGCTGACCGAGAGCCTTATCATGCAGGATGTCGCACAGGCGGTGGCGACGATGCGGGAATTGCAGATCCTCGGCGTTCAGCTCTCGGTCGATGATTTCGGCACCGGCTATTCCAGCCTCGCCGCGTTGAAGAATTTTCCGGTCGCCAGATTGAAGATCGACAAATCCTTCATCAGCGACATTCTGACCAACGAGAACGACAGGGCGGTCGCCAGCGCCGTGATCTCGCTCGGCCAGAAGCTGAATTTGCGGGTCATCGCCGAAGGCGTCGAGACCGAAGATCAGGTGACGTTCCTGCGTGAGAACAATTGCGACGAAATGCAAGGCTATCATTTCAGCAAGCCGATCCCGGCGCCGGGCATTGAGAAGCTGATCGCCGGGCGGGCGTAGGGACGGCGAGGCGCTGGCGGCGTCGCCCCCAGTTTAGCGATGATGGCGGGCCACGCCGCCGAAACGCCGGCAATCCGCTTCGCTACGGTCCCTTCGGGATGACTGCGTTTCGATGGCGCGGCAAGTGGCCTCCATGTTCCGTTGGTGAGCGGTGCGGCCCCAAAAGGCCGCATCACACACCAAAGGACATGGTGGGCAAAAGCCATCGGCGCGCGGAGCGGTCAAGGCCGGCGAAGCCGCCCGCGAAAGCGGGTCGACTTTACAGCGTCACGCGGCGATGGCAGCGCGACGGTCGCTGGAGATAAGCGCCTTGCCGGCGCCATCCAGCGCTGAACCCGCGCCGCCGGTTGCGCGCCGCGCCCGCCTGTTCGACAATAGACGCCATGCAGAACACGGCCGATCCGCGGCAAGACATCTTCGACATCGTGATCGCCGGGGCGGGGGTCGCCGGGCTTTCGCTCGCCGCTGCGCTGAGACAGGCTTTAGGGCGCGGCGCGAACATCCTCGTCGTCGATCCGGGCCTTGGCGAACGGGAGGGGCGCGAGCGCGCCATCGCCGTCGCGCCAGGATCGCGCCGCATGATGGAGCGGATCGGCGCTTGGGAGGCGATCGCGCCGCTCGCCGAACCGATTCGGCAAATGGCGATCATGGACGGGGACGTGCGCGACGCGGTGCGGCCCGTGCAGATGCGCTTCGATGAGATCGACGGCGAACCGCTCGCCCATATGGCGATGACCGACGATGTCGTCGCCAGTCTGCTGGATGTCTGCCAAAGACTTGGCGTCGCATGCGTCCGCGCCGCCGTCGTCGGTTTTGCGGAACGCCGCTATTGCCTTGAAGCCGAGATCAAGGGCGCGCCATCCGTGCGTGCGCGGCTGCTGGTGGCGGCGGACGGGGCGCGCTCAGCCCTGCGCGGCTTTGCTGGAATCGCGACAATCGGCTGGGATTATGGCCAATCGGCGATCGTCGCCACCATCGCGCATGAGCGCGACCATAGCGGGCGCGCCGAACAGCATTTCCTTCCCGCCGGTCCCTTCGCCATGCTGCCGTTGCCTGGGCGTCGCTCCAGCATCGTCTGGAGCGAACCGGCCAAAGAAGCCGAAATGCTGCTGGCGCTGGAGCCGGACGATTTCAAGCGCGAGCTCGAATATCGCTTCCAGCATCGACTTGGCGAAATCGAACCGGTCTCATCCCCCCGCGCGTTCCCGCTCGGCTTTCGCATCGCGCGCCGGTTCGTCGGCTCTCGCCTCGCGCTGATTGGCGACGCTGCTCATCTCGTTCATCCGCTCGCCGGGCAAGGCCTCAATCTCGGACTTCGCGACGTCGCCGCGCTGGCGGAATTGCTCGTCCGGCAAATGCGGCTCGGGCTCGATCCCGGCGGGCCCGATGTCCTTGCCGAATACGAGCAGGCGCGGCGCTTCGATGTCGCCGCGAGCGGGCTCGGCATGGATGCGATGAGCCGGCTTTTCTCCAACGATGTCTCGGTCCTGCGCCGCTTGCGCGATCTCGGCTTGCGGCTGGTCGACCGGACGCCGGCGCTCAAGCGCTATTTCATCGAAGAGGCGGGCGGGGCGCTGGGCGCGGCGCCGCGCCTGTTGCGCGGTCTGGCGATCTGAGAGGAGCATGAGGCGTGAAAGACCAAGACGAGTGGAGCGCGCGCACGCTCGCCGCGCAGGCTCTCGGCCGCATCGACGAGACGACGCGCGCCGTGGTGCCGCCGCTGCATGTCGCGACGACTTATATCCGCGATCCCGATAATCTTTATCGCAGCGGCAATATTTATGGCCGCCCCGACAATGAGACGGTGCGTGAGGGCGAGGCGATCGTCGCCGCCCTGGAAGGCGCCGAGGCCGCGCTGCTGTTCGGCTCGGGCATGTCGGCGGCGATCGCATTGTTTCTCGGCCTCGGCCCCGGCGCACATGTGGTGGCGCCTAAGGTGATGTATTGGTCGCTGCGCAACTGGCTGGTCAACGAGGCGCCCGCGCATGGCCTCACCGTCGATCTCGCCGACGCCGAGGACCTTGACGCGCTCGCCGCCGCCATCCGGCCGGGCCGAACGAAATTGGTCTGGCTGGAGACGCCGAGCAATCCGCTGTGGGGCGTCAGCGACATCGCCGGCGCCGCTCGGTTGGCGCATGCCGCCGGCGCGAAACTCGCCGTCGATTCGACCTGCGCGACGCCGGTCTTCACCCGGCCGCTGGCGCTCGGCGCCGATGTCGTCATGCATGCGGCGACCAAATATCTCAACGGCCATTCCGACGTCCTCGCCGGCGCGCTGGCCTTCGCCGCCGACGATCAGGCGACCGCCCGCATCCGCCAGATCAGGGCGACGCATGGCATGGTCCTCGGGCCTTTCGAGGCCTATCTGTTGATCCGCGGCATGCGCACGCTCGATCTGCGCGTGCGCGCGGCGGCGGCCAACGCTTTCGAACTCGCCCAGCGGCTCTCCAACCATGCCGCGGCGCTCGCGGTTCTCTATCCCGGCCTGCCGCATCATCCCGGTCACGACCTCGCGCGGCGCCAGATGATCGGCGGATTCGGCGGCATGTTGTCGGTGCGCGTGCGCGGCGGCGAGGCGGCGGCCATCGCGGCGGCGGCGCGGGTGCGCCTGTGGAAGCGCGCGACTTCGCTCGGCGGCGTCGAATCGCTCATCGAGCATCGCGCTTCGGTCGAAGGGCCGAGCTCGCCGTGTCCGCCTGACCTGTTGCGGCTGTCGGCGGGAATCGAGGATGTCGAGGACCTCTGGCGCGATCTTGATGAGGCGTTGCGGGGGTAGGGCGGGCTTGGGCCGGCAGCGACCACCTTTAGCTACTCCACCGCCGTCGTGCCCGGGCTTGTCCCGGGCATCCACGCCGAGCGGAACTCGCCAACTTCGAAAGTTTCCTGCAACGGCGCGGCGTGGATGGCCGGGACAAGCCCGGCCAAGACGGCCGAAAGGTCGCGCGCGACGAGCCATGCTAATCGAACCGCGGCCTCACGCCCGCCAGGGAAAGGTCCAGGTCTCGGTCAGCGCGCGATTGGCGCCTTTGAGGAAGACGCGCAGATCGCAGGACTGGCCTGGATCGATCTGGATGTCGATGGCGGCGCGAAAGCCGCGCACGTGCGAATTCGGCGCGAGAAACGAACGCGTGATTTTCCCTGCCGAAGTGGTCGGCACGACTTCGACCAGCGAGGGGTCGCTGAGGAAATAGGACAGGTCGCCGCCCGAGAAATCGATCAGGAAACGTGTCGCGCCGGGGGCCATGACTTCGGCCGAGCCAAGCGCGCGTGGCCGCGTGCGATAGGTGCTGATCGCGCGGGCGCCGGGCGTCAGGCGCGCGTCGTTCATCAGCGCGGTGATCCGATAGCCATAAGTTATCGAGCGGCCGGCCGCCAATGTCTCTTTGGGCGTCCATGCCGAGACAATATTGTCGTTGGTCTCGTCGCTGGTCGGCAGTTCGACAAGCCCGATCTGGCCTTCGCCCCACCCCTCACGCGGTTCGATCCAATAGCTCGGCCGCAATTCATAGGCGAGATCGAGGTCCTGATAATGTTCGAAGCTGCGGTCGCGCTGGAGGAGGCCGAAACCGCGCACATCCTTGTCGAGAAAAGTCGAGAGCGCCGGCGTCACCGGATTGCTGAGCGGACGCCAGATCCATTCGCCCGAGCCGGCATGAATCAGCAGCCCGTCCGAATCGTGCAATTCGGTGCGGAAGTCGTCGTCAAAGCGATGGTCGTTCTTGCCGGCCAGGAACATGGACGACAGCGCCGCCATGCCGAGCGCCGGAATCGCCTTGCGGGCGAACAGGGTCGCCGTCACTTCGACGCTGGTGTCCATGCCGGGATAGATTTCGAAATGGAAGGCGCCGGTCGCCGATTCGCCGTCGAGCAGGCCGTAAACGATCACGCGCTCGGCGCCGGGGGCCGGCGATTCGATCCAGAACTCGCGAAAGAATGGAAATTCCTCCTGGCCGCCGGCCCCGATCGAGAGGCCCCGGGCGGAAAGTCCGTAGCGCTGGCCGCGACCGAGAAACCTGAAATAGCTGGCGCCGAGAAAAGCGATGACCTCGTCCATCACATGCGGCGCGTTCAGCGGATAATGCAGGCGAAAGCCGGCAAAGCCGAGATTGATCGGCAACGCGCCGTCGATCTTGTTGCGCCCGTAATCGAACAGGTTGGCCGCATAGGGCACCGGCAAGGTCAGCCCGTCGCGCAGGATATTGACCGTCACCGGCCGCTTGTAGAGATGGCCGAGATGGAACAATTCGAGCCGGAACGGCCCGCCCGCCTCCAAAAGAAGCTTGTCGGATTTGAAGCGGATGTCGCGCCAGGCGTCGAAATCGAGGCGGGCGAGACTGTCGGGCAGAGCGGGAATCTGCGCGTCGAAGGGCGCGCCGGCGAGGTCGCGGGCACGTTTGACGACATCGTCATAGCCGAACGAAGGCGCCGGTTTGGCGGGCTCGGCGCTCTGCTGGGCCATCGCCGGCGCCAGTGCGCCCGAGGCGGCGACAATTCCGACAAGCAGCGTGCGACGGTTGATGTCCTGCATGGGATCCGGTTGATCGAGAGAAGCGACGGGGATTATCGCGGCAAGGGGGAACGGGCAAGATTGTCGGGCGCGCCTGGCCGGCCTCACGGCGGCGCGACAAACCCTCGCCCGGTCCCCACGGTCGCCGCGACGCCGACGGTCAATTTGTCGGTGAGCGCATAGTCGACGCCTGCGCCGACAATTCCACTTGCGCTCAGATTCGATCCGCCATTGTTGAAAAGATTGTTGGCCGAATCGGCCGGGCTGAGATAGCCGGCGCCAGGGGTTCCGTTGGGCCTGGCCAGGACAATGCCGGTGGCCAGATAGGGCGTCACCCGTCCCATCTCATAACCGACTTTGGCGCTGACCTCCCCATAATCATAGCCTTTGAAGGGGCTGTGCTGGATCGAAAACGGCACGAAACCAGTCGAGGCCTGGATGCCGAGCACCAGATTATTGTCGAAATGTTTGTCATAGCCGACGAAGGCGCCCCCGCCGACGACCCCTTTCGAATGGCTGCCCGCCGCGAAGAAGACATCGGCGCCGACATAAAGGCCTTTCCAGATCGAGGGCGAAGGCGCCGCCTGCGGGTCGAGAGCGAGGGAGGGCAGAGAAGGGGGAGGATTGGTCTGATCGCCGGCCTGCGCGGCCGAACCGGACGCCAGGAACGCCGGGGCTGACGCCAGGAGCGCGGCGGGAACAACCATTGACCTGATCACCGAATCTGCCTCCGCCATCACCGCGCCAACGTCTTTATAGGAAACAGCACAGTGCGGCGTCAAAAGGGCGGCCTGCTCGCCATCGGCGCCTCACGCGTCGACGGATTTGGCGCGTTCGGCGCGCTTGCGCTCGTTGGGGTCGAGGAAGGTCTTGCGCAGGCGGACCGATTTCGGCGTGACTTCGACCAGTTCGTCGTCCTGGATATAGGCGAGCGCTTTTTCGAGCGTCATCTGGATCGGCGGCGTCAGCCGCACCGCCTCGTCCTTGGAATGGGTACGGATATTGGTCAGCTTCTTGCCCTTCAGCACATTCACTTCAAGGTCGTTGTCGCGCGAATGCTGGCCGACGATCATGCCCTGATAGACCTTCCAGCCCGGCTCGATCATCATCGGACCGCGATCTTCGAGGTTCCACATGGCGTAGGCGACGGCTTCGCCTTTTTCGTTGGAAATCAGCACGCCGTTGCGGCGCCCGGCGATCTCGCCCTTCCAGGGTCCCCAGGAATGAAACAGGCGGTTCATGATCGCGGTGCCGCGCGTATCGGTGAGCAGCTCGCCGAGATAGCCGATCAGGCCGCGCGTCGGCGCATGGAACACGAGGCGGAGGCGGTCGCCGCCCGACGGGCGCATTTCGATCAGCTCGCCCTTGCGCTCTGACATTTTCTGCACGACGACGCCGGAATGTTCCTCATCGACGTCGATCACCACCTCCTCGATCGGCTCG